>TARA_B110001452_G_scaffold72202_1_pt1 | contig 37464 bp, 41 predicted proteins | sample TARA_B110001452 | Tara Oceans TARA_B110001452 (sample SAMEA4396971) | marine metagenome | biome: Polar Biome; feature: [DCM] deep chlorophyll maximum layer (ENVO:01000326); material: water (ENVO:00002006), including particulate matter (ENVO:01000060) such as... | depth 25 m
TTTTTGTGGAAAGTTTTGATGCAATATCGTTAGTAGTAATATCCTTGGGTGCATTTCTCCTTCCTCTAGTTGGTTCTCGACTTAAGATTCCTTCAATTGTGCTTGAAATAGCTTTTGGGATCATAGTTGGCCCTGTACTACATCTAGTAACCCCATCAGAATTTATTTCAGGTTTAGCTGTTCTAGGCTTTTTACTATTAATGTTTTTATCCGGATTTGAAATTGAACTTGATACATTTAGAGAAAAAGGGCTCAGAACATTAGCTCTACCAATCGTTGTTTATTTATCTACTGTCGCCATTTCTTTTGTGATTATTACAGAATTAGAATATCCTATATTCCTAGCTCTAGTCCTCTGTACTACCAGTGTTGATATAGTTATTTCTGTATTAAGAAGCGATGATACAATCAAAACTGATTATGGACAAATGTTGTTTATAATTGCCCTGCTTGCCGACATATTAACTCTTCTGGCTGCGACAGTTTATGCATCAGTTATTAAATCAAATGGCTTTTCTGTCACAAACTTAAATATTATTCTCTATTTTGCAATAGTTATATTTTTACTAAGGATTCTGAGAAGATTAGCTTGGTGGAACCCTCAATTATTCTCCCGAATGTTTGATGGTAATGATCCAGAAGAACTAGGCATCAGAAGTTCATTAGCTCTGATGTTAACTCTTGTTGGAGTTGCAGTTTTATTTGACATAGAAGCAATCCTTGGAGCATTTTTAGCAGGTACGCTATTTGCATTTGTTTTCCCCAATAGAGGAAGTTTGGAGAGCAGCCTAAAGGGTTTTTCTTATGGTTTTCTAATACCAATCTTTTTTATAAATATTGGCTTAAACTACGATATATCTCTATTTTCAAATACTGAATTTTATATAGATGTTCTATATTTATTTGGTATCGCAGTGGTAGTAAAATTAGTGCCATCTTTATTATTAATATTCTCTAAAATTTCTTTATCAAAAATATTTGCTGGAGGGTTTCTACTTTCAGCTAGATTTAGTTTAATAATTGCTATGGCAGAAATAGGTGTAGAGCTTGAACTGTTATCAAAAAATTTAGAACAGCAGATTATTCTTCTTGCCGTTCTAACAGCAACCGTATCTCCATTGTTATTTAGAATCTTCAATAAAAATTCTAAGATTTAATAGTGAAATCAAATTTTATTTTATATCTAAAAGGGATTGGTATGGGTGCAGCCGACATTGTTCCTGGAGTATCTGGTGGTACAATAGCATTAATTACTGGAATTTATGAAGAACTTATTTCTTCCATAAAAAATATTAATCCGAGATTAATTAAGACATTATTTAAAAAGGGAGTAAAAGAATTTTGGATAGAACTAAATGGCACATTCTTCATTATTTTATTAAGTGGAATTGCTACTTCTGTAATTCTCTTAGTTCAGATTATTGTCTTTTTATTGGACAGCCATGAGTTTAAGATTTGGGGTTTCTTCTTTGGCTTAATTATTGCATCTGCATATATAATTTTAAAAGATATCCAGACATTAGATATTAATAAGGTATGTATAGTAATTTTAGGAATTGCCATCGCGGCTTCTGTTGTTCTTTCAGATACTACAACCTTGCCAAATACTGACATTTATATTTTCTTTACAGGTTCAATTGCAATAACTGCCATGATTCTTCCGGGTATCAGTGGATCTTTTATTCTTCTTTTGCTCTCAAAATATGAATTTATTATTAATGCAATAAAGGATTTTGATATAAGGATTATTCTAGTTTTTGGTTTAGGTTGCATATTTGGATTACTAATTTTCAGTCGATTCTTACATTTTTTATTTCAAAATTATAAAGATAATTTACTAGCCCTACTTTCAGGTTTTCTAATAGGATCATTGTTAAAGGTATGGCCTTTTCGTCAAACAGTTAAAACTATAACTAATAGTGATGGGATAGAAGATGCTGTAATAACTCAACCTGTTTTACCAACTTCTCAGGACATAGAAAGTATTGCAATGTTCATCATTTTTTCAATCAGTGGATATTTGCTAATCAATTTTATTCAAAAGAAATCAATATCATAAAATAATTCAAGACCCCGGGTAGAATTAACATATGAGATTAGGACTACCAGAACTTTTAATAATTTTAACAATTCTATTGTTACTCTTTGGGGCCAAACGTTTACCAGGTCTTGCAAAATCTTTAGGTAAATCAACAAGAGAGTTTAAAACCGGTCTAGAAGAAGAGTAAACTTTGAAGAAGATACTAATTCCTTTTTTTATATTATTTGTTTCTTGCACACCTGCAGAAGTAACTGAACTAACATCTGGCGAAGAAATCTACACATCTAGATGTTCTGCATGCCATGGTTCAGATTTCTCAGGTCGTGTAGGTCCAAGTCTAAATATAGACTCAAAGGCGGCCCAAATGCCTGACTCATATTGGGTTCAAACAATCACCAAGGGTATGGGTTCAATGCCCGCCCAGCGACTAAGTGATAATGAGGTAATTCTTGTAATTAATTTTATCAAAGGACAGTATTAGTTTTCTCTAATGGTGCCAGCATTTATTTGTAAAAGAATATTAATTATTTTTGGATGACGCTTATTTAACACCATTGTTTTTTTTAAAAACGAATATTAAATTAAATTTTCAACAGAAATTCTGTAATAAGTTATTAACCAATTTATACCAAATTAGATTAGTTAATTTGATTATTTTCAAGTAAAATTTACATATTGTTACAGAGGAGAGTATGAAAAATCAACTACACGAATTTTTAAAAAATCAATCATCATCTATAGACGCCAAAGTAGAAGGAAAAACCCTAATAGACTATATCGATAATAATGCCGAAGAATATCCAGACTTTCCTGCAATAAATACACCAATTAATAATGAGTATTCAGGATGGGATGCAATGTCTTGGAGTGAATATAGAAATGAGATTCATAACCTAGCGTCAGGCCTCATTGATATTGGCTTAACACCAAGAGATACAGCTTTTATTATGTCTAATAATACCAAAGAACATAATATCTCTGACCTTGCAATAATGCATTGTGGTTCAACTCCGTCAACTCTCTACAAGCAACTCAAATCTGGACAAATTGAATATGTTGCAAATCTTATGGAAGCAAAAGTTGCTATTGCAGGAGATTTAGAATTATTTCATGAGATTAATAAAGCCAAAGAAGATTGTCCAAAATTAGAAACAATAGTTGTTATTAATGGATACGAAGAAGTTAAAGATAAGGAGTATGTTGTTTCTTATCATGAATTGCTAGAACGTGGCAAGGGCATTAATGATAAAGATGATACATTATTACGTGATGCTATCAAAACTGTAACACCTGAATCACTTGCTTGTTTAATTTTTACTTCAGGTACAACTGGAAATCCAAAAGGGGTAATGATTACCCATAGAAATGTTTTATGGACAAATGAAAGTCTTTTTGGTGAATTGGTACCCGCATCTATGCACCCAAGAATTGTTTCCTACTTACCTATGGCTCATATTGCCGCTAGAGCAGGAGATCACTACCAAGCTATATATAAAACTGGTCAAATTTTTCCTGTACCTGTTCTTGAGGATATGTCACTTGCTCTACCAACAATTCAGCCCAGTGTATTCCTAGCTGTACCAAGAGTATGGGAAAAATTTCAGGCTGGTTTACTTAATAAAATTAATGATTCAGACAAAGCAGATCTAGCATTAAAAGCCATTGATAATGGACTGGAAAGAGTTAAGTATGAACAAAGCGGTGAAACTGTTCCTTTAAAAGTTAAACTTCTTGACGCAGTTTTTAATAAATTAGTATTTTCTAAATTTAAAGAAGGTTTAGGGATTCAAAATACCGAATATTTTGTAACAGCTGCTGCAGCGATGAATCCAGATGTTCAACGTTGGTTTCACGCTATACATATTGACGTTACTGAAATTTATGGAATGACTGAAGATACTGGCCCCGCAACAGTTGGCATTGCATCAAATGCAGTTGAATCTTTAACTAATAAGTTAAAATCAGCGGGAGTGCCTATACCCAAAGTATTTAACCCAATTGGTAAAGTAGGTATACCTTTAGCTGGTACAGAAATAAAAATATTAGAAGATGGAGAGTTATGCATGAAAGGTGGTCACGTAACAAATGGTTATTACAAACAAGAAGAAGCAACAAAAGAAGCATTTGATACTGATGGCTGGCTTCATACGGGTGATTTAGCTGAAATTGGTGAAGATGGATATGTCAAAATTATAGGACGTAAGAAAGAGATAATCATAACGTCTGGAGGAAAAAATATTGCTCCAGTAGAACTTGAAGATCTTATTAAACCCCATCCATTAGTCGGACAGATTTGCATGGTTGGTGATGGTCAAAAGTTTCTTTCTGCTTTAATCGTCCTCGATAGAGAAGGTACAAGTGAGAAATGGGCTGAAGACAACTCTATAAATTACGATATAGACACTTTTCATGAAAATGAGAAAGTTATTGAAGCTATTCAAGGTCAGATTGATATAGCAAATAGCAAAGTTGCGAATGTTCAACAAATTAAGAAATTTACCATTTTGGAAGAAGAGTGGACAGATACAAGTGGGGAATTAACACCAACTCTTAAACTAAAGAGAAATGTTATCAATGAAGTGTATAAAGATAAAATAGACGCAATGTACAAGGAGTAAACATGAATCAAATAAACTTTGAAAACAGAACAGTTATTGTTACCGGGGCAGGTAATGGCCTTGGCAAAGCATATGCTCTAGAACTCGGAAGCAGGGGAGCAAAAGTTATTGTTAATGATCTTGGAGGATCCGTCGATGGTTCTGGTGCAGCAAGTTCACCAGCTGATGAAGTTGTGGCTGAAATATCAAAAAATGGTGGAGAAGCTATTGCTAACTATGATTCTGTTGCAACTAAAGAGGGTGGAGAAGCTATTGTTCAGTGTGCTGTTGATAACTTCGGAACAGTTGATGCAGTTATCAACAATGCTGGTATCTTACGTGATAAAAGTTTTGCAAATATGTCTGAAGATGAATTATCACTTATTTTGGATGTACATTTAAAGGGCACTTTTTTTGTAAGTCAGCCTGCTTTTAAAGTTATGAAAGATAATAATTATGGAAGAATTGTTAATGTCGCATCTCCATCAGGTTTATTTGGCAACTTTGGTCAGGCAAACTATGGTGCAGCGAAAATGGGAATTGTGGGTCTAACAAATGTCCTTTCAATAGAAGGTGCTAAATATAATATAAAAGTAAACGTCATAGCCCCAACAGCATATACAAGAATGACAGAGGCATTACTTCCTGAGGATGTTGGCAAATTATTTAGTGCTCAATTAGTTACACCTATGGTTGTATACCTAGCATCTGAATCTTGTGTACCGACACATGAAATTTTCGGTGTAGCAGCTGGCCGTTTTGCACGAATTGGAATAATTACTCATAAAGGATATGTTAATACATCTGCCACTGCCGAGGATATAGCTGGCAATATTGAAGAAATTAGGACTATTAAGGATGGAAAATATCCATTAAGTAATGAAGATGAACTAATGATCATTCAAGAAGCAATACAGGGAAGCTAACTTAAATACTTATTTGAATGTATAATTTTTTATGGAAAAAATAGACACAAAACAAATACAATCCGAAGAGCTTGTAAATAAAAGACTTCAAGAATTGATTGATTTTAGAAAAGATGATCAAGATTTACAAGTATTTTGGGGTAAGCAATTTGATCTTGGTTTAGCTTGGGTTCAATTTCCTGAAGGTTCCGGCGGTTTAGGATTAAATCCTAAATATCAAATGCTCATTACTGAAAGACTAAGAAGTGAAGGTATTTCTCAGCAAAATAGAATAGCTAATATTTTAGGAATAGGAATGGGTGCGCCTACGATTATTGAATATGGCACTCCTGAGCAAATAGAACAATATTTAAGGCCAATGTTTACAGCTGAAGAGATATGGTGTCAATTATTTTCTGAACCAGGATCTGGTTCCGACTTAGCTAGTTTATCTACTAAGGCAGTAGATGATGGAGATGGTTATATTGTTAATGGTCAAAAAGTCTGGACTACTCTTGGCCACTTGGCTAAATGGGGATTGTTAGTTACTAGAACAGATCCTGCTGCGCCTAAACATAGAGGTTTAACTTTTTTTATAGTTGATATGGAATCTGATGGGGTTGAAGTTAGACCCTTGAGACAAATTACAGGTGAAGCAGAATTTAATGAAGTATATTTTACAGATACCAAAATACCAAAAAAGAATATTTTAGGTGGACTCGGTGAAGGTTGGAGAGTATCTTTAGCAACCTTAATGAATGAGAGAGTAGCAATCGGGGGTAATGTTAGAGAAAGAGGTAGCGGAGCACCTGGACATTTGGTACAAATATGGAAAGATAGAGAACTTGAAGACCCTATTCAAAAGGACAAACTTGTAGAATTATGGATTCAGCAGGAAGCTGTCAGGCTAACAAATATAAGGGCATCTGAACTAAGAGAGAAGGGTACACCTGGACCTGAGGGCTCAACCAGTAAACTTTATGAAGCAGAAATCAATAAAGCTTCTTATGAATTTGGTATGGAGTTATTAGGTAATGATGGACTATTATTTCCGCGGGGCTATACACTCACCCAACCAGAATTAAATTTCGATAATGATACATTCGGTTTTACCGATACACAAAGTTTATTTTTACGTTCAAGAGCTAATTCAATTGAAGGTGGTACATCTGAAATAATGAGGAATATTATTGCAGAAAGAGTTCTTGGATTACCTGGTGAACAAAAACTAGATAAAGATAAGCCTTGGAAAGATATACCTAGATCTTAATTCTTAAGAACTATACAGTATTTACCATCATCACAATACACTTCTATATCTTTTTGTAGAGCAATATTTCTAAGCGTTCTGGAAGATCCATAAGGTATATCCATATTATCAATATCCCACTTAGAACCCTTTATTGTCAGGTTAGTTAATTGTGAAAGTGTAATAATACTAAAGATTTTATCAACCTCTGTATAAAAATTATTATTAGGAGAAAAAATTATTGTTTCATTTTTTGTTATCCACTCAATATGTTCAGTTTTATTAAAGGCTGAAATAGTTAATAAATTAGAAAATAGATGATCTAATTCTTTACCCTCACCACCGATAATTGTTATTGATTCTGAGCCATGCTGTTTTGCAACTTCTAGTGCAATTTCTAAATCTGTTTCATTTTTATTTTTATCATAAGTCAATATTGTTGCACCGTCTTTAGCTGCAGTATTCTTAGTGCTAGTTTTAATAGAGTCGAAATCTCCGATTATATGTGTTGGCAAATAAGATAAATTATATAAATATTTCGTTCCACCATCTACACCAAAAATATAATCATATTTTTTTAATAATTGATTTTTTGTAACAGTACATTCACCATTTAGTGAAATCAAAATATTAATCATTGTAATTAAAGATTATCATATTTTATGATTCAATAATAGGTGCAGCGATTTTGAGGGAGGTTTTTAAAGCATCCATTACCAAAGATTTGCTTTCTGCTTGTGAAAAAACAAATCCAAGATATTTTTCTCCTTTTGGAGGCATTTGTAGATGACTATTCTTCGACACTGTTATATCTACAGAAGAAACATTTTCAATATCAGTTAATTCATCGATATTTATAGATACAAATTTACCACTTTTTGGTACTGGCAACATTAAAACACCAACATAATTGCTAAGTAATTCTATTTGTTTAAATTTTTCAGTACTGAAGGCTAATAGTATTAGTTCCTCTAAAGACTGTTTAAATAATCCAAAACTTAAACATCTTGAGCAAAGACCTCCAATCATTCTGGGATTTATTTCAATGATAAAAACTTGATTATTAAATATTTTGAATTCAGCATGAATTGGTCCATTTGTTAATCCAATTTTTTTACATGCTTCATGGAGTTTAAGCTTTACTTCTTTAATTACTTCATCATCTAAATTGCTTGGTGTTAAATATATGGACTCTTCAAAGTAAGGCTCTCTATAAATTAATGGTTTCTCAAATACTACAAATTTATGTAGTTCAGAGTTAATTAACATTCCCTCGTACGCGTATTCATTACCCTCAACAAATTCTTCAATAATAAGTTCATTTTTTTTACAATCTTTAATTATATTTTTAATAAGAGTATCTTTTTTATTTTGATTTGTTACCTTAATTACCCTATTGCTTGCAGTACCCTTGGTAGGCTTAAGTACTCCGAGCTTATATTTAGTTACAAATTCATCAACATCGTCCAAGTTATTGACGTATTTATTTTTAATTTTTACTTCAGTTATTTCATTAAAAATTTCTCGGGACTTATATTTGTCCATTGCTAAATTCACCGAGTATATCGAATTACCTTTAGCATTTAGTAAATCCACTAACTTTGCTGCATACACTAATGATGAATGGTCAACTGGTAAAACATGGGTTATGTCGATTAGTTTATCTAGAACAATTTGAGTAATATCTTTAGAAAAATCTGAAACAATAATATTATCGCTTAATTTTTCAGAAACTTGTTCACTGTCTGTGATTATAAAAAATGGTATTTTCAACCTTTTAGCGGCTAACACAAAGTCATTTGATTTATAACTTTGCTCTGGAATAACCAGTAATACTTTTTTCATTTATTTTACACAATCCACAATTTCACTATCATTATTATATGACTGAAAATTTTAAATTTGATATTGGTGAAAAAGCAATTGGAAAAGTTCTTGAAATAAAAGAGCAAGAACCGGGGGATAATGAGTATGCCTTATTTCTTCAGATAGATGGTGTACAAGGTAACCAATACACGTATGATCTTAGTTTTTTAGATTTAGAACAAGCTAGATCTGATGACAAACGAGTTGAATTTGGAGAATTAACTGTAATTATCGCTTCTAAAGATTTAGATAAATTTAATAATGCTAAATTAGAACTTTCAGATGACCCTTCTGCACCTGGTCTTACTATGGATAATCCTAATACACCGAGTCCAGAAATCTTTGGAAACCCTGATGAAATGCCTGAACTAACTGGTGAACTTGCTGAAAAGGTTCAAACTGTACTTGAGTCACAAATAAACCCAGCAATAGCATCCCATGGTGGTGTTGCTCAACTAGTAGGCGTTGAGGGGCAAGATGTTTATCTCAAACTAGGTGGCGGTTGTCAAGGTTGCGGTATGGCACAGGTTACATTGACACAAGGTATTGAAACTTCCTTAAGAGATGCTATTCCAGAAATAGGTAACATTATTGATGCAACTGACCATGCTTCTGGTGATAATCCTTATTTTGAATCTGCTAAAAAATAATTAAAATTTAATTACAGTTTTACCAATATTTTTTCTATTTAAAAAATTATTCAGAGCGATCGGTATTTCTTTAATTGAATAGATATTTCTTGGGACTATATTAAGTTTACCATCGTTCATGAAACCTATTAGTTCATTAAAGTCTTCAGCTGTCTCTTCAGGTGAAGACTGAGTCCACCGTCCCCACCATACTCCAACTATAGAGACACCTTTAACAAGTGTTATGTTTAATGGAATTTTGGGTATTTCTCCCTGTGCGAAACCAATAACAAGAAGTCTTCCATTCCAAGCTGTTGCACGTAAAGCTTGTTCTGTTATGTCTCCTCCAACAGGATCTATAACAATATCAACACCATTTCCTCCAGTGAGATTTTTAGTAGATTCTTTTAAGTTTTCTTGATCGTATCTAATTACATGATCGGCACCTAAGTTTTTAACATATTCTTCTTTCTCGTCGGAACCAACTGCTGCAATAATGTTCAAGCCTAATATTTTACCTAACTGTATTGAGGCGGTACCTACACCACCAGATGCACCGAGAACAAGGAGCGATTCACCCCTTGAAGCATTTGCACGTCTTTTGAGTGCGTAATACGTTGTTCCATAGTTTATAGGCAAACTTGCCCCTGCGATTGAGCTTATATTATCTGAGATAGGAATAACAAGGTTTTTGTTTAGGCAAACATATTCTGAAAAACCACCTATTTCTGGTAAACCAATAACTTTCATACCCTTTTTAAAATCAACATTTGAGCCGACTTCTTCTATATACCCACAAATCTCATTACCAGGTGTAAATGGAGGATTTACTACAACTTGATATTTTCCTTGTACTAAAAGTGCATCCGGATAATTTACTCCTGCAGCTTCTACTTTTACAAGAACTTCGTCTTTTAGTGGTGTAGGTTTTTCTGTATCTTTAATTTGTAGAAGTTCAGGATTTCCTAGTTCTGTACATATAACTGATTTCATGCTTTTCCAATCTTTGACTTCGGATAATTCTATATTTAATATTAATTTTTAACAAAAAACTTATACATACAACATTATAAGGGTTGGTTTTGAAATCAAAAAATGTTAAATTTGATTTCAAAAAATTATTAATTATTTTAATTTATATAACTTCAAATAATCCTGCAGCACCCATACCGCCACCGACACACATGGTGACAACAACGAATTTAGCATTTCGTCTTTTACCTTCAATAAGTGCATGCATTGTCATTCTTGCACCAGTCATACCATATGGATGACCAATAGAAATCGAACCACCGTTAACATTGTAAATACTTGGGTCAATACCAAGTTCATCTCTACAATATAAGGCCTGTACAGCAAATGCTTCATTTAGTTCCCAAAGACCTATATCTTCAACTGAAAGATTAAACTTATTTAATAAATTTGGTACCGCCAATACAGGACCTATACCCATTTCTTCAGGTGCTAATGCCGATACAGTCATCCCCCTATAGTAACCAAGAGGATTTAGACCTTTCTCTTCTGCTTGTTTAGCCTCCATCATGACGACTGAAGCTGAACCATCTGAAAGCTGTGAGGCATTACCAGCGGAAATAAATTTACCTTCACCATACACTGCAGGTAAAGAAGAGAGTCCTTCTAAGGTTGTCTGCGGTCTATTGCCTTCATCTTTAGTTAGTTCAACAACCTCTTCAGTAACTTCGCCAGTTTCTTTATTTTTAACAATTTTTGTTGAGGTTGTGGCAACTATTTCATCATCAAATTTACCTGCTTCTTGTGCAGCAGCAGTTCTCATTTGACTTTCTAATGAGTATTCATCCTGAGCGTCTCTTGAAACTTTATATTTTTCTGCGACATGGTCAGCTGTTTCAATCATTGGCATATATGCATGTTGTTGCATATCTAAAACTAATGGATCAGAGTTAAGTCTGAAATCAGCTGTTTGAACAAGTGATATGGATTCTATCCCACCTGCAACTACAACTTCCATATTGTCTGTAATAATTTGTTTTGCACCGGTAGCAATTGCCATCAGTCCGGAAGAACACTGCCTGTCAATTGTCATACCAGGTACTGAGTCTGGTAAACCAGCTGCCATGCCGCTTAATCTTCCAATATTTAATGCTTGAGTACCTTGCTGTTGAGCACAGCCCATAATTACATCTTCTATTTGTGTAGGTTCAATACCAGCACGTGAAATTGCTTCTTTAATAGAATATGAACCAAGTGTAGGAGCACCAGTATTGTTATAAGCTCCTCTATATGCTTTACCAATAGGTGTTCTTGCTGCCGATACTATTACTGCTTCTCTCATATTTTCTCCTTAAATCGATTTCTATTCTTTGACTATATATAAAGTTAAAGTTTCAATTATTGCTGCTGGCTTTTCTACACCGTCTATTTCAATAGTTACTGAGGTTTTTACTAGCCATCTACCATTTTTTTTATACTGTGCATCAGTTAAAACGAAACGTCCTCTAATTTTACTATCAACGGGGACAGCTTCCATAAATCGAACTTTATCAGACCCATAATTAACAGCTGTTTGCATTTCTGCTGGCATAAATCCTGAAGTTGCCGACATATAGGAAACTAAGCTTAATGTTAGAAAACCATGCGCTATTGTTGTATCCCAAGGTGTTGGGGCTGATTTGGCTAGTTCTGGATCTACATGTATAAATTGATGATCATTTGTTGCATCTGCAAATTTATTAATTCTTTCTTGAGTAACTTCTATCCACTCTGAAAGGCCAATTTCTTCACCAATATGGTTTTCAAGTTCGTTTGCTGGAATAACGTTCATAAAATCTCCTCTAACAAATTTTTATTAGATGCCTTTTTAGCAAAATTAAATGTACTTTCTCCAAATGCATCTATCTCTTTTTTATCTACATCACCATAATAACCAAGTGAATATCTTACGTATACACCTTCCATGATCATGGCATGTTTCCAAAATGATAATCTTATATAGAACTCAATATCTCGCAAGCTTAGAGAAGATTCATGTTCATAAATAGAAAGTATCTGGTTTCTACTTAAAAAGCCGGGACTCAAAGATGGAGAATAAATAAAAGGTGTATCCTTCTCTTCCAAGTTTGACCAGGAAGCTATCACCGTTCCGAGGTCAGCTAATGGGTCACCTAAAGTGCATAATTCCCAATCTAAAATTGCTGTTACCTCACTATCTTTAATTCTCACATTATCTAATCGATAATCACCATGTACAATACGTACACTTTGTTGATTTGGAATTGAATTAAACAAAATATCAGTTGCTTTATTTAAATCGATTATATCTCTTATCTTTTGTGCATCGAATTGTTTACTCCATCTTGTGAGTTGCCTTTCAACATAATCTTCATGCTTTCCCAAATCACTTAGTTTTGAATTAACTACATCATAACTATGAAGTTCTGCTGCAGCTCTTATGAAAGATTTTGATATTTTTTCTTTTTGATTTTTAGAATATTTATTTGCAATAATATTATCTGATATTGTTTCTCCATCTATGTACTCCATAATATAAAAATCCTCATCACAAATATTTCTATCAGAACATAATGAGATTACTTTTGGAACCTTGATTTTACTTTTATATAATTCAGAAATAATCTTATACTCCCTCTTCATGTTGTGAGCAGATTCAAGCTTATTCCCAAAAGGGGGTCTTCTTAGTACATACTGATAAATTCCATCTTCAATTTTAAATGTTATGTTTGACCTTCCAACTTTGAATTGTTCAAATGTAAAGTTCCTATCAAGTTCAGTCACTGATGAAATATATTCACGTAATTTGTTATCAAAAAAGTCCATGCAATAATATATTACATAAAGATTGTTCACGAGAGTTAATTATTGATAGAATAAATTGTGGATTTTAATTACTCAGAAAAATCATTAGATTTACAAAAAAAATTACATAAATTCTTTGAAGAACATATTTATCCAAATGAACAAGCTTATGATTTAGAAATTGAAGAATCGGGTAATTCGCTTCACATACCACAAATTCTTGACAAACTTAAAGACTTAGCAAAAGCTGAGGGTTTGTGGAATTTATTTCTACCAGATATTGAATATGGTGCTGGACTGACGAATGTCGAGTATGCACCACTTGCCGAGATTACAGGCAAGGTCTGGTGGGCACCAGAGGTATTTAATTGTTCAGCTCCAGATACTGGAAATATGGAAGTTCTGTATGATTTTGGCACAGAAGAGCAAAAAGAAGAGTGGTTAAAACCATTACTAGAAGGTTCAATAAGGTCATGTTTTGCCATGACAGAACCTGATGTAGCTTCATCTGATGCAACAAATATTAGTAGCTCTATTGTAAGTAAGGGTGATAACTACATTATAAACGGACGTAAATGGTGGACATCAAATGCTATTAATCCCAGAGCTAAAATATGTATATTTATGGGTGTTACAAATCCTGAAAATGCACCTCATCAACGACAAAGTCAAATACTGGTACCAATGGATACTGAAGGAATCTCTATCCTTAGACCTATGCAGGTCTATGGCTACGATGATGGTTATACAGGACATCCCGAACTTTTATTTGAAAATGTGGTTATTCCAAAAAAGAATATTATAGGGGGTGAGGGTTTAGGATTTAAAATAGCCCAAGCAAGATTAGGCCCCGGAAGAATTCATCACTGTATGAGGGCTATAGGCATGGCTGAACGAGCACTAGAGCTTATGATCAATAGATCTTTATCAAGAGAAGCTTTTGGAAAACAATTAGCCGATCAAGGAGTTATTCAAGAGTGGATTGCAAAATCAAGAATTAAAATTGAAGAAGCAAGATTGTTAACGCTAAAGACAGCATGGCTTATAGACACATATGGAAAGGAAGAGGCCAAAATAGAAATTTCTTCAATTAAAGTAACAGTTGTTGAAGCTGCATCTTATGTTATCGACAAAGCTATTCAAACACATGGTGCAATGGGCCTCTCTCAAGATACACCTTTGGCAAAAATGGCTGCAGGAGCTAGGGTTTTAAGAATCGCTGATGGACCAGATGAAGTACATTTAAGATCAATAGCTAGAAGAGAAATTAACAAACATAGATGAATGAAAAAATTGGTGTAATTGGTGGCGGACAAATGGGAAGTCAAATCGCATCATTGTCTGCAATGGCTGGCTATCAAACTCACATCTTTGATCAAGATGTAGAAAATGTAACTACTAAATTAAAATTTGCAGAAGATAATCTTAAAAACCTTATTTCTAAAAATATATACAACGAAGATCATCTAAAAAACTTTAAGAAAAATCTTCATTTAGCTGAGAGCATTCATTCATTAGCCGAGGACAAGACTTTTATAATAGAAGCTGTAGTTGAAAGACTAGAAGTTAAGCTTGAGATTTTTTCACAACTTTCAGAAATAACAGATTCTGAAGTTGTCTTGGCAACAAATAGTTCTTTTATAGCTGCATCTGAAATTGCTAAAGACTGTAATCACAAAGATAGATTTATAAATATGCACTTTTTTTATCCACCATTAAGAATGGATCTCGTCGAAATCTCATATCCTGAGTCAACTTCCAAAGAAGTTATTTTAAGAACCCAATCTGTAGGAAGGTCAATGGGAAGATCTATCGTTACTTTGAAGAAGGAAACTCCTGGATTTATTGTTAATAGAATGCTTGCAGCTCTTGTAGATGAAGCTTATGAACTATATGATGAAGGCATTGCTGATTTTGAAGATATAGATTTAGCAATTAAGAAGGGTTTAAATCATCCTTTAGGACCTTTTGAAATTTCTGATTATTCAGGATTAGATATCCATTATTATGCAAAATTAAAAATTTATAACGAAACTAAAAATCCTAAAGATTATCCCAAGAAATTTTTAGAGAAAAAAATTGAGGATGGAAATCTAGGTGTTAAAACAGGAAAAGGTTTTTACGATTATAAAAAAGATTAATTAGTAAAATCTTCTTCTTTTATATTAAAAAAGAATTCTCTTTCCGCCAATATCTTCAATACAATTCTTTCTGTTTGTATTGAAAAAGGGTACGGTTTTCCAAAGTATTTTTCAGATAAATCTTGAATATTTGCAACCGCTTCATCGCCTGTTATTTCATCGACAACTTTACCTCTTACTTCAACGAATTTAAAGGCATCATCATGTTTCCATATCATAACACTTACTCTCGGATCTTTTTTAATATTTTTATACTTAACTCGATGTATTTCAGTGTTAATTAAGAGATGTTCTCCATCAGTATCAACCCACATAGTATGTGTTTGTGGTGACCCATCTTCAAATAAAGTTGTTAATGCTGCGTAATTTGGACCTTGGGCCATTTTGATTGTTTTTATGTCTAAAGCCATATAATTACTTTAATATAATCATATGAAAGTTGTACTTCAACGTGTTAAATCTGCAAATGTAACAATAGAAGAAATAATTTTTTCAGAGATCCAACAAGGTATGGTTTTACTCTGGGGTATTAAAAGAGATGACACCATTAAAGATGCTGATGTACTAATTAAAAAAATTGGAAATATGAGGGTATTTTCAGATGACTTTGGAAAAATGAATAAATCAATAAAAGATATTGATGGTCAATTTCTATTAGTGAGTCAGTTCACACTATTAGGAAATATTTCAAAAGGAAATAGACCATCTTTTATTGATGCAGAGGAACCAATTAGAGCCGAGAAAATACTTTCTTATATTTCAAAAGAGTTAACTACATATGCAGAAGTAAGTGAGGGAAAATTTGGAGCAAATATGAATATTTCACTTGAGAATGATGGTCCTGTAACAATAGTTTTAGAATCTGAAAATGGACAGCTAAAAATTTAAGCTGACTGAAGTTTTATTTTATTTGAATCTTTTTCACCAGATAATTTTTTATCAAGATAGTATTCGCTACCGGCCCAAAGATGGAGTCCTAAACCAATTTTCATTGCACATCTTTTGAACGAATCAGATTCTGCATGTTTTGCATTTGTACCATCATTACCTTGATCATTTTCAACATCTCCGATGGCTGTAACTGTGACAAGTTTTCCATCTACATCTACAGTAAGTTTTCCAAAACATCCAACTACTTTACCTTGTTTTTCTTCTCTAATTAATTCAACAACTTCCCAGTTGAATGGTCCGCATACTTCGAGCAATCTTTGTGTAATAACTGAATGGGGGATGTAGTTCCCAAACTTCCCCTTAGGTGCTTTTTTTACCCATTCATCTGGGAATTGTCTTGATAGCTCATATAGTTGATTCATTTTTTTCTTCTTTCATTATGTTTTAAATCTTTTGCCCATAGAGGTGCCGAAGTATTGTTTACATTTATAGATTTTAGATCGGGTTTATCTTTCCATTCTTTATGTAGGAAAGTGTCCCTTATCATCTCTGTATTTTGATTCCTACCTGAAGCAACCGCATCAAGACCTTTTAGTTTTGGAACAAAATTTTGACCCATGATTGAGACTAAAGCTTGGCAAAGTTCTTCATTGTCTGTTGACTTTTCTATTATCCAATTTACTAAATTTTTTAAATCTTGAACTTTCCAGGTGTAAGATTTATTGAAAACAAATACTTCATCTCCAAGCCTAACAGCACCACTGTCCTCGATATTTTTTGCCATCTTTTGATCACTAAAAGTCTTAATATCTCTACTGGTATTTTTAACAAGATTAGTTGTGCTTCTTGCTACCCAAAGAAATTCTAAATCATCCGTGTTTGATAATTCTTCACCATACTTTGTAACTGTTAAGTCCAGTTCTTCAGTGTCTTGAGCTGATACTTCTTTTGTTAGTTCAAGAATATGATCTAAATTGTTAGTCATTTTTTCTCCTAAATTAAGCAGCCTCTTTGACTACATTATGGCAATTACAATTATCATTATGGTTTTCACACAAGACAATTGTTTCTATACCTATCATATTTAGGATATCTTCTATTTTATTATTTTTCATACTTGAAATATAGAATTCAGGTGTGACAAAAAACCCTTTTTAGGTGAAGTTTATAAATATTTGCAATACAATAACTTATAATGGCAAATGTTCAGTTATTTGACTCTCACATGTACACAGAAGTTATTAGGCAGTACGAAGAGGTAGCTGAGTTAATAAATTTAGATCCAAATATAAGAGAGCGATTAAAGCACCCTCAAAGAGCTCTCATCGTTACATTCCCATTTAGACGTGATGAGTATGAAGAAGTGGAAACAGTTGTTGGATATAGAGTTCAACATGTACTTTCTATGGGGCCAACTAAAGGTGGTATTAGGTACGCTCCAGATGTGAACTTAGGCGAGGTCACCGCACTATCTATATTAATGTCTTGGAAGTCAGCAATAGTTGGGTTACCTTTTGGGGGTGCCAAGGGCGGCGTCGCAATAGATCCTACATCTCTAACACGTGGAGAAAAGCAGAGGGTTACTCGACGATATACTGCTGAGTTACTTCCTGTTATAGGTGTAGAGAAAGATATCCCAGCACCTGACTTGGGTACTGATGAACAAACCATGGCTTGGATTATGGATACATATAGCAACTTTGTTGGATCACCCCAGCCTGGTATTGTCACAGGTAAACCTGCTGCACTTGGTGGTTCCGTTACGAGAAGAGAGGCAACCGGAAGAGGGGCTATTGCTGTAACAGCTCAAGCAATGGACAAGATCCATAAAACATATAAAGGATCTAATGTTGTTATCCAAGGTTTCGGAAACGTTGGACGGTATGCAGCTCTTGATTCATATGAAAGAGGAGCAAAGGTTATTGCGATAAATGATCTCGGTGGCGGTATCATTAATCCTGAAGGAATTAATATTCCAGAGCTTTTTAAACATACTGCTAAATATCACTCTGTAGCAGGATTTGAAGGAGCAGATGTATTATCAGAAAATATTTTAGAAGTTGAGTGTGACGTCTTAATACCAGCAGCCGTAGGGGGAGTGATTACAACCTCGAATGTCAATAAAATTAGAGCACACGTCATTGTCGAAGCTGCAAACTCTCCAACTACCGTTAGCGCTGATAAGATATTAAAAGATAATAATGTATTAGTTATTCCCGATATTTTGGCAAATGCTGGAGGAGTTACAGCATCTTATTTCGAATGGGTTCAAAATCGACAAAATTATTTGTGGAAAGAAAAAGATTTATATGAAAAATTAATTGACACAATGACTTCAGCATTTGAAGAAGTATGGACAATATCACAAAAAAATAAATGCGACTTAAGGACAGCAGCTTTAATAAAAGGAATCAAGAGAGTTGCAGCAGCAAAATTAACTAGAGGATTATTTCCCTAATAAAGAGGTTATTTCTTTTAATATTTTATCTTGCTTCTTCTTCAATAAAGTAATATCTATTTCTAAATCACTAATCTTAATATTTTTTAGAGGGCTTGAATCAGGTAAATCATCCTGATTTTCAAACATGCTTATAGCTTCAATATTTTCTTCAGTCTCAGCTATTTTTTCTACAATATTTTTTAATTCATCTGTATCTGGTGCTTCTTTATTAAACAGAGGACATATTGGTTTGTAGTAGCACCAATCCTTGCAAAGCCCATTTTTAACTGCTGGGAAATTATTTTCTTTAAATGCTTTTTTAATTTCATCCCAAATCGAAAGAATTTCTACTTTAGCTTCATCTAACATCTTGTCATCAATATTTAAAGTATGGATTGTAGAATTTTTAAGGTAAATTAATTTTAGCTCTTTTGGAGTAATTCCAATTTCGTCTCTAATTAACAGTGCATAAAGTTTAAGTGCAAAAAATCTTGGTTCTTTATATTTCGCCATAGGTGCTTTTCCTGATTTATAGTCAACGATTATTAAATTCCCATCTTTATCTTCATCCATACGATCTAAAATACCTCGCAAGTTTAGATCTTCTATTGAACCTCTTACCCATCTTTCTTGTTCGAGAGGTTCTAATTTTTGTGGGTTTTCAAGTTTTAGATAGTTATGAAGTAAATTTAAACCTTCTTGTCCCCATTCTCGTTCATCATCTAATGATTCAAATAAATTTACATGTTCATCATTTCCTCTTACGTTTGACCATGCTTTTCTAAAGAGATTATATAAAACTTCAGGTGTTCTTTCATTACTAGGTAAGTCATATAAATCTTCTAAAGCTTGATGTACAGTTGTTCCTTTTGCCTGCACTAAGTTGGTAGGTTCTTTTATCTTATCTACATTAGAAAATTTGAATTGTTTTGGACAAGTTTTAAACTGTGATGCTCTTGATGGCGATAAGTTTTTAATCATATATAAACTATAACTGTATTTATATTAATTTTTATGAAATGTAATCTAGATAGGTGAATAAGTTTATAAAATTTTTGCAAATAATAGGAATAACTTCTTTTATTTTATACTTCATTGTCGCAATGATGTATAACTCAGCAAGTTGGTTTAATTTCTTATTTAATTAGACCTTAAAAAATTACATATAACTATCTTTCGCTAAAGTGATTTAATGGACAACAGCAAAATTAAAATAGCGATATTAGGAATTGGAAACTGTGCGAGTTCACTTGTTCAAGGCCTAGAGTATTATAAAATTAATGATACAGAAAATGGGTTAATTTCGGACGTAATAGGTGGCTATCGAGTTTCAGATATCGAAATAGTGGCAGCATTTGATATTAACAAAAACAAAGTAGGTAAAGATTTATCTGAAGCTATTTTTACTGAGCCAAATAATACAATCAAATTTTCCGAAGTTCCTAATTTAAATGTACAAGTAAATCCCGGTAAAACATTAGATGGTATAGGAAAGTTTGTAAAAGATATAATTCATCCGGTCGAAGACTCAGATTCTGTAGTAGAAATCCTTAATACTTCAGGCGCTGAAATTTTAGTAAATCTTCTTCCTGTAGGATCAGATGAAGCCGTTAAGTACTACGCAGAATGTGCAATTGAAGCAAAAGTTGGTTTTATAAACTGTATTCCTGTATTTATAGCTAGAGACAAAGAGTGGTATCAAAAATTTGCAGAAAATAATATTCCACTCATCGGAGATGATATTAAAAGCCAAGTAGGTGCAACCATTGTTCACCGTGCACTAGCTCAATTATTTTCCGACAGGGGATTAAATTTAAAACGATCCTACCAACTTAACGTTGGTGGAAATATGGATTTCTTAAACATGCTTGAAGAAGATAGATTAGAAACCAAAAGGACAAGTAAAACAACTTCTGTTACTTCTGTTGCAAATAAAGGTAAAGGTATGGAAAAGGGAACTGTGCGAATTGGCCCATCTGATTATGTTGAATGGTTAGAAGATCGTAAAAAAGCATTTATAAGACTTGAAGGTGAAGCTTTTGGTGGAGTTCCATTAAACATTGAACTTCAACTTGAAGTATGGGACTCACCTAATAGTGCTGGTGTTGTTATTGATGCAATTAGATATATGAAATTCTTTACGATGAAAGAAGACTTAAAATCTTTAGATCTTGTTTCTGCTTGGCTAATGAAGGCTCCTGCTGAGGCAGCTAAAGACACAGAAACATTAAAAAAGCTTCATGAATTAACTCATATAGATTCTAAATAGCGTTCACAGATTTAGTAAATATTTCCATTGCTTCCTGAACTTGGGTAATAGGAGTTGTAAGCGGGCCCATAAACCTTATTACGTTTCCTTCAAGTCCACAGTTAACCAAAAGTAATCCATTGTCCTTCGAATGCTCTATTATCTGCATTGCAATATCTTTTGATGGATTCTTTATCTTTTTATTTTCAACAATTTCAACACCTATCATAGTTCCGTATCCTCTAACATCGCCTATAAAATCTTTCTCTGTCTGAAGATTAAGAAGATTTTTTGTCATTATTTCAGAATGATTTTTGACATTTTCTAAGATATTTTCCTCGTCAAATACTTCTAATACACCTAAAGCTGCAGCACAAGACACTGGTGATGCACCAAAAGTACTTCCAATACCTGCATCGTGGATTGAGTCCATGATTTTACTTCTTCCAACAACAGCCGCCAAAGGGAATCCACCTGCGATACCTTTAGCTAATGTTGCTATATCTGGAGTTACTCCTACTTTATTAGACCCAAACATTTCTCCCGTTCTCCCAAATCCTGTTTGTACCTCATCAAAAATTAAAAGTATATTGTTTTCATGAGCTAATTTTTTGAGTTCAGTCAGAAAGTATTCAGAAGCGGGTATATAGCCACCCTCACCTAATTGTATTTCAATTAATACTGCTGCAATGTTGTCAGTACCAACATTTTTAATATGACTTATAAAATTTTCAAGAGCCTGATCATCAGTTATACCCCTATATTCGTAGGGATAATCTGTGTGAGATATGAAATCAGGAAATGGTCCAAACCCTTTTTTATAGGGATTTTCTTTACCTGTTAGACCCATCGCCATATAAGTTCTACCGTGAAAACCACCTTTAAATGCAACAATATGCTGTTTCCCTGAATAGTACCTAGCTATTTTAATAGCATTTTCCACAGCTTCAGCACCGCTATTAACTAAAAATGTTTTTGTTTCAGTGTCTATAGGATATCTTTTGTTAACTTCTGTACATAGATCTATTGCATTCTGATGCGGGGCATAAGCAAAACAAGAATGAGTAAAATTATCAAGTTGGGTTTTCACTTTAGCAATAACTTTTGGATGAACGTGACCAGTATTCAATACAGCATAACCTCCCACATAATCTAGAAATCTATTACCATCTTTATCCCAAATTTCAGCATTCGAAGCTTTTATAACTGTTGATTGAAAAGTCGGAGTCCACGCTTTAGGAATGTTTGCCTCTAATTGATCTTGAACTAATTTTGACATAAATTCACTGTAACTGAAATAAAATTAATACTCAATTTAATTACTACTAAAATGAATATGTATGATTAACAATTTTCATGGTGTTTGGGCATTAATAAGTATTTGGGTTGCTGGTATTAGTGGCGTAATTTTAATTGGGATTTATATTTCAAGATCTACAAAGTACGAAAAAATTGGTACTTACTTAATTAATCTTTCAATATCAACAATATTAATTCAAACTGCAGGGGGTTTAATATTATATTCTCAAAAAAATGATCCTGGATCATTCCATCTTTTTTACGGTGTTGTTGTTTTATTTACACTTACATTTTTATATGTTTACAGAGGTGAAATGAGTAAAAATTATTATTTATATTGGGGATTAGCGCTCTTATTCTTGATGGGTCTTGAAATAAGAGCCGTAATGACACTAGGAAGAATACTAGATTAAATGGCATTTCAACTTCTTTCAGATGGTACTACCTTTGCTTATTCAAATATTCAAAATCCTACAGTTTGTTATCTTCATGGATGGGGGAGAGATAGTAAGGATTTCTCCAAAATTATAGAACTACTTCCTGGAATTGCCGTAGATCTTCCTGGATTTGGAAAAACGCAAAATTTAAATGAAAGTATGAATCCATATCAGTATGCAGTTTATTTGGACAATTTACTCCCAACTGAGATTTCTACTCTTGTTGGACATTCATTTGGTGGGAGAGTAGCTGTTCACCTATCCCTTTTGAGGGAAATTAATAACCTTGTATTAATAGGCGTTCCCCTTATCTCGAATCCAGTAAAAACCAGTCGTATAAATAAATTAAGTACTCTTAAATTTTTAAATAAAATTGGGTTAGTCTCCAATAATTATATTGAATTGCTTAAAAATAAATCTGGATCGATAGACTATAGAAATTCTGAAGGCGTTATGAGGGATACTTTAGTGAAGGCAGTAAATGATGATTTAGAAAGAAAACTTTCTTTAATCCAATCTAATGTGAACTTAATTTGGGGTGAAGATGATAAAGAGGTACCTATATCTATAGGAAAGATAGCTAACAAACTAATTTCTAATTCAAAATTAACTATTATTCCCAATCATGGGCACAATATGTTAAGAAGTAATCCTGATTCAATTGTTGAGGTACTTAAGAAATTATGAATACACTATATCTAATTGTATTATTTAGCCTAACTGTAGGGTCTTTAGTGAATTCACTTAAATGGTCAAGACTTGGACAGAGAGAGCACTACATTGGAGGCTCAGTTACTAGGTTTTATTTCAGATGGGTAAAATCTAAAACGTCCAACTATATGCTATTTATTTTATTATTAATCTGTGGAATTATTTCACTGTGGATTGCATATTTTCCATTTATAGTGATAATCCTGACAATTCTTACTCCAATAGGATTGACTTTCTCATCTAGAACTTCGAAAGTTGTTAAAACGGAGAGACTTTCAAGAGTAAACAATTTTTATTATTTTGTAATTATTTCTATATCTGCTGTTTCACTTGTTGTTGAATTAGGTTATTTATTGGCTCTGCTGGCCAATATATTCAGCTACTACGTATATGACCAGTGTTTAAAAATATTAGCAAATTATGAGAAATCTTTATCACAACATTTTGTAGATAGCGCATCACAGAAACTGAAAGAAATGCAAATTCCGATAGTAGCTATAACTGGGTCGTATTCTAAAACCACAACTAAAAACGTACTCAATCAAATATTAAACACAGAAAACAAAATATTTTCAACTAAGGAGAGTTTTAATAATAGGTTGGGAATAGCTAAGGCAATTAATGAAGATCTCAATTCTTCTGATGAATTGGCAATAGTTGAAATGGGTACATATGGTATTGGAGAAATACGAGAAATGTGTTCATGGGTAAAGCCACATATTTCAGTTATCACTGGAATTGCACCTGTACATTTAGAAAGAATGAAAAACTTGGAAAATATCCTTGATGCTAAATCAGAAATAGTTGAACTTGCTGGTTCAGTTGTGATTAATGGTGATGATGAGTTATTGCTTAATCAAGCTAGAACCTGGACAACCCAAAAGATAGTTTACGATTGTTCAACAACAAGTAAGCAAGCTGTGGTTTTTGTAGATTATAAAGATGGTGTACATCATATCTATGTAAAAGGTAAGATCGTTTCAAAAGTATCTGCATCCGAATTATTGCAACTTTCAATAGCATTATCAACGGGTGTATTGCTAGCTCTCGAATTAGATGTACATAATTATTTCTCGGATGTTAAACATCTAGAGAAAACGACACATCGGCAAACGACAATAGAAAGTGATCTCGGACATAAAATTATTGATAACTCTTTCAATTCAAATCCTATGGGTATTGAACACTCATTAAAACTTTTAAACTCCGAAGGGGAAGAGAAATCATCCAAGTATCTTGTAACACCTGGAATGATTGAACTTGGAAATGATCAATTTTCTCTTAATTATGCTTTTGGCGTAGAGTCAAGCAACTTTATTGATGCAGCCCTAATTGTAGGTTATACAAATAAAAATTCACTTCTTTTAGCTTTTCAAGAAAATTCAATTCCATCTTTTTGGTTTCCTACTAGAGATGAAGCCGTAAAATATTTGAATACTATTATAAAACCAGAAGATGTTGTATTATTTGAAAATGATTTACCTGACCACTATCCATAATAATGAATTTTAAAATAGCAGTTATTATTGGAGGTCCTTCTCCTGAACACGATATATCTATTTTGACTGGTCTTCAAAGTGCCAGAGTCTTATCAGTTAAAAACGATGTATCAATTATTTACTGGACGAAGGACAATAACTGGTATCTACTTGATTCTGATCTAGAATCTACTGATTTCATAGAAAATTCAATAAACTTTTCTAAAGAATTACATTTATCTTTAGGAAAAGATAATTGTTTTCTCTACAAAAGAAAAAAAATAGAGTTTGATATTTTTGTTAATTCTTGTCACGGTGGTCCAGGCGAAGATGGAAGCCTTCAAGGACTATTAGAAATAATGGATGTTAAATATACTGGTCCAAACCTACAAACTGCCCAACTTTGTATGGATAAATATGCTTTTTATTCACTTATGAAAACAAATAATCTACCTGTTTTAGATAAATTTAGAATTCAAAAAAATGTTACACCAAACTTTAAGGGTCCTTATGTATTGAAACCACAATTTGGGGGTTCATCTATTGGAGTCGAGCTCGTAGAAGATTACGAAACAGCTCTTAAAATATCAGAATCATCAGATCTTTATGAAAGGGGTGCACTATTAGAGCAGTATCTTGAAAATGCAGATGATTTATTAATTGGTGTAAGAAATTATCCAGAGTTTAATTTTTCAGAAATAGAAAAACCAATCAGAAATTCAAATCTTTTTTCATACGAGGAAAAATATCTTAACAATGGAGGGCTAGAGGGTTCTAAAAGAGAACTTCCAGCAGTATTATCCGAAAAGATTTGTAACAATATATATTCCTATATAGAAAAAATTAATAAGATCATACCTTCTCGTGGAATAGTTCGTTATGATTTCTTAAAAATTGAAGACGAAGTTTATATAAATGAAATAAATACTATTCCTGGTAGCCATGCACTTTATCTTTGGAAGAATTTGAATATTTCTAAGTATGATTTATTACATAATATGGTCCTAGAGGGATTAAACGAAAAGTCTAATCAGTGGAGTATTCAAGGTTCTGATGGTATGGCTTTAAGAAGTGCTAAAGATATCAATTCTAAGCTCGGGTAAAATGACAGGAATATATTGGGATTGTGACGGCACTCTTATGGATACCGAAAAGGCTTATGCGTATGCGTGGAAAGATGTTCTAAAAAAAAGAAATCTTAATTTACCCATTGAAAAGTTTGATGATTATGTAGGTATAGATGACAAATTAGTCCACAAAAAATATTCTGAACAAGTTGACCTTCCCTCATTTAGTGAAACTATGGATGAAATAGCAGCACTAATTATTGAAAACTTTTCAGATCATACAATTTTTAATGATGCCTTAGTATGTTTGGAATATTTACAAGATTTAAACTGGAAACAGGCTTGTGTTTCCGCATCACCACAACAAGCATTAGAAGATAAACTTAAAAAAGCTGATATTTCAGATTATTTTGATTTTGTAGTTGGAGGTGACAACGTGCGTCCTAGAAATAAACCATTTCCAGATATTTATAATTTAGCAATTAAAGAATTGAAAACTACAAAAAATATTATCGTAGAAGACAGTCCTCCAGGAATTCAAGCTGGTAAAGCATCAAACAATTTTGTTGTTGCTATTGATAGGGGAGTTTTTACTGGCGAAGATCTCTCAAATGCAGATCTTATAGTTGATGAACTTACTCCTAAAATCTTTATTGATATAAACAAAAGCCTTTAATTATTGAATATATCCCATTTAAATTACAAAACCGACTTAGGCGCAATTTGTGTCTAAGTTAGAGTAAGTATCATAATTGGGATTTTCCTGTCTGTCCTCTTCTGATAACTTTCATATCCACCATTATTTAAATAATCCATTTTTATCCACCACTCATTACGTTCTTCGTTAAAAATTTCTCTTGAAGTAACTTGATACTTATCAGTTCCAATTGATATTGTAGATATGTGACTTTTTTTTAAATTATAATACCATCCAGGATTTCTCTCACTTCCGCCTCTAGACGCAACCAAACAAATTTCATTACCTTCTTTAAGGTAAACCAGAACGTTCTTTCTTACTAATTGTGTTTTGGCACCTATTGTCTCAAGTATTAAACATGGTCTACCGTTTAAATTTTTACCAATTCTTCCTTTTGAATAAATGTATGTATAGTTATGAAAAAACAGAAATAGAAATATAAGTTTTCTTTTCATACTGTCAAAGAAATTTTCTTTTTCCATGAGGTATAGCTTTTGGGATAAAAATCTATTGGTTCAGCAAGCCTGCTAGTAGGAAACTCAACTTCAGGATGATTACTTTTGGTTATATTTCGATACTTTGGCACACAAGCATGTGTTACTGAATATTTATAGTTTTTTAAGATAATTTTTGGGTCATCGACAAATATTGATAGTTCTTTCTTAGCTGAAAGTTCCCTTAGTGTATCCAGTAAAAAGATAATCCTTTTTGAAGAAAGTTTTATTTTTTTTAAGAGTATTTCATCAAATATAAAGATTACAGGAAGATTTGGATTAGCTTTCATTGCTGCATCATCGTCACCTAATGATTCTCCTGTTAGCCAAACTATTTCTGGTTTGGTTCCAGAATCTATTATTTTTGTTGGGCCGAATTTTTCAATTATATCAAAATTCATTAATTGATTAACTGGTTCGAATTTAGATTCATTAGGCCATGTTTGTATCGGACATGTATATTGAAGTTTACAATCTCGACAAAGATTAGGCGCTCTATTCTTAACTTGAGACTGTGCAAAACCATATAATTTACCAGTTTGTCCACCCATTACCCATTGCCAACCCAGTCTATTTGCAAATCTTGATCCATCGACTAAATGTTTAAACATATAATCTTCATAATCAGTCCAATTCTCACCTGCTCTGAAACTATGATGCGATGAATACCACATTCTTGTCTGGTTTACCATATAGCCCGTATCAGTTAATTCTTTTTGTATTGTTTGTATACAATTCATTTCAGTTGTATCAATTTCTTTGTTGTTATTCTTCATAGAATAATTAAGCATTTTTTTCATCTTTTTACCCATGATTGCATACATATGCCTAGAAAATTCTTGCCAAAGTAGTTCATCTCTAAATTTTGTACGATCTTCATGTGGAAAATCAACAACCGCATCCCACACTTCATTTAGCCCAAGTAGTCCATGTCTTATGTACGGAGATAGATAAGATGAGCCTCTCTTAGTTTCGGGATATACGTTGTTTCTTTTCTTTGAGTACCCTTTAATGTTAATATTTCTTAACTTCTCATCGGCTTGAGATTGACCACCTTTAAAAATCGATTCTGTATATTCATCACAAATAAGATGTGAAAAATGTTTGTCGATAATTAATTTGTTAGATTCATTGATGATAATTTCAGACATTAAAGAATATTAGTATCCACCTTGTCCAATTTTCACATTAGAAATAGTTTGAACATTATCTACATCATTTATTTCAAAATTTATTCTTTGACCCTGTCTTAAGGTTCTAAAAATTGACCCTTTAAGTGAACCGGGTTGTAAGTATACTTCAGTTTTATCTGTGTCAAGAACGACGATACCATTACCAGAGTTAGGATCATATGATTTAACAACACCCTGAGCCATTTAAACTTTAGTTACTTTTCCAGCTTTCAAGCAAGATGTACAAACCTTTACTTTTTTTGTATTTGTGCTGTCAGCTACTTTAACTTTTTGGATATTAGCAGACCATTTTTTACTTGATCTCTTGTGAGAAAAAGATACTTGTTTTCCGAACCAAGGTCCTTTTCCACATACTTCACATTTTTTTGCCATTATTTTCCTCTGAATTTACATTATAACTATAACTAATCTATTGACTATTAGGTACTTTGAATTAAAAAGTTTTTAGCTATTGTTTGAATGTGGTTAAAAGGGAAATTTATTATCTAGATAATATTAATGTATCCGAAATAAAGGGTTTCGGAGAAAAACGTATTAAATCTTTAAATAAAAATGGGATAAAAAGCATAATTGATCTTATAAGATTTTACCCCCGTAAGCACATTGATCGATCAAGTATTTTAACAATTGAAGATGTTGGTAATTTGTTTGAAATTAAAGAGATAACCGTTCTAGTAAATATCACAAAAGTATCAGTTTTCACAACTAGGAGCAGATTAAGAATAGCTACTCTTTCAGTATCTGATAATACGGGAGTTGCAAAGGCTAAATGGTTCGGACCTCAGTATATTGAGACCCGATTTAAAGAGGGTGACACAGTTGCCATTTCTGGAATCCCAGAAGTGAAGAAAACCGGATCTGTGGAATTTAAAAATGCCACTATAGAAAAATACTTAGATTCAGATGAATTGAATGAAACAGGTGCTTTAATACCTATTTATAAAAAAATAGAGGGACTATCTAGCTCTCTTATACGAAAAGGTATCAAACATGCGCTCAAAAGATCTCCTGAAATCGAAGATTATATGAACATACAGCAAATAACTGAGTACGAGTTACTTGATAGGACAACAAGTTTTAATGATATACACTTTCCAGAGAGTTTAGATGAATATTATAGAGCTAAAAAAAGACTTGCATTTGATGAGTTTATTTATTTACAAACAATTTTTAAGAGGAAAAAAAAGTCCAATAAACTTATTGTCGGCAGCGAAAAAATAGAAACAAAGAATAACTTAGTTGATACTTTTACCGCGAACCTTGATTTCGAACTAACCAAGGCACAAAAAAGAACAATAAATGAAATATTGAAAGATATGAATAAAAAATCTGCAATGAAAAGATTACTGCAGGGTGATGTTGGTTCCGGAAAAACAATAGTTGCTGCATGTGCTGTTTTTTCAGTTATTAATGCTGGGTTTAAAGCGGCTTTGATGGCACCTACAGAAGTTCTTGCTGAACAGCATTACAATTCTTTAAATCCAATCCTAAAGAAATATAATATTAAAACTTATCTTTTAACATCTTCAGTAAAAGATAGATCTGAGATTCTTAAACAGATGTCTTCTTCAGATCCAGTATTTTTTATAGGGACTCATGCACTAATCCAGGAAAATGTTCACTTCAATAATTTAGGTTTAGCCATTATTGATGAACAACAACGATTTGGTGTAGATCAAAGAAAAAAACTCATTGAATCAAGCAACATAATTCCACATCAGATCGTCATGACAGCAACACCTATTCCAAGAACAACAGCATTAGCTGTATATGGTGATTTGGATATTTCAGTAATAGATGAGTTACCTCCAGGACGTAAAGAAATAGAAAACATTTTACTATCGGGAGATGAATCAGATAACGATGTTGTTATAGATTATTGCAAGGAACATTTAAAAAATAAATCTCAAATATTTATCGTTTGTCCGTACATAGATGAAAGTGAAAATAAAGATATAAAAGCAGCTGAAAATGTTTATAAACAATATTTAAATCTATTTCCAAATAATAAAATTAAACTTCTACACGGCCGCATGAAATCTGAGGAAAAAGAGCTGATTATGTCCGAAATGAATATTGGGCAAATCGACATATTGATATCGACCGTAGTAATAGAAGTTGGAATAGATATCCCAAATGCAACTTTGATGGTTATAGAAAGTGCAGAAAGATTTGGTTTGAACCAACTACATCAACTGAGGGGGAGAGTTGGTAGAGGGACTATAAATTCTCAATGTATTTTTCACATAAGCAATAAGTTAGATTTAGACACTGTAACCGAAGTTGGCAAGCAAAGATTAAAAGCAATCATTTCAACAAACGATGGTTTTAAATTATCAGAGCTAGATTTACAAATAAGAGGTGAGGGTAAAGTAACTGGTACTGACCAATCTGGATTATCAGATTTGAAAATTGCAGATTTAAGATATGATTTCGATATTTTAAACTTGTCAAAAAGATTCTTTAAAAAAGAAATCACACCCGAACTTGAAGAGAAAATATATAATGAGGCCACTTTGCTATTTCCAAACTTTTTGAAAGTTGAAGATACAACATGAGAATAATTTCAGGGACTCATAAAGGACAAAATATATTAACTATAAATGATTCCAAAACAAGACCAATGATGGGGGTAGCCAGAGAAGGAATTTTTAGCTCATTACAATTCCAGATAGCAGACTCTATAGTTCTTGATCTTTATGCAGGTTCTGGAAGCATGGGTATTGAAGCATTGAGCAGGGGAGCAAAGTATATAACTTTTGTAGAATCTTCAGATAGTTGTGTAAAAATAATAAACAAAAATCTTAAAAAATTTGAAAATAATTACAACATTCAAAATATGACAGTCGATAAATATATTTCAAATGCTTCTGATAAATTCAATATAATATTTTATGACCCTCCTTTTGATTTTGAAGATTCTAAGATATCCTCTGAACTGAGTAGATTAGAAAACCTACTAGAAGAATCAGGGATTATTGTGTGCCACAGACACATTAAATCATCTACAGTAATCAATTCGAAAAATTTAGAATTATATAAAGAAAAACTCTATGGACAAAGTAGAATTTTACTTATAAAGAAATTATGAAAATACTTATACCAGGCTCGTTTGATCCACCAACTAATGGTCATATTGATGTTATAAAAAGATGCTCCAAAGTATTTGACGATGTACTTGTAGGTGTAATAGTAAATCCTTCAAAAAATTCATTATTCGCAACAGAAACAAGAGAACTCATGCTTACAGAGATATTTACAGATACAAATAATGTTTCAATCAAGACATTTGAAGGTCTACTTGTTGACTTCGCAAAGAATAATGAAGTACAGGCTATAGTTAAAGGACTTAGAGCAATGACAGATTTTGACTATGAGTTCCAGATGGCACAAATGAATTCAAATTTAGCCGATTTTGAAACAATATTTGTACCAGCTTCTCCTGAATATGGATATGTTTCAAGTTCAATGGTTAAAGAAATAAATTCTTACGGTGGAGATGTATCAAAATTAGTACCTGAGAACGTTTTAAAAAGGATGAATAATGTCTGATAAAGAAAGTGCAAATTTTAAAGATATCATAAATGGAGAAATTAAAGTTGAGTATGTTGACCACCTTGAAACATTAAGAGAGAAACTTAATTCCAGCAATATTCTCAAAAGCAGAACTAGTAACAAAGAACTCATTGCAATAGTTGAGAATCTTATCGACATACTGCCAGTTGAGATGAGAACAGCTCGTTGGCTAGTAAGAGAACAAGATACATTTTTAAATGAAGCAAAAGAAGAATCTCAAAATATTATTAATAAAGCAAAAAGAGAATCTGAGACTCTAATTTCAAATTCATATGTTTTACAGGAAGCAGTTATTGAGGCTAATACCCTTATTAAGCAAGCTGAGAAAGAATCTCAGGCTTATAGGATGAAAATTGAAGATGAAATGGATACTCTCTTTTCAGAACTACAATCAAAACTTGATCAACTCAATTCTTATATATCTAATGAAAAAAATTCTCTTAGAAAACCAAGAGAAATTATTAACCCTGAATAAATATGCCACAATTAAATACTATTTTTAGTCTAGAGAAAGTCCTTAAAACAAATTCAGATCTTAATGTAGAAGAATCGGGTATTTTAAATATAAAATACTCAGGTACTAAATCTTCAACTAAAACAAATGCGGTCCTGAGGGGATTGATTACACGAGAAGGAGATTACTTATTAATTGAACTCATCGTAAATTATGTTGCAAGTAGTGAATGTTCAAGATGTTTAAAATCTTCAACTTACGACAGAGAAACTTTTATTAATGAAAAATTATATATTAAAAATGAGAATGACTATGAAATAAATTTTAAGGATGAAAATATTGATATTTATCCAATTATTTCTGAAAAAATAATTGATAATATTTCCTTAGTGACTCTTTGTGACGATAATTGTAATGGTTTATGTGTTGTCTGTGGAAAAGAACAAAATACTAGTGTTTGTAAGCATGAAGAAAAAAACTTAAAAGAAAGTCCATTTTCTTCTCTAAGTGAGCTAGATTTGTAAGTTGAAAGGATATTAAATGGCCGTACCTAAGAAAAAGATGTCTAAATCAAGAACAAGAAGAAGGAAAGCTACACATAAAGTTAGTAAACCTCATTTTATGATAGATCCCGAAACAGGTGTTGCAAAACAATCACATAGAGTAAACCCTGTAGATGGAACATATAATGGACGTCAAGTTAAAGAACCTGAAAATAGCTAATATATAGATTATGAATACTATTGCTGTTGATGCAATGGGCGGTGATTCTGCTCCCGAAGAGATAGTTAAGGGTGCGATAAAAGCTAAAAATCTCGGTATAGATGTAATCCTTTCTGGTGACAAAAATCTAATAGAACCTTTCTTAAATAATACAAAGATTCCCATCGTTCATTATCCAGAAGTAATTTCAATGGATGAGAATCCAGCAAGGGCAATAAGGTCCAAAAAAAATTCATCTATTGTTGGAGCTATGCAGTTAGTTAAAGATAAGAAAGCTTCAGCAGTATTTTCTGCTGGATCAACTGGAGCTAGTTTAGTTGCAGCCATAGCTGTTCTAGGAAAGATAAAAGGTGTAATTAGACCAGCAATAGCATCTGTACTTCCCTCAGTAAATCAAGATATTGTTCTACTTGATTCTGGAGCAAGCTTAGATGTTAAACCAAAAGTTTTGCTTCAATTTGCCGCGATGGGTTCTAAATTTGCAGAGGTGATATTCGACCTACCTTCACCTAGGATAGGTTTACTTAACAATGGAGAAGAAGCAAGTAAAGGTAGAGATTTAGAAAAAAGTACTTATAAGCTCCTCAAATCTTCAAAACTAAATTTTATCGGCAACATAGAGGGTAAAGATTTTGCCAGTGATTCTGCCGATGTATTTGTAACAGATGGATTTACTGGAAATATTGTATTAAAAACTATGGAAGGGACTGCTAAATTACAGCAAAGTATGATTAAGAAATCTCTTAAAGGTAATTTATTCAAACCTCTTCTTCTACCTGTTAATAAAGCACTACAGCCAGTAAGAGATCGTCTTGATCCTGATAAAACAAATGGAGCATACTTACTAGGAGTAAATGGGATTGTTACAATTGCTCATGGAGCATCTTCTTCAGAAGCTGTAATGAATTCAATAATTTTCTCAAGTAAAACTGTTGAAAAAGGGTTTATATCTAAATTTGCAGAAACAATATCTGAAATATGAGTCCTGAATCTATATCAGAATTTGAAGAGATCATTGGGTATGTATTTAAAGATAAAAAATATTTAAAAATTTCTCTTAGCCACAAATCTTTTATTGATGAAAATCCAAGTTATGAATCTAATCAAAGGTACGAGTTTCTTGGAGATACAATTTTAGACTTCGATTTAACTAACTATTTATTCACTAAATATCCAAGTTTAGATGAAGGTAGTCTCACGAAAATTAGATCTAGTGCTGTAAATCAATCTGCCCTTGTTGAGTTAGGACATAAAATTAAAATCGGAAATTTTCTCTATCTAAGTAATGCAGAAGATGCAACAGGTGGAAGGATGAAAGACTCAATAATTGAAGATGCTGTAGAAGCTCTGATTGCAGCACTGTATTTTGATGGAGGCCTTGATATTGTAAATAAATTTGTGTCTCAGTTTATATATCCAAATATTAAAGAGTTATCTGAAGATCCTGGGTCTAAAGATTATAAGACTAGGCTTCAGGAATATTATGCAAAAAAAGGTAGAAAAGTTGTCTATGACGATATTTCCACAGGCCCTGATCACAACAAAGAATTTGTCTCTGAAGTTTTATTAGATGATGACATTATCGGAATGGGTAGGGGTAAGTCGAAAAAAAGCGCACAACAACATGCAGCAAAGCAAGCTTTGAGTAAAGTTAGCTAACGCCAGAAACCATTGTTATAATTTACAACTATGGATAGCTTTAAAATTATCTTATCGCGTAATGGCATTGATGAATCTTTTCACAATATTGAATTAGTAGATAATAAATCCAATAAAGGATTTGATTACTTTCCTCGATCAGCTATTAAACCTTTTCAGTTATTACCTCTTGTTGCTGAGATTAAGAAAAGAGAATTAGAAATTGATTACTCTGAAATTGCAATCTTTTGTGCATCTCATTCTGGAGAGTTAATTCACACTGATAAAGTAGAACAAACTGCCAAGAAATATTCACTGAATTACGAAGATATATTTTGCGAAAGACAAATACCTTTTAATGCGGACTCTTATAAAAATTTAGTAGAAAACAAAAATCCTTTTACAAAATTACATAACAACTGTTCAGGAAAGCATATTGGGATGTTACTTTTATGTCAGTTATTAGATTTTGACATAAATGGATATGAAAATTTGCAACACCCCCTACAACAAATTATAAATAAATTTTATGAAGAATTATTTGAATTAGACAATATTTTTTACGGTGTTGATGGATGTGGTCTTCCTGCGCCCTATTTAAATTCTTTAAATTTTATTAATAGTGTATCTAAATTAAATGAATGGGATGCTTATCGAGATTCCTGGATGGATGTTTTTAACTCTTTTATTGCCTTCCCAAAACTTACTGCTGGTACTGGGAGAGTTGATACAATTCTGATGGAAAAATCTGATCAAGATCTATTAATAAAGGCTGGTGCTGAAGGTTCAATGTTTTTTACAGATCTTACAAACTCAACAGTTCTTAAGTGTGTTGATGGCTCTAAAAGAGGAGTTGAGGTTGCTTCAATGTACTATTCACTATCACAAGGCTTTATTGATGAATCTGTATATGAAGAGTTTACGTATGGTTTAACTCATAATAATCAAAATACTAAAGTTGCAGATATAAAAATAGTCTAAATACTCAAGATTTACTTATTCTTTACTATAATTGTACTAACAACAGGGTAAGAATGTATTTAAAATCGATAGTCGTGAATGGCTTTAAGTCATTCGCTGAAAAAGTTAGTATTGACCTTTCAAATAAGGTTAATGTCGTAGTAGGTCCAAACGGATCAGGTAAATCAAATGTAGTTGATGCAATTTCTTGGGTACTGGGTACTCAAAGTCCCGGTGCACTTAGAACAAATAAAATGGAAGATGTAATTTTTGCAGGTACTGAAAAACTAACAGAAAAAGGTTTTGCAGAAGTATATCTTAATTTCGTCGTCGATCCAGAGAAATTCAATGGGTCTGAAGAAATCTCGATAGGTAGAAAACTATATAGAGACGGCGCATCAGAATATTTTATGAATGGGTTGAATTGTAGATTACTGGATATCCAAGAATTCTTAAGTGATTTAGGTATTGGCAAACAACAACATACAATTATCTCTCAAGGACAAATTGCTGAAATATTAAATTCAAAACCCGAAGATCATAGAATTACAATTGAAGAAGCAGCAGGTATCCTTCCATTTAAATTAAAAAAAGATAAAGCATTAAGAAGAATTGAATCTGGTGATAAAGAAATCAAAAGAGCAAAAGATGTACTTCGTGAAATTAATAAACAACTTAAACCTTTGAAATTACAAGCTGAACAGGCCCAAACTCATGAAATGCTAACAGCATCACTTCTTGAAAATAAAACTAATTTGAATCTTTTGAAATACTCTATATTCTCGGAGAAAGAAAAAAATATTAGTAATGAACTTATCAATATTTCAGAGAAATTAGAAAACATTATAAAATCTTCTCAAAATGCTAAAGACCTTAAAAATAATCTTACTTCTGAATTAGGTCAAGGTGTGTCTGTTGGTTCACTATTTAAAGATTATTCAAACAAACTTACAACTAAATCAGAACAAATAAAATCAATTGCACAAATAGCTACTGAGAGATTAGACAATCTTGATAGAGAGACACTGCGTGAAGAGAAAAGGTTAACAGATTTACAAAACAGGGTACTTTCAAATACTTTAACTATTAATGATCTTTCTAATAAACTAATAACAAAAAAAGATACTCTCACAGATTTAAATAAAAATTTAGAAGAACTCAACAAGCAAATTAACGAGAATAATAAAAATCAGTCTGCATCCTTAGAAGTCAATGAAGCAATACTTGAGAAAGATCTTGATTATTTAAAGTCTATTGTTGGTAAGCTTGAAAATTCACTTTCAGTAAACGAGGAAAACTTTAGTAAATGGGAAAATGATAAAAATACCACAGAAGAAGTTTTAGGAGATTACTCACTTCAAATCTCAAAAAAAATATTCTTAAAACAATCTTTCACAAAAGTCCGAAAAACAGTCAAAACAATTGTGGATAGGGAACTTGATGCTTCAAAAATAAACTTAGAAAATTTAAAAGCTGAATATCAAAAAAATCTTGATATTTTAAACTCAAAGATTAATCAGCAAAACTCAATCTCAAATAATTCATCGTATAAAGAAGAACTCAAAAATCAAGAAGTAATCCTTCGTTCAAAACTTAATTCTTTAGAGGGCGATGTTACATCTCGATCAAATCAACTTGTTTCAGCAGCAGAACAAATAAAATTCCTCACCAATGAAAATTCTGAATTACAACTTACTATTGATGAAATACATTATGCCCCTAACACTGACTATAAGGAAGAATTACAAACTATCATTAGTAAATCATCATTATTAATTGAAAGTCTTAATTCCTCAGCCTTATCGATGCTCTCTCAAGCCAATGTTTATGAAGAAAAGCATGGCAATAAAAATACTGAGATCTCTGAATTAGAAAAAAAGATTGAAGCTAACAGCAAGTCCTATTTGTTGATTAACGATAAGAAGAGTGACTTAT
>TARA_B110001452_G_scaffold99387_1_pt1 | contig 35934 bp, 38 predicted proteins | sample TARA_B110001452 | Tara Oceans TARA_B110001452 (sample SAMEA4396971) | marine metagenome | biome: Polar Biome; feature: [DCM] deep chlorophyll maximum layer (ENVO:01000326); material: water (ENVO:00002006), including particulate matter (ENVO:01000060) such as... | depth 25 m
AGATTGCAAATCTTTTGATGGTGGTTCAATTCCGCTTCTAGCCTTGACCTTATTTATATATTTAAAGTTTTATTGTAGTTTTGCCTTAATATGTCTTATTTTATAAAACTTTTTAACAGGGTAGTGTAATGGTTGCACATTAGGCTCATGATCTAAAAGTAGGCGGTTCGAATCCTCCCCCTGTTAATATTTTATGAAATAAGGTCGTACTTTGTCTCCTATATAGAGACCTCGTGTAATACAAAAGATAAAGTTAAAAAAAAATAGTTTTAGCAATTTTTTGCCTTCTGATAAGTGTAAAGTTATGAATTATCTTCGTTAATATTTTATGAAATAAGGTCGCACTTTGTCTCCTATATAGAGAGATGGAAAATGCCGTATAAAAATACGTAATTAATTTCTTTCTAAAAAAATGGTATAATCTGAATTTTAATAAAATAATTTTTATTAGGGTCAATAAATATTATAGGTTGAGTTTTAATAAACAAAATAATCCGTACAAATTAAAAAAACAATGCAAAAACGTATACTCTACGGTAACTGTATTGTATAAATTTCAAAGTACTAACCATGATTGTTCAATGGTCTTATGTACTATTTAAATAAAATAAATGGCAATTAATAAAAGTAGTTCTAGTTTACCTTTAGAAACTAGAATCCAAAATCGATTAAGTAAATTTATTTCTAAAAATAAAAAAGATACCTTCAGTGATAAAGGTATTGTATTATCTGTAGGGGATGGTATTGCTCAAGTATATGGTTTAAATACTGTACAGGCTGGGGAAATGGTAGAATTTCGTTTAGGAGTTAAAGGAATGGCATTAAATCTAGAAAATAATAGAGTTGGTGTTGTAATTTTTGGTTCTGATATTGAAATTACCGAAGGAAGTTTTGTAAAAAGAACTGAATCTATTGTTGATGTTCCTGTAGGTATGGAATTATTAGGTCGTGTTGTTGATGGTATTGGTAATCCAATTGATGGATTAGGTCCTATTGAAACTGCTAATAGAGTACGTGTTGAGGTTAAAGCGCCTGGTATTTTAGTGCGTAAATCTGTAACATTACCTATGCAAACAGGGTTAAAAGTAGTTGATAGTCTAGTTCCTATTGGACGTGGTCAACGAGAGTTAATTATTGGTGATAGACAAACAGGTAAAACTGCTATTATTATGGATACTATTTTAAATCAAAATAATTCTGTAAATGAGTTAAATGATTATTTAACTAATAAATATACTGATGCAGCTTCTGCACGGAATATTGAGTTATATTGTGTTTATGTAGGTATTGGTCAAAAACGATCAACCATTGCTCAAATTTTTAAAGTATTAAAAGAAAATGGGTCTATGGAGTTTAGTACTATTGTAGCTGCTACTGCTTCGGATTCTGCCCCTTTACAATTTATTGCTCCTTATAGTGGTTGTACTATGGGTGAATACTTTAGAGATAACGGTATGCATGCTATTATGTTCTATGATGATTTATCTAAACAAGCTGTAGCTTACCGTCAAATGTCTTTACTATTACGTCGTCCTCCAGGACGAGAGGCTTATCCAGGAGATGTGTTCTATATTCATTCTCGTTTATTAGAACGTGCTGCTCAAATGTCTGATGCTCAACAAGGTGGTTCTTTAACTGCACTACCTGTAATTGAAACTCAAGCTGGTGATGTGTCTGCGTATATTCCTACTAATGTAATTTCTATTACTGATGGTCAAATTTTCTTAGAAACTGAATTATTTAACCAAGGACAACGTCCTGCTGTTTCAGTTGGTTTATCTGTAAGCCGAGTGGGTTCTGCTGCGCAAATCCCATTAATGAAACAATCTACTGGTCGAATGAAATTAGGATTAGCTCAGTACCGTGAGGTGCAAGCTTTTGCTCAGTTTGGTTCTGATTTAGATGATGCTACCGTTAAGCAATTATCGGATGGTGAACGTTTAGTTGAACTATTAAAACAACCTCAGTATATTCCATTAACTATTGATAAACAAATTTTCTTAATGTTTGCTTCTTTCTTAGGTGCGTTAGACGTTGTTAACGCTTCTAACATGAATGAAGGTGAAGATGCATTATTAAATGTTATTGGTGATCAATATTTATACTTACAATCTTTACGTGATGCTAAAGGTAAACTTTCTGATGAAGAAATGTTAGGTCTTTACTCTGCTTGTAGAGTTATTTTAAGTTAATTTTTTATTTTTGTTATGAATACCCTTTAGTTTCACTAAAGGGTATTCTTTAAAAAACATATTATGACATTTTATCAAAGTCCTTTAGAACAGTTTGAACCTATTCCTTTTTTTGTTTTTTATCTTTTTGATATAAATTTTTCTATTACTAACGTTACCGCAATTGGTATTCTTGTAATTGTATTATTAAATTTCTATTTCTATGGTTATTTTGCAAGCCCTTTAGTATTATCTTATATTAGAAATTTTAAAGATTTTTTTGTTAGCGCAAAAAGTTCTTCTGAAGTTTCTTCAAATTATAGTACTTTTCTATCCCAAGCAGGTTTAGATACAGTTTCTACTAAAATGAGTTTTGTTCCTTCTATTGGGTCAGATAAGTCTCTTTTTATTAGCCATTGTAAAAATTTTGCAAGTAAATCATTTGATTTTAACTTTAGTAATTTAGTTCTTATATCTCAACCATTTGCAGTTAGTTCTTTTAGTTTAAACTATTTTTATAACCAAAGTTTTTTATCTTCTAATTTATTAGCTAAAAAAAACTCTCGTTTAAATAGTACATTAGTTTCTTCTGAAGCAAACTCTTTATTTTATAAAAATTATTTAAACGTTCTTAATAATAAAGCAGTAGATTTTGCTGGATCTTCGGATTCTTTTATGAAATCTTTGTCTTTAGGTTTAAATACCTTATTAAAAGAGTTTAACTTATTTCAAGATAAAGTTCAAGGTTCACGTTTATTAGATAAACATTTATCAGCATCTCATGGTGCGTTCTTTACTTCTTATTTACCAAATTTCCATAGATTCCTTTTTGAATCTATTTTTTTAACCGTTTTAAGTATTGTTAAAGATAATATTGATGTTAAATCAAAAGAAGCTGTTAAATTCTTCCCTATTATTTTTACTGTGTTTTTATTTATTATGGTTTGTAATCTTATTGGGTTAGTTCCTTATAGTAGTACTTTAACTAGTTATTTTATTGTTACAGTAAGTTTAACTTTTACAGTATTATTTGGTACAACAATGATCCTTATTGAGAAACATGGGTTAAGATTATTTGGTTTATTCTTACCAGAATGTCCATTAATATTATATCCTTTAATGATTCCTTTAGAAATTATGTCGTATTTTATACGTTTAATTAGTCTATCGGTTCGGTTGTTTGCTAACATGATGGCAGGTCATATTCTATTGGCTGTTATTGCTGGATTTGCGTGGACAATGGCTGTTTCTCCTTCTCTTTTTTTAAACTATTTCCAAGTTTTCCCTTTATTTGTAGTTTACGGTTTAGTGTTTCTTGAAACAGGTGTTGCTCTTATTCAAGCATATGTTTTTACTCTATTAAGTGTTATTTATATTAATGATGCTATAAATATTGAGCATTAATATACAATTATAATGGTTATTATAGTTAAATGTTTTAGTAAATCATTATTAAATAATTATTGTTTAAGTTTAATAGAAAAATCGAAAGGATTCGGTATTGTTTTAAAAGGTATGGTTAGTTTACCAAAAAAACAAAAAGTTTTTACGGTATTAAAATCCCCTCATGTACATAGTAAATCGAAAGATCAATTTAAAATTACTATTTATAAAAGGTTATTTAAATTTCCTGTGTTTTTTATTTCGAAACCTAATATTATAAAATTTAGAAGCTTTATTGTAGAAAACCTCCCTGTAGGTATCTCAGTAAAAATTCGTTTTGAATAGGAGTATAGCCAAGTGGAAAGGCACTGGTTTTTGATACCGGTATGCAAAGGTTCGATTCCTTTTACTCCTATTCATTTTTAAGTAAGACCTATAACTCAGTTGGTTAGAGTATACGCCTGATAAGCGTAAAGTCGGTAGTTCGAGCCTACCTAGGTCTAATTTCAAAAAAACAACTTATGTTAAGTAATTTAATTTATACTAAATTTGTTAAGTCTTTAATAAAAAAATTACCACATGCAATAACCGGTTCATCTTTTTCAAATAATGAATTAGTATTATATGTTGATTATAAATATATATATCAAACATTATTTTTTTTAAAGTACCACACTAATTCGCAGTATAAATTATTAGCAGATCTTTCTGCTGTAGATTATCCGGAGCGTTTAGGTGGTCGTTTTGAGGTTGTATATAATTTATTAAGTACAAAATTTAATTCTCGTATACGTATCAAAGCCCAGTTAAATGAAGTTACTCCTATTACTTCTGTTGAAAGTATTTATGCTGGTGCAAATTGGTTAGAACGAGAGGCTTGGGATTTTTTTGGTATATTTTTTCTGTACCATACTGATTTAAGACGTATATTAACAGATTACGGTTTTGAAGGGTATCCTTTCCGAAAAGATTTTCCTTTAACAGGATATACTTCTTTACGGTATGATGATATTCAAAAAGTTGTTGTTTGTGAAGATGTTGAATTAAGTCAAGAATTCCGTACGTTTAATTTTCAAACACCTTGGTCTTTAATTAAATAATATATTTTATAGGGGGTTTATTTGAAATCTAATACATTCTCTATAAAATATGTATTTACTAATATTTATTAAATGAATAATATGTTTACATCAGCACATCCTTTAAAAAGTAAATTAAAGCGTTTAAGTAAAAACGGGGGCCGCAATGTTAAAGGTCGTATTACTGTCCATCATCAGGGTGGTGGTCATAAGCAAAAAGTAAGAAATATTGATTTAAAAATGGATTTTAAATGGGGTATTATTGAAACCATTGAGTATTCTCCTAATACTAATTCATTTATTTCAAGAATTTTGACAGATAAAAATCTTTATGGTTATATTATAACACCAGAAGGTTTAGAAGTAGGTCAAAAATTTCATGTTTATGAACTAAATTCAGATGTGATTGAAATTAAATTAGGAAATCGTTTATTTTTAAAAGATGTGCCTTTAGGTTCTTCTATACATATGGTTGAATTAAAGCCCGGTTTAGGTGCTAAAATTGTAAAATCTGCGGGTACTTCAGCGGTTTTACTTCAAAAAGATTTTTCATCTAATTATGGTCGTATAAAAATGCCTTCTGGAGAACAGCGCTTAATTTCTTTGAGTAGCAAGGCTACTTTAGGTGCCGTCTCTAATAAAAATTTTTTTCTAAAAAAATTAAAAAAAGCAGGTAATAACCGTTGGCGAGGTATTCGCCCTACTGTACGAGGTGTTGCAATGAACCCGATCGATCATCCTCATGGGGGTGGTGAAGGTAAAACATCTGGTGGTCGTCCTTCTGTAACCCCTTGGGGGCATTTAACAAAAGGTAAACGTACCCGTAAAAAGTTTAATAAGTTAATTTTAGTACGTGCAAAACAAAAATAAGTATAAAAACCATGTCAAGATCAATTAAAAAAGGTTATAGTTCTAGTTGGAGTTTATTGCAAAATAATAATAATAAAACCATTAAAAAGGTTTGGTCAAAACACCTAGTCCTTTTACCATCTTTTATTGGTTTAAAGTTTAAATTATACACAGGAAATCGTTTTATTACTGTTACTATAAATGAAGATATGGTGGGTCATCGTATAGGTGAATTTATTAGTACGCGTAAAAAACATGTTTATAAGAAGGGTAAATAAAAAATGAGTCAAGTAAATCCTTTAATTTTTAGACCTCAATATAGTAAATCAAAATTCTTTTGTGGATTAGATAATTATTCTTCTATTCTGCACCAAGATATACAAATACAAAGGTTTATTAAATTCTTTTTTAATAAATTTAATATTCATATATCTAATTGTATAATAAAGCGAGATAATAAATTTGTTTTTATTTATGTTTATAGTTATAACTTTTTAACTGCAAACCCGTATAAAGGTTCTCATAACCAAGAAAACGTAGGTCAATTACAAATTAAAAAATGGTTACAAACTGGTTTATTTTTTATTACCAAAACACCTATTTGTTTAGTTTATAAAAATTCTTCAAACCATAAGCTATTAAAAAAAGAAGTTTTTACTACTAGAAATTTTATGGTTATAAAAAATAAAACTATAAATTTTAAATCTAAAGATTTTGGTTTAACTTCATTGTTTTTGATTTATGATGCTTTTCTAATTAAAAACCCAGATCTTATTTCAAATTACGTTGCTTTTTTATTAGAAAAAAATATCAAATTATGGCGTATAGTTCATCGTATGTTAACTGATCAAATCTTTTTTCTTTATAAAAAAAGTAATTTAAAAGGTTTCAAGCTACAAATAAAAGGGCGTTTAGGAGGTATTAAAAGGACTCGTAGGATTATTATAAAAGAAGGTAAAATACCGTCTCACACTGTCCAAAATACTATAAAATATAGTTTTACTAAATCTAATACTATCCATGGAGTTTATGGTATTAAAGTCTGGATGTATTATTAATAATTATAATATCTATTATGAGTTTCATTCCAAAACGTACTAAATTTCGAAAAACCCAAAAGGGTAGGATTACCGGTGTATCTGTAGCAAATACAAAATTAAGTAATGGTATTATGGGTTTAAAAGCTTTAGAAATTGGGAGAATTAAACCTAGCCATATAGAATCTTGTCGCCAAAATATCAGCCGGAAATTAAAAAAAACGGCAGGTAAACTTTGGATAAATATTTTCCCTCATATCCCTGTAACTTCAAAAGCTGTTGGTGTTCGTATGGGGAAAGGTAAGGGTGCTGTAGATTATTGGACAAGTCAAGTACGGCCTGGTCAAATTGTGTTAGAGATTTCTGGGGTTTCTCCTATTCTTGCTAAAAATATTTTACTAAAAGCTTCTTTTAAACTACCTATACGTACAAAAATAATTAGTCGTTAATTATTTTTTTTAAAGGCTTATAGTTCAATGGTAGAACATACCGCTCATAACGGTAGTGTTGTGGGTTCGATTCCCTCTAGGCCTATTATTTTTATTGGTACCAATTTTATTTTGATAATCTTGGTTTAATTCTTTATAAGAGCCACCAAATTTTAAAATATAAAAACAAAATGCCTCAATTAGATCCAATTAATTTTTTCCCTCAAGTATTATGGTTATTCATTCTTTTCTTATTATTGTATACTTTAATTATTCGGGATTTTAGTCGTGATATTTTTAAACAAGTTGCTTTAAGACAGCAACTACCTCTATTAAATTCTTTTAAATTAGCTTCTTTAGAATATAAAACAGTTACTGCGTTATACTCTAATTGGACTTCTATTAAAAAAGTTTTAAAATAAATTAAAATAGAGCGTATAGCTCAGTAGGTAGAGCAACGGGCTTTTAACCTGTGGGTCTTGGGTTCGATCCCCAATACGCTCATTTTTTGTTCTTATTATTATGTGGTCAAAAAAATCAATTTTATCCATAGGTCATAATCATCTTATTGATTATCCAACACCTATAAACATGAATTATTTTTGGACATTTGGAGCATTAGCTTCAGTATGTTTAATTACTCAAATTATTACTGGGATTTTTTTAGCTATGCATTATACACCTCATATTGACTACGCTTTTGTTAGTGTTGAACATATTATGAGAGATGTTAATAATGGGTGGTTAATTCGGTATTTACATTCAAACGGTGCCTCTATGTTTTTTATTATAGTGTATACTCATATGCTTCGTGGTTTATATTATGGTTCTTATATGGCACCTCGTCAAGTATTATGGATTACAGGTGTTCTTATTTTCTTTTTAATGGTTTTAACGGCTTTTTTAGGTTATGTATTGCCTTGGGGTCAAATGAGTTTTTGGGGTGCAACTGTAATTACAAGTTTATTTTCAGCCGTTCCTATTGCAGGTAAGCTTATTGTAGGTTGGTTATGGGGAGGTTTTTCAGTAGATAATGCTACTTTAAATCGTTTCTTTAGTTTACATTACCTATTACCTTTTGTAATTGCGGGTCTTGTTTTAGTACATTTAATTTTAGTTCATAGGGATGGTAATAATAATCCGTTAGGAATTGATTCTAGTACAAGTGTTATACCCTTTTATCCTTATTCCATTATTAAATATATTTTTGTTATTTTCGCTTTCTTAGGTTTTTTCTTAACTTTTGTCTGCTTTTATCCTAATACATTAGGTCATACTGATAATTATATTCCAGCTAATCCATTATCTACACCGGCGCATATTGTACCTGAATGGTATTTATTACCTTTCTATGCAATTTTACGGTCTATTCCAGATAAGTTAGGTGGTGTTATTTTTATGGCAGGGGGTATTGTTGTTTTAGCTGTTATTCCTTTTTTAACTTCTGTGGATAAATTCCCTAGAACGATTAGAAGTACTACATTTAAACCAATAGGTCGTATCTTATTTTGGCTACAATTAGCAAATTGTTTCTTATTAGGTTGGATTGGTCAAAATGTTGTAGAATCACCCTTTATTGAAATAGGTCAATTCTGTACTTTTTTTTATTTCTTATATTTCTTAGTACTATTACCTGCATCAAATATTAGTGAAGCATATTTAGCTCCTTATTTAAATAAAAAATTTAAATAAGGGTTTCTTTTATAGGGGGTATAGTTTAATTGGTAAAACAGTTGCCTTGCACGTAGCCGTTACCAGTTCAAGTCTGGTTACCTCCAAAATAGTTAATTTACGGTTTTAAGTGGATGCCTTGGTACTAGGATTAAGGACGTATGTAGTTACGAAAAGTTAAGGTTAGTTTAGAAAACTGTGACCCTTAGATTTCCTTAAAGTAAACTTGTTTTTTTGAAACAATTTAATTGATATTTAGCGAACTGAAACATCTAAGTAGCTAAAAGAAAAAAAATCAAACGAGATTTCGTAAGTAGTGGCGAGCGAAAGCGAAATAGGTTTTTAAAATTTACATTATATTATAAAAATTTATTATTATAAAAGGTTTAAATCCTGTATATTTTATAATGTATTAATAAAAGAGTATCTCAATACACGTGTAATATTGAGAAAATATAGGGGGACCTTCCTCTAAACCTAAATATAACTTAGTGACCGATAGTGAACAAGTACCGTGAGGGAAAGGTAAAAAGAGTATATAGATCGGGATAGTGAAAGAATCTGAAATTTAAAATCAAGAAGCAATTGAATATTTTATATAATATTCAGTGTACCTTTTGCATAATGGGCTAACGAGTTTATTTATTTAGCGAGCTTAAATTATTAAATGTAGGCGTAGCTGAAAGCGAATTTTAAAAAGTTTATAGTTAAATAAATAAGACCCGAAACCAAGTGATCTAATTAAGATCAGGTTGAACGTAAAGTAAGATTTACTGGAGGACCGAACCCGTGTCTGTTGCAAAAGACTGGGATGAATTTTGATTAGGGGTGAAAGGCCAATCAAACTTGGAGATAGCTGGTTTTCCACGAAATCTATTTAAGTAGAGTATTGTTCATAAATTTAAATTAAGGTAGAGCACTTATTGAGTGATGGGGGTTTTAAACTTTACTAATCTTTGTAAAACTTCGAATATAATTTATTTTTGTACAATAAACAGACTATAGGTGCTAAGATCTATAGTCAAGAGGGTAACAGCCCTGATTGTTAAATAAGGTCTCTAAATTACTTGTAAGTGTTAAAGGAAGTATTACGATGTAGACAATCAAAAGGTAGGCTTAGTAGCAGTCATCCTCTCAGGAGTGCGTAAAAGCTCATTGATTTAGTTGTAAGCGCCTAAAATATTGGAGGCTTAACAAGTATACCGAATTTGCAATTTTATTTTTTTAAAAGGTAGTGGAACGTTCTATATGCTGTAGAAGGTAAGTTGTTAAATTTACTGGAGGTATTAGAAGTGAAAATGTTAGCATCAGTATTATAAATAACGTCAATTTTAATAAAAGCGTTATGACCGTAAGCCTAAGGGTTTTCAACGTATGATAATCGTGTTGAAGTTAGACGGCCCCTAAGGGTAAAACGAAAGTTGATCTCGATGGGAAATAATGTTAATATTCATTATATTATTAAATATGACGGACATTTATTTTTGTTTTTATTATATAAAATTAATAAAATAAGAAAACGTGTTCCAAGAAATAGTATTTAATAGAAAAACCGTACCCTAAACCGACACAGGTAGGCTAGTGTAGTACACTAAGGTTTTGGTGTAATTGTAGTGAAGGAACTCGGCAAAATGCTCTTGTAACTTCTGGATAAAAGAGACCTTTTTTAAAGGTGACACATAATCGGGGGTAGCGACTGTTTAATAAAAACACAGGACTCTGCTAAATTGAAAAATGAAGTATAGGGTCTGACACCTGCCCGGTGCTGTAAAGCTAATAGGAGGGGTATAAGCTCCCAATTGAAGCTCCAGTAAACGGCGGCTGTAACTCTGACGGTCCTAAGGTAGCGAAATTCCTTGTCGGGTAATTTCCGACCCGCATGAATGGTGTAACGACTTCCCCGCTGTCTCCACTACAATCCCAAAGAAGTTGAATTCTTCGTGCAGATGCGAAGTACTTATGATAAGACGAAAAGACCCTATGCACCTTTACTACATCTTTACATTGCTTATAGGGTTATTTTGTGCAGGATAGGTGGGAGTTTTTGACCGTGTGCCGCTAGGTATATGCGAGACATCCTTGAAATACCACCCTAAATAACATCTAAAGCTAACTAATTAAAAGGACATTGTATGGTTGGTAGTTTCTCTGGGGCGGAGACCTCCTAAAAAGTAACGGAGGTGTACAAAGGTAAACTCAGAATAATTTATATTATTTATTGAAGTGTAATGGCATAAGTTTGCTTAACTGAAAGACAGACATGTCGAACAGTAACGAAAGTTGGTCATAGTGATCCGGTGTTTGTGAAAGGAAAAAACATCGCTCAACGGATAAAAGGTACGCTAGGGATAACAGGCTAATGATCCTCGAGAGCTCGTATTGACGGGATTGTTTGGCACCTCGATGTCGGCTCATCACATCCTGGAGCTGAAGAAGGTTCCAAGGGTTCGGTTGTTCGCCGATTAAAGTGGTACGTGAGCTGGGTTTAGAACGTCGTGAGACAGTTTGGTTTCTATCTATCATAAGCGTTTTAGAATTGAAAAAGCCTGACTCTAGTACGAAAGGATTGAGAAGGATGAACCAATGGTTTAACAGTTGTTTTATTAAAAGCACGGCTGTGACGCTACGTTTGTAATAAATAATTACTGAAAGCATATAAGTAAGAAATTTCTTTTAAGATAAGTTCTAATAAAAACGTTTTATAACAAAACGTATGATAGGGTTCATATGTAATTTTCGTAAGAAACAAGTAATGAACAACTACTTTTTAAAGTTTTAAATTTAGTGGGCGTACACTAATGGTAAGCGGCCTGACTTCCAATCAGGAGATAGGGGTTCGATTCCCCTCGCCCACTTTTAATATATAAGTATGGTAAATTTATTTATAGATGATATATCTGTTTCAGTAAAAAAAAATTCAACTGTTTTACAAGCATGTGATTCTGTTGGTATTGAAGTTCCTAGGTTTTGTTTTCATGAAAGGTTACTTATTGCAGGGAATTGTCGGATGTGTCTAGTTGAGATTGAAAAATCTCCTAAGCCGGTAGCTTCTTGTACATTACCTGTAATGGAAAACATGAAAGTTTATACTCACACGCCTTTAGTAAATAAAGCTCGTGAAAGTGTATTAGAGTTCTTATTATTAAACCACCCTTTAGATTGTCCAATTTGTGATCAAGGTGGAGAGTGTGATCTTCAAGATCAGGCAATGGTTTTTGGTAGTGATTCTGGTCGTTTTTATGATTATAAACGTGGTGTAGAAAATAAAAACTGTGGTCCTTTAGTTAAAACAATAATGACACGTTGTATTCATTGTACTCGTTGTGTTCGTTTTGCTACTGAAATCGCTGGTGTGCCTGAATTAGGTACAACAGGGCGGGGTAAACAAACAGAAATAGGTACTTACATTGAAAAAATGTTAACTAGTGAATTATCTGGTAATGTTATTGATTTATGTCCTGTTGGAGCATTAACTTCTAAGCCGTATGCATTTACTGCACGGTCTTGGGAATTAGAAAGTTCTTCAACTATTGACGTTCTTGATGGTATTGGTAGTAATATTATAATTAATACTAAAGGTAATAGCGTTATGCGTGTATTACCTTCAAGTAATGATAACATTAATGAAGAATGGATTAATGATAAAACACGGTTTTTTTATGATGGTATTAAAAACCAACGTCTTACAAGCCCTATGGTTTACGACGGTCAAAAAAAGCGTTCAATATCTTATCCTTGGAAAAATTCATTATATTATATTAAAGATGTTATTTCTCGCTTAAATATTGAAAATTCAAAAGTTGGTTGTTATTATGGTAACTTAGTTGATATTGAAACTTTAGTTGTAATGAAAGAGTTCCTTTATAAATTAACAAATAAGCCTTTACGTATTTCGCATGAAAATAGTAATATTTCAAATGTAGATTCTGTAAGTTCTTATGAGTTATCTCAACCTTTAGCAGATTTCTCTTTAAATGATGTTTGTTTATTAGTTGATGTAAACCCTCGGTTTGAAGCATCATCATTAAATACTCGTTTAAGACAATTTGCGGTATCTGGTGAACTGACCGTAGCTTATATTGGTCCAAAAATGGACTTGGGATACCCAAGTATTCATTTAGGTTCTGGTAAAAAATCTTTAATTGATTTAGTTGAAGGTCGTAACTCTTTTTGTAAAAAATTATTACAGTCAAAAAACCCGATTGTTCTTTCTAGCGGTAATTCTAGTGTTAGTGGTTTACTAGATATCCTAGCAAGTTCTAATAGAAATTTTTCTATTTATAATACTCTTTTATCTTCTACAGGGGAAATAAATGGTTCTGAATTAGGTGCTGTTAGTTATAACCCAAATTCAATGAAAGGTCTTGACATTTTATTTTTATTAAATTCAGATAATATTGATTTTAATGAATGTAAGGATTCTTTTATAATTTATATTGGTCATCATGGTGATTCTGGTGCTAAATATGCTGATGTTATATTACCTTCTACTATGTTCTTAGAAAAAAGTTCTAGTTATTGTAATATTGAAGGTTTAGTTCAATCAGCTAATTATGTTGTAAATGGTCCTAAAAAATCTCGAGAAGATTGGAAAATTCTTCGGGCATTAGGGGAAGTTTGTGGTTTAGAGTTAGGTTTTTCTAATTCTAATGAATTGCATTCTTTTTTTAATGAGGAGTTATCTTTTACAAAGAAATCTTTAATAAAAGATGTAAGTATTCCTAGACATAATTTAGAGACTAAGGGTAAATTTCTTCTTTCGAAAAATTCTTTATCTAATAAAATTGAAGATTTTTATAGAACAGATAGTATTACTAGATCTTCTAAGGTAATGTTAAAATGTTCTAAAAATAGAATTTTAACTAATTATATTTAATATGTTTAACGATCTTGTAATTATAACACTTTCTTCTATATTAAAAAGTTTAATATTAATCGTTTTATTATTAGTTGCGGTAGCATACTTTACTTTAATTGAACGTAAAATTATGGCAGGTATCCAACGACGAAAAGGTCCTAATGTTGTTGGTTGGTTTGGTCTTTTACAGGCTGTTGCTGATGGTTTAAAACTACTAGTTAAAGAATCTGTTATTCCTAACAATGCTAATTCTACTATTTTTATACTTTCCCCCATATTTACTTTTATTATAGGTCTTATGGGTTGGGTAGTTATGCCGTTTGGTTCTGGTGCAGTACTTGCTAATTTAGATATAGGTATTTTATATTTTTTAGCCGTATCGTCACTAGGTGTGTATACTATTATTATGGCAGGTTGGTCGAGTAACTCTAAATATGCTTTTTTAGGTGGTTTACGTTCTGCAGCACAAATGATTTCTTATGAAGTAGCTATTGGTTTTGCTATCATTTCTGTATTCATATGCGCTGGGACTTTAAACTTATCCACTGTTGTTTATGCACAAGAAAGGGTGTTTTTTATTTTACCATTATTTCCAATGTTTATTTTATTTTTTATTTCTGCTTTGGCAGAAACAAATAGACATCCTTTTGATTTACCTGAAGCAGAAGCTGAATTAGTTTCTGGTTATAATGTTGAATATTCGGCAATGGGTTTTGCATTATTTTTTTTAGGGGAGTACGCTAATATTTTACTTATTAGTAGTCTTATTGTTACTCTTTTCTTAGGTGGTTGGTTGCCAATTTTATCTATTTTATCTTTTATTCCAGGGCCGATTTGGTTTGGTATTAAAGTAGCGTTTTTAGCGTGTATTTTTGTTATTATTAGAGCAGTGCTTCCGCGGTTTAGGTATGATCAATTAATGCAAATTGGATGGAAAGTTTTCATTCCTTTAACATTAGGTTGGTGTATTTTTATTTCTGGTGTTCTTATTGCATTTGATAGTTTACCGAATGCTATCTTTTTATAATACAATTATAATATAATTTATTCAATGATATCTCAATTTCAATTTTTAATGGTTGCTATTATCCTACTGTGTATTTCATTTTTAGGGATAGTTTTAAACCGAACAAATATAATAATAATTTTTATTTCTATTGAGTTAATGGTGTTAAGTGTTAACTTCAATTTTATAATTTATTCATATTTTCTTGATGATATTTTAGGTGAATTATTTTCTTTGTTTTTTTTGACTATAGGTGCTAGTGAATCTGCTATTGGTTTGGCTATTCTTATTTCTTTCTTTAAGGTACGAAAAAGTATTTTAACTTTTTTCGCTTTAATGAAAAATTAAATATATTATTATGGAACGATTTGGTGAACTATACAATGATATAATAATATCTGGTTTAATTAATAAATTTAATTATAAAAACTATTATCAAATACCCAAAATATTTAAAATAAAATTAATCTTTAAAGTTAATATAAATAAACCTTTTTTTAATAAAAGGGTTCTGTCTTCTTTACAGGCTTTAAAAATTATTTGTGATGGAAGTTCACCCTTCCTTATCAAAGATCAATCAACAAAGTCTTACACAAAAAAAGACTTTGTTCTTTGTGTAACAGAGTTAAAGGGTGATATACTATATAACTTTTTAAATAGGTTAGTTAGTATTGATTTACCTTCACTAAAATTTTTTAAAGGGTTTTCGTTTGGATTTAAACAGGACATAGGTGCATATTGTTTTACAATACATGAACCTACTACTTTTTTTGATTTAGGAGAAGAGTATGAAAAATTTAATTCATTAGATAAATTAGATATTATCTTTTTTACTAATTGTACAAGTCTTTTGGAATGTAAAACTTTATTTTCTTTTTTACAAATTCCTTTATTTATCAAAAATGATACAAATAAAAACGAATTTATCCGTTAGTGATAATTCTGGTGCAAAAGAAGTTAGTTGTATTAAAGTATTAGGTAGTTCAAAATATACACATGCAAAACTGGGAGATTTTATACTAGTTTCAGTGCGTCAATTGCGTTCAAAAGGTAATAAAAAGGTCGTAAAAGGAGAAGTTTGTTTAGCTTTAATTTTACGTACAAAAAAAGAATCGCATAATTTTGAAGGATCAAGTATTAAATTCTCGACTAATTCTGTTATTTTATTAACAAAAACTAAAAAAATATTAGGGACACGTATCTTTGGTGTTTTACCAAAGAAACTAAAACAAAAAAAGAAATTAAAGTTTATTTCTTTAGGGTCTCATTTTATTTAATTTATAAAAAATGCTCGAATTATTAATCCTTACACCTATAATAGGTTCTTTCATTTTATTATTTATGCCAAGTAATAATGTGTATTGGATTCGTATGATTGCTTTATATACGAGTTTATTTACTTTTATTATTTCTATACTAATTTGGTTATTTTTTGATTACGGAGTGTCAAACTTTCAGTTTGTTAGTTCATTCTTGTGGTTTTCGTCTTTTAACATAAATGTCTTTGTAGGTATAGATAGTATCTCTCTTCTTTTTATTATTTTAACAACACTAATTTTTCCATTATGTATTTTAAATAGTTGGAAAAGTGTTAGTATTTATTTAAAAGAGTATATGATACTATTTTTAGTAATGGAGTCACTTTTATTAATAGTATTTAGTGTATTAGATTTACTTTTATTCTATGTGTTTTTTGAGAGTATTCTTATACCTATGTATTTGTTAATTGGGGTTTGGGGTTCACGTACTCGTAAAATTAGGGCTTCATATATGTTCTTCTTTTATACTTTAGGTGGGTCTGTTTTATTACTACTTTCTATTATGGCGATCTACGCGGAGGTAGGTACCACCGACTATCAGGTACTTCTCTTGCATGAATTTAGTCCGTTTAGACAAAAAGTGTTGTGGTTAGCCTTTTTTATTTCTTTTGCGTCTAAAGTTCCTATGGTACCTTTTCATATTTGGTTACCTGAGGCTCATGTGGAGGCTCCTACGACAGGTTCAGTAGTTTTAGCTGGTATTTTATTAAAATTAGGTACTTATGGGTTTATTAGGTTTTCAATACCATTATTCCCGTATGCAACATTATACTTTACCCCTTTCTTATATACGTTAGCTACTATTGGTGTTGTTTATACATCATTAACTGCTATTCGTCAGACTGATTTAAAACGTGTGATTGCTTATGCTTCTGTAGCACATATGAATATGATTCTATTAGGTCTTTTTAGTTTAAATATTCAAGGTGTTGAGGGTAGTATATTTCAAATGATAAGTCATGGTATTGTTTCAAGTGCTTTATTCTTGTGTGTTGGGGTTATTTATGACCGTCACCATACGCGTTTAATAAAGTATTATAGTGGTTTAGTTCATACTATGCCTTTATTTATTCCTATTTTTTTAATGTTTATGTTTGCAAATGCGGCATTACCGGGTACATGTAATTTTATTGGTGAATTCTTAATTTTAACAGGTATTTTCCAAGATAATTTATTTATTACAATATTATCCGCAACTAGTGTTGTTTTAAGTGCGGTATATTCATTATGGTTATTTAATCGAATTGCATATGGTAATTTAAAAGTGCAGTACATTAAACAATTTTATGATATAAATTATAGAGAATTTATGGTGCTTGTTCCACTTATTTTCTTAACAATTTTTTTAGGGGTGTTTCCTGATGCTATTTTAAATAAATTACATATTCTTGAAATTTATTATTAAAATAACCATATAAACAATTAATCATGAACTTTTTTTATTTTTTTGAAAATCACTTTAAATTAGTTTTACCTGAATTATATATTTTATTTGTTGGATTGTTTTTATTAATGTTTGGGGCATTTTTTTGTAGTATGAAAAAATATGATTATCCTGTTCTTGTAAAAGAATTTAATTATTTAATACTATTAGCACTTGTGTTTTCAATGTTATTGGTTTTAAATAACCCAATTTATGAGCAGGTTATTTTTAACGACCTATTTATTTGTAATTTCTATACTTCGGCAATAAAATTTATTATATTATTAGCAACGTTCTGTACAATTTCTATTTCTTTTAATTATTTAAAAAAAGAAGGTATTACCACTTATGAATATAATGTTTTACTTTTATTATCTTTATTCGGTATGATGTGTTTCATATCGGCTAATGATTTAATATCTGTTTATTTAGCTATTGAAATTAATAGTTTAGCATTTTATGTTTTAGCTGGGTATAAAAAAAATTCAGCGTTTTCAACTGAAGCTGGTTTAAAATACTTTATATTGGGTGCTTTTTCTTCAGGGTTAATTTTATTTGGTATTTCGCTAATCTACGGATTCGCAGGTACAACTAATTTTGAAATTTTAGCTAAATTATTTATAAATATTACTGATGTAAATATTGGGTATTTATCTTTTATTGAATATAATAACCGGTTAGTTGTAGGTATTCTTTTTTTAGTTGTTGGTTTTCTTTTTAAACTAGCAGCGGCTCCGTTCCATATGTGGTCACCTGATGTTTATGAAGGTGCTCCGACATCTGTTACAGCATTATTTGCTATTGTACCAAAATTAGGTATTGGTGCTGTCTTATTAAAACTATTATTTTTCGTGTTTTACGATTTAATAAGTTCGTGGCAAAGTTTAATGTTATATTGTGGTTTAGCTTCTGTAGTTATTGGGACTTTTTCTGCATTATACCAAAAGAAAATAAAAAGGTTTTTAGCTTTTAGTTCTATTTCCCAAATGGGTTATATTTTATTAGCATTATCTACGGGGACTTTAGAGGGTGCACAAAGTGTTTTATTCTTTTTAGTTTTATATGTATTAATGTCTATAAATATTTGGGCTATTGTCCTATCTTTAGAAATTCAAGGTAAACGTATTGTTTATATTACAGATTTACAAGGTCTTTCTCAAAACCATAATTTTTTAGCTTTTATTATTTTGATTAACCTTTTCTCGATGGCTGGTATTCCTCCATTGGCAGGTTTTTATGCTAAATTTTTTATTTTTTATTCTTTAATAGAGTCTTCTTTTTATATGGTAGCTATTCTTTGTATTAGTTTAAGTCTATTTAGTGCTTTCTATTATGTAAAATTTATTAAGATTATGTTTTTTGAAAAATCAACTAACTCTTATGTTTATACTCAATCTTTAGATTATTTAAAATCTATTGTATTGTCTATAAGTTTTTTAACAATTATGTTTATGTTTATACAACCTAATATTTTGTTTATTTTAGTTCAAAATATAGTGTTTAGTTTATATGTTTAGGTAGCTCAGCGGTAGAGCATTGGACTGAAAATCCTTGGGTCGGCGGTTCAAATCCGCCCCTGGACATAATAAATTTTATAGGGCTGTAGTTTAATGGTAAAATAAAGGTCTCCAAAACCTTTGCTAAGGGTTCGAATCCCTTCTGCCCTGAATCAAATCTTACATGGTAAATATCGCAGGTTTACGTTTTAATAAAAAATATAAGTTAGGTTTAGCATTGTCTTTGATTTACGGTATAGGAAAATCAAAATCGTTTTTAATTTGTAGTTATTTAGGATTAAATTTTGATAGTCCACTTTCTTCTTTCTCAGCAAATAATATAATAAATTTAACTAGTTATATTGAGAATAATTTAGTAATTGAAAAATTATTAAAAAAGGAAGTTTCTGATAACATTAATTTTTTAAAGAAAATATCGTGCTATAGAGGTAACCGTCATAAGAATAAATTACCTGTTCGAGGTCAAAGATCTAAAACAAATAGCCGTACAGTTAGAAGATTACTTAGATAACAAATTATATTATGAATAATTTAAAAATAATTGATTTACTTTATAAATATCGTAATTTTAAAAAAATAGGTTTAGTTTCTGAAGGGGTAGATCTTTATTTAAATAATTTATTATCTTCAGATAAAAACAATTCTAAAAGTGCTAAAGAAAACATTATAAAAAAGAAGTATAAGAAAATTGATTCTTTTCTTTTTATTAATGCTACTACAAAGAACACTCATGTAACGTTTTCTGATGAAACAGGTGACGTTTTGCATAGTATTTCTTTAGGTAATTTAGGTTATAAAAAATCAACTCGGTCTAGTATCTTTCCAACAGCTAATTTAATTAATTCTTTAAACAGCCTTATTCAAAAGAATAATTTAAGTTTATTGGGTGTTAAATTAAAAGGGTTTGGTAGAAACCGTCGTTTTTTAATTAGGAAATTATCTCTTTTAAAAATATCGATAGGGTATATACAAGATATCAGTTTTTTACCTCATAATGGTTGTAGGTCTAAAAAGCGTCCAAGAAAATAATTTTTTGTTAATAAACGTCCTTAACTCAGGTGGATAGAGTGATGGCCTTCTAAGCCGTATGCCGTAGGTTCGAGTCCTACAGGACGTAGTTTTAAGGGCGAATGTCTGAGCGGTTTAAGGAGCTGGTCTTGAAAATCAGTGTATTAATAGTACCGTGGGTTCGAATCCCACTTTGCCCATAAATATTAAGGCTTTTTTTTATTAATTGTTATGTATTTATTAATTGTATTTCTTCCTTTACTAGGTTCTCTTATTGCAGGTCTTTTTGGTAAAAAAATTGGTATGTATGGTTCTGCACATATTACCGTTTTTTGTTTAGTGTGTACATTTCTTTTATCTTGTTGTGCTTTTTATGAAGTGGCTTTATGTAAAAGCCCTTGTTATATTGATCTTATTACTTGGATTGATTGTGAAATGTTTAACGTTTCATGGGGGTTTATGTTTGATAGTTTAACTGTGGTTATGCTTGTTGTAGTAACTTGTGTTTCATCTATTGTTCATATCTATTCTATTGGGTATATGGGTGAAGATCCTCATTTATCTAGGTTTATGTCTTATTTATCATTATTTACTTTTTTTATGGTTATTTTAGTAACAGCAGATAATTTAATTCAAATGTTTGTTGGTTGGGAAGGTGTTGGTTTATGTTCTTATCTACTAATTAATTTTTGGTATAGTCGTATACAAGCTAACAAAGCTGCGATAAAAGCTGTTATTGTAAATAGAGTAGGTGATTTTGGTTTAGCTTTAGGTATTATTGGTATTTTTTTTGTGTTTAAAACTGTGAATTATACTACATTATTTGCTGTTGTTCCTTGTTATGTAGATTCTATTAACTCAGAGTACTTATCTTTAAATTTATTAGGTATGGAGTTTGATGTTATAACTGTTTTATGCCTTTTATTATTTGTAGGGTCTGTAGGTAAATCTGCACAAATTGGTTTACATACTTGGTTGCCTGATGCTATGGAGGGTCCAACTCCTGTATCGGCTTTAATTCATGCTGCTACGATGGTAACTGCAGGTGTTTTTTTAATTGTAAGGTGTTCCCCTTTATTTGAATATTCTAGTACCGCATTAACTGTTATTACATGTATGGGTGCTATGACAGCATTTTTTGCTGCAACAACTGCTTTAACACAAAATGATTTAAAAAGAGTAATTGCATATTCTACTTGTAGTCAACTAGGTTATATGGTTTTTGCTTGTGGTATTTCTAATTATGCTGTAAGTGCTTTTCATTTAGCTAATCATGCTTTTTTCAAGGCGTTATTGTTTTTAACAGCAGGTGCTGTTATTCATGCAATGTCTGATGAGCAAGATATGCGTAAAATGGGTGGTTTAACTAAATTATTACCTCTAACTTATGCTTTTATGATGATAGGTTCGCTTTCATTAATGGGGTTCCCATTTTTGACAGGTTTTTATTCAAAAGATGCTATTTTAGAGTTAGCTTATGCTAAATATACTATTAGTGGACATTTTGCTCATTGGTTGGGGACTGTATCTGCTTTTTTTACTGCGTTTTATTCAATGCGTTTACTTTTTTTAACGTTTGGGCGTAGAACAAAAGCTTACAAAAGTTCTATTAATGCTGTGCATGAGATGCCGCCTATAATGGCATATCCATTATCTGTGTTGCTTTTTGGTAGTATCTTCATTGGTTTTATTACCAAAGATATGATCATAGGTGTTGGTACAGATTTTTGGAACAATGCTATTTTTCAATTACCGGAAAATTTGATAATTTTTGAGGCAGAATTTATGCCTACTTGGATTAAATTAATTCCTGTTATATTAAGTTTTACTGGTGCTTTTATTGGTTTTGTTGTTTATTGGCTTTATGGTAGTTTAGAAAAAGATTTCTTTACTGATATAGTCTTTAAAGAAAAAAAATCTTTTATACCAAATAGTCTATTTGTTAATGTTTATACTTTTTTAAATAGAAAATGGTTTGTAGATAAAGTAAATACTGAATTTATTTCACAAAATGCTCTTTTCTTAGGTTATGAGGTAACTTATAAAACCTTAGATAGAGGTATTATTGAAGTTTTTGGTCCTTTTGGTATTTCAAGTATATTATATAATAAAAATGTTTTAATTAATAAATTACAAACAGGTTTAATATATCATTATACTTTTTCTATGCTTTTTGGTACTATTGGTTTAGTTATTTTAATAGGGTTTTCTCCTTACATTAGCTATTTCTTAGATCCGCGTGTCTTAATAATCTTTTTATTCTTAATAATTTTTCAATTAACAAATTCAAAACAAGTAAGTTAACCTTTGGTTAACTTATTTGTTTTATTTTAGCCAGCTTGGTGGAATTGGTATACACGGTAGACTTAAAATCTGCTCCTTTCGAGGTTAACGGTTCGAGTCCGTTAGTTGGTAATTTTTAACCTATTTTCAGTTTTATAATTAGATAATTACTTAGTTTATTATTTATATAATTAACTAATATCTTTTAATATAAAGATAAATAAAAATAAGAGTTTGATCCTGGCTCCGAATGAACGCTAGTGATATGCTTAACACATGCAAGTTGAATGCTTTTATTTAAATATTAAAGCATAGCGAACGGGTGAGTAATGTGTAAGAACTTGCCGATAAGTTCAGGATAAGTATAGCATTTTTAATGCGAATTGCCTCAGGCAAGTATAAATACTGAATATTTTTAAAGGCTATATGCCGCTTATTGATAGGCTTACATAGTATTAGGTAGTTGGTGAAGTAAAGGTTTACCAAGCCAAAGATGCTTAGCCGGTTTTAGTGGATGTACGGCCACACTGGGACTGAGACACGGCCCAGACTCTTAATGAGGCAGCAGTGAGGAATATTGGACAATGGACGAAAGTCTGATCCAGCAATATCACGTGGGGGATGACGGCTTTTTGGTCTTAAACCTCTTTTTATAACAAAAATTATGATTAGTTATAGAATAGTCCCGGCTAATTCTGTGCCAGCAGCCGCGGTAATACAGAAGGGACGAGTGTTATTCATCATAACTGGGCGTAAAGAGTTTGTAGGCGGATAAATAAGTTAAAATAAAATTCCAAAGCTCAACTTTGGGTAAAGTTTTAATACTGTTTATCTAGAGTTTAAGAGGGGATAATAGAATTTCTACAGTAACGATAAAATGTTTAGATAGTAGAAGGAATGCCAGAGGCGAAGGCGATTATCTGGCTTAATACTGACGCTGAGAAACGAAAGCTTGGGTAGCAAACAGGATTAGAGACCCTGGTAGTCCAAAGCTGTAAACGATGAGTGTTAAGTGTTGGATTCATTTTCAGTGCTACAGCTAACGCGTTAAACACTCCGCCTGGGAAGTACGGTCGCAAGATTAAAACTCAAAGGAATTGACGGAAGCTCGGACCAGCGGTGGAGCATGTGGTTTAATTCGATAATACGCGCAAAATCTTACCAGTTCTTGCATTTTAAATACACAAATTATTTTAGTTTATAATTTATTTTAAAACAGGTGTTGCACGGCTGTCGTCAGCTCGTGTCGTGAGATGTTTTGGTTAACTCCTTTATAACGAGCGAAACCCTTCTCTTTAGTTATTATTATATATTTTGATTAATATATAATAACCCTTTAAAGATACAGCTAATGAAAATTAGAGGAAGGAAAGGATCACGACAAGTCATCATGGCCCTTATGAACTGGGCTACACATGTGCTACAATAGCAATATACAATGCGTTGCAAAAATGTAAATTTGAGCTAATCGTTAAAAATTGTTAAAGTTCGGATTGTTAGGCTGGAACTCGCCTACATGAAGATGGAATCGCTAGTAATCGGAAATCAGCACGTTTCGGTGAAACAAAATACGAGCTTAGTACAAACCGCCCGTCACATTATGAAAGTAAGTTTTATTTAAAGTTTGGTACAGCTTTTATTTTTATAAGGTATTAAAATTTTAGTTTAAAATTTATCCTTATAAATTTATTGTTTTTTACCTTATTAGAATCGAATTTGTGATTGTAATGAAGTCGTAACAAGGTAGTTGTAGGGGAACCTGTGGCTGGAAATTAAATTTTTTTAATAGGTTTTTATTTTTTATTAGGTTTCAAAAAATAAGGTATTGTTCATTACATATATATATAAATTATGGTATTACAAGCAGGAAAATTAATTGGTGCAGGAGCTGCAACCGTAGGGTTAGCAGGATCAGGAGCTGGAATTGGAATTGTATTCGGTGCATATATTTTAGGTGTGTCTCGAAACCCTTCTTTACAAAAAGAATTATTTAAAATTTGTATTTTAGGATTCGCTTTATGTGAAGCAATGGCTTTATTCGCGTTAATGATGGCATTTTTAATTTTATTTACTTTTTAATTTAAATTTTTTTAGTTTTAAAATGCCCTTATACTCGTATAAGGGCATTCTCAGTACTTTGGAAGGGTGGCTGAGTGGTTAAGGCACTAGTTTGCTAAACTGGCGCTCTATTGGGCATCGTAGGTTCGAATCCTATCCCTTCCATTTTTATGTGTTTCTAGCTCAATTGGATAGAGCGTTGGATTTCGGCTCCGAAGGTTACGGGTTCGACTCCTGTGAAACATACGCCAATGTGGTGAAATTTTGGTAAACACGCAAGATTTAGGCTCTTGTTTTCGATAAGAATCTAGGGGTTCGAGTCCCCTCATTGGTACTTTTTTAGAGAGTGTGGCTGAGTGGTTAAAAGCGATAGACTGTAAATCTGTTGGATTATTCCTACGTAGGTTCGAATCCTTCCGCTCTCAATATTTAATATTTTATGAAAAAAAAAACGTTTATTTTTAAATCAATTTTTAAACTTTTACAATCTAAAAGTGTTTTTGTTTATACTTATCGTAATTTAAAATCTATAGATTTAAAAGGTTTACGTAAAGAATTAAAAGTTTATAATTTAAGTTTAAAATTAGTTCGGTTAAACCTTTTATTAAAAGTTTTAGAAGATACTCCTTATAAAGGTCTAATAGATAAATTATCTAATAATATATTGTTTGTTTATTATGATGGGGATATAAAAGATTTTTCATTTATAAATAAATTAGATAAAAAATATCCTGGCTTAGATGTTTTAATTTATTTTTATAATAAAAGATTATATGTTTATGACTTTGTAACTTTATCTACTAATAAAGATATTAAAGGGGTGTTTCATAAGTTTTTAAATACAGTTAAATTTAGTCCGCTACTAAAGTTAACTACTTGTTTAAAATTAGCAAAAAAATAATCGGCGGATATAGCTTAAAGGTAGAGCAGTAGATTGTGATTCTGCCAGGTGTGGGTTCGACTCCCATTATTCGCCCCAAAAATGCTATGTATTTCTATACCTATATTAAAGAATTAAAACTTAGGCTAATATATGTTTTAATATGCTGTATAAGCACGTTTACGTGTTTATATACTTATTCAGATATTTTATTAGAGTTATTAATAAATAATATATTATATATAAAAAATAATTCATTAATTTTTACTACTATTACAGAATCTTTTTTTTCACATATCGAGTTTTCTATTAATTTCTCTGTGATAATTACTTTTTTAATACTATTTATACAACTTTGGATTTTTTTTAAGCCTAGTTTATATGAATATGAAAATTTATTAGTAAAAACTTTCGGCGCTTTATTTGTTTTAGGGTTTTTTTTCTCTAATTATATCGTTTTATTTTATTTACTGCCTATTTTTTTTAAATTCTTTTTAGGTTTTGAGAACATTAATTATACGACAGATATTTTTTACATTGTATATCAAGGTCGTATTAGTGAGTATTTAATATTTATTTACAATGTATTATTTAACGTAGGTTTATTATGCCAATTGCCTTTGTTAATGTTTGGGTTGTATTTAGCAGGTATTATAAATTCTTTATTTTTAGTAAAATACCGCAAGTTTATCCTATTTATTCTATTAATTATTATAGGGTTTATTTCTCCACCAGATATATTTAGCCAATTATTTATATTTATAGTCCTTTTTTTATTTTATGAATTTTTTGTGCTTCTGTTTTTAATAATTGGGTCCTATAAGTAATAAATTCTATCATTATGAAAAAAAAAATAATATTAAGTGATGGTTCTTTATTTATGGTAAAGAATTCTTATTATAAAACTGTTTTAACTATTAAAGAGGATTGTTTAAATAATCCATTATGGTTAAAAGAAAAGGTTAATACTGATTCTTTTGATAAAAAATTTTTATGGTTAAAAAAGAAATATAAATTATAATATAATGAAATATTTAATCGTTAAAGATAAAAAAAAACGACAAAAGTTTTCAAAATACGAAAAACATAGTATTGTTCGTAAAGCATTAATTTCGTTAAAATTAAAAAAAAATATTAACACTTTAAATCAATCTAAAACATATCTAAAGCACACACGTAATGTTTTTAATAATCGTTGTGTTTTAACAGGCCGCTCTAAATCAGTTTATCGGGTTTTAAAAGTAACTCGTCACAAGTTTAGGTCCTTAGCTTCTTTTAATGTTTTACCTGGGTTTAGTAAATATAGTTAAAAAATATGAATTTATTCTCTGATTTCACGTCTCGATTACGAAATAGTCAAAAAGTTAAAAAAGATAAATTTGTTTCTAAAAAAAGTAAACTAATATTATCTTTTACGAAAGCCCTTTTAAAAAAAGGTTATATCCGGGGTATTGAGCAAAATGATGGTTTTCATTTTAATATCTTATTAAAATATAATCAATCAGGGTTTCCTGTAATACGTACAATAAAACTTGTATCAAAATCAGGTTGCCGGGTTTATATGACCAAAAAAGAATTAGCACAACATATTTCTAGCCCTTTTGATATTTTTTTAACTACTAATAAAGGTATTTTAACCCATCTAGAAGCTATAAAGTTAAATGTAGGTGGTGAAGTTCTTTGTATTATTAATTAATTATGTCTATTAAAAAATTAAATATTGGTAAAATTCCTAAAAATGTAACTTTTTGTCTGAAAGATAATAATTTAAATATAACTGGTCAATATAGTAATATAATTACACCTATTTTGCCTGGGTTAAAGTTTATTGTTACTAAAGAAAACTTTTTAGTTGTTTATTATAAAAAAAATTTAGCTAATAGTATTAATGTTATTATTACAAAAATTAAAAATGCTTTAATAGGAGTATCCTCTCTTTTCCATGTGCGTTTAAGTTTAGTGGGTGTTGGTTATCGTTTTAATTTAAATGGTAATGTTTTATCTATGCGGATAGGTTATAACCATTCTGTGGAGGTTCCTTTAGAAAATAATATTCATTGTAAAGTTATTACGCCAACAGAAATTTTATTGTTGTGTAATGATATAGATAAGTTAGTGTTATTTGCTTCAAAAATTAGAAATTTAAAAAAACCTGAGGTTTATAAAGGGAAAGGTATCCGTTTTTCTACTGAAGTTGTAACTTTAAAAAAGGTTCAGGTTAAATAAAATCTATGTTAAATACGTTAAAAAATAAAAAAAATAAAGGTATTACAGTTCCTTTTTTATCTAGCTTGCTTTTAATTAGAAATGTAATCAAGAATGGTGGTAGTATTCTTTTTACCGGTTTTTCGGGTCAACAAAAAGAATTAAATGCAGAGGTTCAAAATTTAGTTAAAGGTACAGATCATTTTTATATAAATGAAAAAGGTCTTGGTTCGTTAATAACTAATTTTTCTGAATTAAAAAAAAGTATTTCTAATACATTTGATATAAATTATACATTCGCAAAGAAAAAAAAATTTAAAAAGAATGTTAAAATATATGCAGCAATTCAGAATATTACTAAACGCCCGAATTTAATCCTTGTTTTTGATGTAAAATTTAATAGATCACTTATTATAGCCGCTACAAATGTAGGTATTCCGGTAATATTATTTGATCCTAAAGTTATCTTAAAAAATACATTGACTTATATTGTTCCTTTGAGTTTAAAAAATAAAAAGGTTCTAAATAAAGCCTGTATGCTTCTCAGAAAATTTATTATATAAAAATATGTCTAAACGTTCTATTCCAAAGTATAAAAAATGTTATCAATCTAAAAAATTTATATGGGATTCTTTAGCTTTAAATAACAAAATACATAAATTTAAATCCAGGAAATGGTCAATAATACAAAGGAACTTAAATAAAGATTCTACTTTCTTTAGAGAACCTTTTGTAAAAAGATTTCGTTTTTTTTATAGTACTAATTTACAATTAAAACGGTTATTAAAAAGTTATTTTTGTGGTTTTTCGGAAAAAAAATTTAAAAATATGTATAAAAAGACTAGGACAGGTCCAAAGTCTAAAAATTTTATTTTTAAAGTGAATTCTTGTTTAGATTCTGTTTTATTAAAAACGGGTCTATTCAGTAGTATACACCATGTTCGTTTTTATATACGCTATATTGGTATCGATTTAAATGGTCTTCAGATTAATGTTTCTAAAACTATTTTAAAAGAAGGTGATTTTATTTCTCTTATTCCTGTTAAAAACACGGACCGTAATAAAGTTAAAAACTATCTAGATTTATCTTCAAAAATTTCTTTTATTAACCATGATTCTTTTGAATTTGATTATAGTACTTTAAGCTTTGTTTATTTGAACTCTAATAATCTTAATAAAGAAATTTTAAACCCTTCAGTATTAAGTAGAGTTAATTTTTTTTATAATAAATAACGGAGCGTAGCGCAGTGGTAGCGCATCTCGTTTGGGACGAGGCGGTCGGGAGTTCGAATCTCTCCGTTCCGATTTAAGACGGAATAGCTCAGCAGGTTAGAGCGTTGGAATCATAATCCAAATGTCGTGGGTTCGAATCCCTCTTCCGTTAATATAATTTTTAAAAATAACCATAATGGACTTTTTTCAACTATTATTTTTTTTACTATCAAGTATTATTTTTGTTTCTGCGATAATTACTATCAGTGCAAAAAACCCAATAAATTCATTGTTATTCATGATTTTAGTTTTTGTTAATGTAGTTATTTTACTATTGTTTTTGAAAACTGATTTTTTAGCAATGTTATTTTTAATGGTATATGTAGGGGCTGTTGCAGTATTATTTTTATTTGTATTAATGATGTTAAATATTCGGTACCCTGAATCTGGTAAAGAGTTAATTCACCTTTTTCCCATGGGAATCGTATTTGCAGTAATATTTTTATTTAGTATTGGTGCTACATTCATATATAATTCATCTCTAAGTACATCTGCGTTTGATACTATTAATCATATTCCTTATGTTAATTGGATTAACCATGTAGATAATATTACAAATATTGAAGTTATTGGTCAATTAATGTATACTTATTATTTTACATTTTTTATTATGTGTGGTATAGGTTTATTAGTTGCTATGTTGGGTGCTATTATCTTAACTTCTCAACCAAAAGATTTTAGTGTAAAACGTCAACAAATTTACCAACAAACTGCTCGTAGTTCTTCTAACGCAATTTTTACTGTAAAAAGTACATTAAAATAATTTAATTGTTATGAATAAACCTTTAAAAAAAATAAACAATAATTACAAATATAAATTGTTTTATAATAAGTTTATTGTTAGTTTAATGAAAAATGGTAGGAAATATGCGGCGGCTAGTATAGCAAAAAAATTATTAAATAGTATTAAAATGGAAGGTAAGAATCCTTACTTAGTAATTTATAATGCTATAAATAATATTAAACCTTTATTTAGTATAAAAGTTATACGTAGGGGTAAACGTGTTATTGAAAAGCCTTTTTTATTGATTCACGAAAATAAAAAAAATTCAATCGCTATAAATTGGCTAGTATCTTCTGCAAAGCAGGGTAAACATAACCATTTTTATAAGAACCTTTCTGATGTTTTAATTGAAGCTTCAGAAAACACAGGTTCAGCGAAAAATAAGCAAAAAGAATTGCATAAAAAAGTATTATTAAATAGATCTCTTTTTCATATTTAATTTTTTAAAATGCCTTGGTAGCTCAGTAGGTAGAGCGGACGGCTGTTAACCGTCAGGTCATAGGTTCGAATCCTATCCAAGGCGTTTTTCTAATTTAATTTAAATGTCTACTATAAACCAATTAGTTAAAAGAAAACGTAAATCGAAATTAAGAAATTCTAAGTCTCCTAGTTTAGGGTCTTCCCCTCAAAAAAAGGGTGTTTGTCAAAAAGTATATACTGTAACACCCAGAAAACCTAATTCGGCTTTACGTAAAGTAGCTAAAGTATGGCTTCAAAACAAAAAGCGTGTTATTGCTTACATTCCAGGTGAAAATCATAATCTTCAAGAATATTCTAGTGTTTTAGTTCGTGGGGGTAATGTAAAAGATCTTCCAGGAGTAAAATATAAGATTATACGTGGTAAGTTTGATTCATTAGGTGTAAAAGATAGAAAAAACGGTCGTTCTAAATACGGGACTAAAAAATTTTAAATTGTACTATTTTTTAATCCCGTATTAATTAAAAACATTTTTTGTTCTAATAATAATTTTATATAATTAATATAATGTTCTACGTTTACAGTAACACATTATATTGCTATAGATACTACATTTTTAGGGGAAATATAGTTTTATAAAGTTATTATTTTTTTATTAATTAAAACTTTTATTGATTTGTATTACATAAGGTTAATTAAATCATTGCTAATATTATTTTAGAGGAAAGTTTAAGGTTATATAATATTTAATTAACATTTTTACCAGGTAAATTCTGGCTCACTAAAGTTTTGTAAAGTATAGAAAAATAAAATGTATCTTGGAAATATATAAATAAAAATTTTGTATAAAAAATCAATTTTAATAAACATATACTTGTATATTTTATATATGTTATAATAGCTATTACCTAATGTACTAGTTAAGACGAATAATGGTTTTTAACAGAATCTTTTTTATTATTAACCTTATGTAATACCCATAAATGGGTGATTAACTCAATTGGTAGAGTATTTCCTTTACACGGAAAATGTTAACGGTTCGAGTCCGTTATCGCCCTTAAAATATTTTTTTTATATTAATTTTTTGCTATTAATTTAATAGTAATTACTACAATTATAATTAAATAATGTATAAATCAATTTCAGAATTCTTATATAATATGTATACTTTTTTAACTGGTAATGTAGCTCTTATGGATGCTGCGGAGCCGTGGCAATTATCTTTTCAAGATCCAGCAACACCAATCATGGAAGGTATTATTACTTTCCATCATGATTTAATGTTTTTTATTACCGTAATTATGGTTTTTGTTGTTTGGATGCTAGTACGTTGTGTTCAGTTATACGCATATAATCCTTCTACAGATCCTTCTCACGCAAATATTCCTGGAGGTCAAGGTGCTGTTGTTCCTATCCATAACACTATTTTAGAAGTGGTTTGGACTATTACACCTGCATTCATTTTAGTATTTATTGCTGTACCTTCTTTCGCATTATTATATGCTATGGAAGAGTTAATTGAACCTTCTTTAACAATTAAAATTATGGGGCATCAGTGGTATTGGGTTTATGAGTACTCTAATTGTACTTTACCAAATATTGCAGAACATGTTGATGATCGAAAATTCGAAAGTTATATGGTTCCTACTGATGAACTTTCTCAAGGTCAATTACGTTTATTAGAGGTTGATAATAGATTATTCTTACCTACTAAAACCCATTTACGTATTCTAGTATCTTCTGCTGATGTATTACATTGTTGGGCTGTTCCTTCTTTAGGTGTAAAAATGGATGCTTGTCCAGGACGTATTAATCAAGCTTCGATTTTCATTAAGCGGGATGGTGTTTTTTATGGGCAATGTAGTGAACTTTGTGGTATTAATCATGGTTTTATGCCTATTGTTGTTCAATCTTTACCCGTTGAAGATTGGATGAAAAAAATGTATATTACTAATATTTTAAATATCATTGATGAAAATCCAGATTTTCAATTAGAAGGGTTTGAAAACATCTCTAAATAAAATAAATTAAAATGTTAATAGAAAATTCATTCTTAAGGGGACTTTATTATTGGTGTTCTCGTTGGCTTTTTTCAACAAACCATAAAGATATAGGTACTCTATATCTTATTTTTGGTGCTTTTTCAGGTGTATTAGGTACTACTCTTTCTGTATATATACGTTTAGAGTTAGCTCAACCAGGTAGTCAAGTATTAGCAGGAAACCATCAATTATATAATGTAATTGTAACTGCTCATGCTTTTATTATGATTTTTTTCATGGTAATGCCTATTATGATTGGAGGGTTTGGTAATTGGTTAGTTCCTTTAATGTTAGGTGCTCCCGATATGGCATTCCCACGTTTAAATAATATTAGTTTTTGGTTATTACCACCATCTTTAATGATGTTACTTTCTTCTTCTTTAGTAGAAGCAGGTGCAGGTACTGGATGGACTGTATACCCACCACTAGCAAGTGTCCAAGCGCATTCTGGACCTTCGGTAGATTTGGCTATTTTTAGTCTTCATTTAGCTGGTGCGTCATCTATTTTAGGTGCAATTAATTTTATTTCTACTATCTTTAACATGAGAGCTCCAGGTATGGAGTATTATAAAATGCCTTTATTTGTATGGTCTGTACTTATTACAGCATTCTTATTACTATTATCATTGCCTGTATTAGCTGGTGCTATTACAATGTTACTTACTGATCGAAATTTTAATACTACCTTTTTTGATCCAGCAGGTGGAGGAGATCCCGTATTATACCAACATTTATTTTGGTTCTTTGGTCACCCTGAAGTATATATTTTAATTTTACCTGGTTTTGGTATTGTTAGTCATATCGTAAGTGTTATGTCACACCGTCCTATTTTTGGGTATTTAGGTATGGTATACGCTATGTTATCTATTGGTATTTTAGGTTTTATTGTATGGGCTCACCATATGTATACCGTAGGTTTAGATGTTGATACTCGTGCTTATTTTACTGCGGCTACTATGATTATTGCGGTTCCTACGGGGATTAAAATTTTTAGTTGGATAGCTACTATGTGGGGTGGTACTTTAGACATGCGTACTCCTATGTTGTTTACTATTGGTTTCATTTTCTTATTTACTTTAGGAGGTGTAACTGGAATTATTTTATCGAATTCAGCGTTAGATATTGCATTACATGATACTTATTATGTTGTTGCTCATTTCCATTACGTATTGTCTATGGGAGCAGTATTTGCTATCTTTGCTGGTTTTTATTTTTGGATTCCAAAAATGTCTGGTATGATGTATCCTGAAGTTTTAGGTCAAATTCATTTCTGGATGATGTTCGTTGGAGTTAATTTAACTTTCTTCCCAATGCATTTCTTAGGTTTAGCTGGTATGCCTCGTCGAATACCTGATTATGCTGATGCTTATTCTGGTTGGAACGCTATTGCTTCTTATGGTTCATTAATTTCTGCTTTTGCTAGTGTTTTCTTCTTCTATATTGTTTATGTTACTTTAACACAAGGAGAACGTGTAACTACTACAAACCCTTGGTCTAAGAGTAATCTTATGTCTAAGTAATAAAAATTTATAATGAATTTCTTTTATTTTGAATACAGTACTGCTTTATTCTTTTTAATTATAGTTACTATTTTGGCTATGATTATTTTCTTTCTTTCATATTTTATTGTTACTCAAACAGGTGGTTCAGAAAAATTATCTGCTTATGAGTGTGGGTTCGAGCCTTTTGAAGATTCCCGCAATATTTTTGATGTTAGGTTTTATGTAATTGCTTTATTGTTTATTATATTCGATTTAGAGGTAAGTTATTTATTTCCATGGGCTGTTTCTTTACATGTAAATGCCGCATTTGGTTTTTGGACCATGATGTTCTTCCTTATATTATTAACCGTTGGGTTTATCTATGAGTGGAAAAAAGGTGCTTTAGATTAAAAAAACTAGCTAATTCTTGTATTTTAAAAAGTTTAATTAAATTTTTTTATTAAAAAAATGTCTCTTTCGTCTAACGGTTAGGACAGTGCTTTTTCAAGGCATCAATACGGGTTCGATTCCCGTAAGAGATATTTTTATTTAACTTTATGAAAAATTATAGTACGGATTATAGAAATATAAAAAATTTTACTTTAAATTTTGGACCTCAGCATCCTGCCGCACACGGTGTTCTTCGCCTAATTGTTGAATTAGATGGAGAAGTTGTGCGTAGGTGTGATCCACATATTGGGTTATTGCACCGAGGTACTGAAAAATTAATTGAACATAAAAACTATATACAAGCATTGCCTTATTTTGATAGGCTTGATTACGTTTCTATGATGGCACAAGAGCATGCGTATTCTCTTGCGGTTGAAAAATTATTAAATTGTTCAGTCCCAAAAAGGGCTCAGTATATTAGAGTCTTGTTTTGTGAAATAACACGTATTTTAAATCATTTACTTGCTGTTTCAACACATGCCTTAGATGTTGGTGCAACAACACCATTACTTTGGGTATTTGAAGAACGTGAAAAATTAATGGAATTTTATGAACGTGTATCAGGTGCTCGGATGCATGCAGCATACATACGTCCAGGTGGTGTTAGTCAAGATATGCCTTTAGGTTTATTAGATGATATTTATATCTTTATAGAAAATTTCTCTGTTCGATTAGATGAAGTTGAAGAACTTTTAACAGATAATCGTATATGGAAAGAACGCTTAGTAGATGTTGGTATTGTGACTGCAGAAGAAGCTCAAAATTTTGGGTTTACTGGTGTTATGTTAAGAGGTTCAGGTGTTCCGTGGGATTTACGTAAATCACAGCCTTATGATGTTTATAATGAATTAGAATTTGAAATACCAGTAGGTACTAATGGTGATTGTTATGATCGTTATCTAATTCGTGTACGTGAAATGAGAGAGTCTCTGAATATTATTAGGCAATGTATTAATAATATGCCGGAAGGTGCTATTAAAGTTGATAATTTTAAAATTAGTGTTCCATCTAAATCTAACATGAAACAATCGATGGAGTCTTTAATCCATCATTTTAAATTATTCACTGAAGGGTATCTTGTACCTGCAGGGGAAACCTATACTGCAGTAGAAGCTCCTAAGGGAGAGTTTGGTATATTTTTAGTATCTAATGGTTCGGCTAACCCTTACCGTTGCCGTATAAGAGCTCCAGGATTTTTCCATTTAGGAGGTCTAGATAAAATGTCCCGTGGGCATTTAATCGCAGACGTTGTAACTATTATTGGTACTCAAGATATTGTTTTTGGGGAAGTTGATAGATAATATTATTTTAAAATTATGAAAAAAATTACAAGACAAATACACCCTTTTCATTTAGTTGACCCAAGTCCTTGGCCTCTTTTAGGTGCTTTTAGTGCTATGGGAGCAACTTCTGGAGGTGTTATGTATATGCATGCTTATAAAAGCGGTGGTTATTTATTAGCTTTAGGTCTTTTTGGTATTGTTTTAGTTATGGCTGTTTGGTGGCGAGATATTATTCGAGAAGCTACATTTGAAGGACAACATACTCATGCTGTACAACAAGGTTTACGTTGGGGAATGGCTTTATTTATTGTTTCTGAAATTATGTTTTTTTTTGCATTTTTTTGGGCATTTTTTTGGTCTAGTTGTGCTCCAGCTATTGAAATTGGTGCTATTTGGCCACCAAAAGGTATTACACCTTTTAACTGTTTCGAAATTCCTTTATTAAATACTTTAATTTTATTAACTTCAGGAGCTACTGTGACCCTTTGTCACAATTCGATGGTTGTTGGTAATCGTAAAATAACTATTTATAGTTTAGCGGCTACTATTTTTTATGCCTCTATTTTTACAGGGTTCCAAGCATATGAGTATTGCCATGCTACATTCACTATCTCTGATGGTATTTATGGTTCTTGTTTCTATTTAGCGACAGGATTTCATGGATTTCATGTTTTCGTAGGTACTTGTTTCTTAACCGTATGTTTAGTACGTGTTATTAACTACCATTTTACTCGAGAACATCATTTTGGTTTTGAAGCAGCAGCTTGGTATTGGCATTTTGTGGATGTTGTATGGTTATTCCTTTTCGTTGCCATTTATTGGTGGGGAGGTAATTAAGTAAAATTTATGTTTTACAACTATTTTGGGGAAGTAGCTTAATGGTTAAAGCCCCTGCCTGTCAAGCCGGTGGATGCAGGTTCGAATCCTGTCTTCCTCAATTTTATTTTAAATATATAAGGTTAGATAGCATAATGGTAATGTAGTAGATTGCAAATCTTTTGATGGTGGTTCAATTCCGCTTCTAGCCTT
>TARA_B110001452_G_scaffold113913_1_pt1 | contig 35882 bp, 16 predicted proteins | sample TARA_B110001452 | Tara Oceans TARA_B110001452 (sample SAMEA4396971) | marine metagenome | biome: Polar Biome; feature: [DCM] deep chlorophyll maximum layer (ENVO:01000326); material: water (ENVO:00002006), including particulate matter (ENVO:01000060) such as... | depth 25 m
GAGGACGTATTTGGATCTGACGACGAGGACAACGAGGAGGAGGAAGAGCTGCCGGAGCTGCCGTGGCTGGCCAAGGGCAGCAAGCAGGTGATGCCTACGCCTTCCACGGAGACGTCGTTCGCGACCATGGGGTCGCTTGGGGCAGCACTTCCGAGCCGGACGCCGTCACCGTTTCAGCTCAACGGGCCTCCGCCGCCGTCTCCGACCAGCGCCATTGTGGAAAGCGCGGACATGATGGCCTCCGTGGCGGACGAGGCGGTGCGCGCGGCGGCGCGCGTGCTCTCGCTGAGCCTGGTGAGCCCCAAGAGCCCCAAGAGCCCCAGGAGCCTGGTGAGCCTGGTGAGCCCGGGGATCGAGAAGCCCCGCATTCCGCACCGGCGGGTCACCATCGGCATCGAGGTGCGCAAGAACGGGCGGTGCCGCGTGGACGCGCAGGCGCGCTGGAAGAGGGAGGCGGAGCGCGTGAAGGAGGGCTTTCCGCTCGCTGCGCGGTGCGAGAGCCTCGAAGAGGAATAGTTTCAGAACACTGAACACGACTACGGGACGTTCTCGTGTGTGTGTGCGCTCCGCGTGTCTCCCTAGGTTTGCAGCTTGTCTTTAGGAGTGTTGTAGCTCGAATCGACCATGGGAATCGGTGCGGGTGAGGGTGCGGGCGCGGGCGCCCCTGAGGGTGGTTGCGATTCGTCCGAGTCGTCAACGAGTACAAAGCCTGGCCGCAGCAAGGGTAGCGCCGGCGCGGGGGCCGGCGCGGGCGCCCCAGGGCGCCGAGGAGGAGGCGAGTCCGGTTCGGAGTCCGGTGCGTCGTCATTGAGGGACATTTCCCACTTGGCCAGGAGACGCGCATTTTTGTCTCGGTCCCTCACAAAGACCTCGCGAATGAGCAGGCGCATCAGTGGCTCGGCGTCGTACGCTCCGAAGGAGACCAAACGACTGGTAATGTTTGGGTACATAACCATCCAATGTGTGAGTCTGCCTCTGCACATTTGGTTCAGCAAGGAGAGGTAGTGGTTGAGATGGACGTCGTATAGAAAGCGTTGGTCGGCTTTCCACTCGCGGTCGTCTGGATGGTAGACCATTTCGCTTGGGCTGCGAAGAAACGTGGACCCCGGTATCCTGACCTTGGTAGTTTCGAGGTAGTCTTCCACGACGTCAAAGGGGTTGCCTGTGAGTTTGGTGAGCTTGTTGTTGAGCGCTTTGAGGAGACGGTCGGTTGCCGTGTTCGCAAACAGGTCTCTGGCTTCCCGTGTGTCGCCCCTTGGGTATCTCCGAGTGGCGCCGCAGAAAATGATGGTGTGTATGAGGAGGTGTGCCTTGATTAATTCGTTCCCGTCCTCGGTGCCAATCGAGGGCGGCACGACCATTGTGTACTTGGGATCAAAGTCCACGAACAGCACTTGAACGGGCGTGGGCCCAGTAGCAATTTGGGTCGGGTCCACCTTGGGCAGCTTGGCCATGATGTTTCCCCTTTGAAAGTCTAGCATCCACAAGTTTTTGACGGCTGCTATTTCCAGGCTATCCATGAACGCCTCGGCCACCTGGTCTGGGTCCACGTTCGGAAGTAGCGAGCTTTCACCTGCTGGGTTTCCCAGCGCCGAGTCGATGCCATTGTGCAGTGCCTCCATGACGGTGGTCGATACGCGCGTGTTCCTCGTCTCGTTGAGCAGGCCTTCCACCTCCAATTTGGTTTTGTTTCTTTTGAATGTGGCTGTGCCACGTCTTGCTTCGCCCGGAGTGAGGAAGGTCGTGGTCTCCATGTTCCAGCTGGGGAACGTTGGCATCGGCAACGGAATGTGTGGAAACAAAAGGGGTATTTTGGGTGGCTCTTCCACAAAGTACCAGTAAGCGTATATCTTCGGGCCGATTCCCGAGCTGGCGGCGTAGGCACCATAGAGGAACTCCAAGATTTCTTTCTGGTTGTTGTCTTCGCGTGTGTTGCTTCTTGACACGAGGTAGTCGGGCATTTCGTCCTCGTTGTATAGCCGTTGGAACATTTCGACCGACCAGAAGGCTTCTTGTTCGAATCGGTCGTTGATTTGCGTTCCGAGCAGCATGGAGCAGGAGTTGCTGCTGCCTGTGCCGAGCCGATCAGGTTCTTCGAGGCATTGCAGATCCTGATAGCTGACCAGGCCTTGCCACCAGTTGCGTCCCTGGCTCATCAACATGGTATCGTTGAGCGGGTCGTGCGTGTAGAGCGATCGGTACAGTGTGCCGCTTTGGCGGTCGTTTCCCGTTCCGGCGCAGAGAGCTCCCCCTGACTGTACGACCGCCGCGATGGACATCATGGCCGAGTCGTCGAACGCGGCCATGAAGACGGCGTCGACGCGGCGTTGCTCGGCGTCGACGCCATTCCTGTGCTCCTTGCTGTCGACCACAAAGATCTTGCGGGTCACGCTGAGGCCGGCGCCCGTGTCCTGGGTTTTGCGCGCGGCGCTCTGCTTGCTGTCGCGGTCTGAGGAAAGCGAGAGGTTTCCGAGCCACGGAATCGCAGGCTCGCTGGTTGGTTCCTTTGGTCGTCCCGTCCGACGCGCGCTCATTGTGTGTCTCTGCTGTCTCCGCGATGCAGTCTTACTGGGTACATAGCGTTGGTTGTGGGATATGACAACGTGGCGTTGTGTTTTGGGTGCGGTTAATGGATCGGTAACTGCCGGACCCAAACTCGAGAGGGCGTGTTCGTTGGGGGTGTCGTTTGCGATCGCGCAATGCCGCGGGTGCTGGGGGCCACTCGTGGCGTGGGCGGCACGTCGGATGAAAACTTCCTTGAACGTTCCATTCGGGACCCTACACCGGACTCTCGAGGCTACGCGGAACGAAGACCAGTCCCCTGTCGTGCGGCACGCGGCTTGGCTGCACGAGGATTTGGTCATTGGTGTTGGTCTGCAGCAGCGTGTCCTCCCACATGCGCATCTCGTGGTCCTTCATGAGGCAGACGCGCTGCCGGTTCTCGTCATTGAGCTCCTCGTCGCAGTGCAGACCGGCGAGACGCGCCTGCTTGCGCTCGTGCCAGTTGACGTAGCGGTAGTGCAGCAGCGCGCCCTGCGTGAGTGTGATCTGGTGGTACTGCTCGCCGTAGTCGAGCGTGATTTCGTGGATCGCCCCAAAGGCACGCGGATGCGGGTGCAGCGCAGTGCGTCGCACGATGCACTTCTGGTGCTGCCAGCGACTTGGCTTCGGACGCAGCGCTCTTCGCGTGTCGTTGAGCCACACGCTTCTCGCCAGCATCTGTATTTGTGTGATCTTGAACCCCCCAGGCGGCTTCTGCCCACGCGTCGACAACCGGTGGATGACGTGCAGCAGCGACTGGGGCCACCGTCCGTTGCCGACGAGATACTCATCGACGTCGATGGCGGCGAGCCAGACGGCGCTCGACGTTTTGGCTGCGTGCCTAAGCGTGAGCGCCTGCTCGGGCATGTAGATGGGCCGCTCACACATGCCCCCGACGCTCGAGGGTCTGGAGTGCGTGGCACAGCAGTAGCTGCAGGTGGTGTGCGACAGGAACATGTTGGAGTCCGTTGCGCTGAGGTTGAATCCCCTGGTTGCGGTGGACATTGGCCAGAAGCGCACGCCCACAATGCGCGGAACGCGCAGCAAAGAGTCCTCCTCGTGTGTGAAGTAGCCGCGAATCTGCTTGATTCCAACGGAGTAGATGTGATGGTACACCCAGAGACGGAGCGTCGGCGTCTCCTCCGTGACCATCGTGACGATGCAGACGGTGACCGGTGGTCGTTTGCGTTTGGGTGCGTGGTAGTCGACACGCACCACCGGCTTTGCGTAGACGGTCCTGTTCATGGAGGCGTGAGCGCATTCCGACACGGTTTCGTTGCACGTGAAGTTGTGACGCCGCGTCGCCATGCCCAGGCGCGTCAGGACCGTTTGCACGGTGCCTTTGAGATCTGAGGTGACGTCCTTGAAGGAGACGTCGAGTCGGTTGCTGCTGCTCGCGGGCGGTAGGATGCTGTCCACGGACGATCGCCAGCGCGAGACCGGGTGGAATGGCGACTGCTCGTATTCGGAAAGACCCTCGCGGATGCACTTGGATTTGAACGCGGCGTACTCATTGACCGTCTTTTGAGAGCGCAGGCTCGGGTGCGTGACCCAGTTGTTTTGCAGCATGGCGAAGTCCCTCGAGCATTTCGACTCGGTCCTGTCGCGCCTGAGCACGACCGCCATTGTGGAGTTGCTGTGCAAGAGGCCGCTCAGTCCACTGTGTATGACCCAGTGGGTGTCGAATACTTTGAACACTATGTGGCATCCGTGGCACGACGCGGCCCTGCACGCCTGCCTGTGCACCTCCTTGAGGAAACGCAGCGGTTGCTGCCTTCGGTTTGTGACGGCGTCGCGGCTCAGAGACTTGCTCCAGAACCACTTTTCCAGTCCACCTGCCGAGGCGCGAAGGTTGAAGGGCTCTCCGACGGCAAGCGCACAACGTCCGCCGGAGCGCGCAATTGCCTGGTGGAGCGCCGTGGACGACGAGCGCTGTTCGGAGAGAACCGCTACGAAGCGAAAGTCACCTGGTGTCGGCCGCTCGCTAGGGGGGGTGCGCATGCGCGGCGAGTGCAGCTGGTGTCCCCGGTCTATCCATGCTGGCGATATGCAGCGTCATTCAGAACGAGGCGCCCTACTTAGCGGAATGGTTGGAGTACCACATGCTTCCCCATATAGGCGTGATGCAATTTGTGCTTTACGACGACGCCAGTGACGACGACACGTTGGAGCGTCTGCGGCCGTACGTGCGTGACGGCGTGGTCCAGGTGCGCACCACGAACGAGCTGCGTCCATGGAAGAACGAGACGATGCTCAAGGCGCACGCGTGCCGGGGCTGGCACACCACCTTCCCCAACTGGGAGGCGCCACCGCCACACGACCGTTGGTGCGTGCGAGGCGAGCCGTTTCCGCAGCAGATCTCGATGATACGGGACGCGACGTTGCGAGCGACGACTGAGTTTATCGCCTTCATCGACGCGGACGAGTTTCTCATCCATGCGATTCCCTCGCCCTTCGCACAGTGGCTTGCGACGCTGGATGCCAACGTGGGCGGAGTGATAGGCATGGGCAAGATCATGATGACCTCAAAGAACGCCTCGCCGCTGCTCACCGAGACCAAACAGATGAACCTGCAGGACGAGTTTCTGCGTCAAAAGTGCATCGTGCGTAGGTCGGCGGTGAGCGACGTCAGCGTCGGCATTGTGCACGAGATAGCCCTGAGGGAGGGGAAGCGGTACGTGCGCGATCCCACCGTCGCGATGCTGCACTTTCGCTACCGTGGATTCGATCGTCGCACTCGGAAGCGGTACTTGGTCTTGGGCGAGGCTCCTGAATTCGGACGTAAAGCCAAGCTTGCGAAGCTGGATGTGTGGCGTCGCGACTTGGATCGCGCGGAGCGGAAGCACGCTTACTTGCACTGCACTGCGGGGTTGCCGCATGCACAGCGCGCCATGCAGAACGTGTGGCTTCGAAACGGCGCGCCTGAGCGGGCTTCTCACCCTGGTGTTGTCGTGGTGGCGGAGGCGCGCTCGGGAAGCAGTTGGTTTGCCCAGGCCGTGTTTGGATCCCGCTACGACGTTCTGTACTTGTACGAGCCATGCCGCTCGGATCCGAGGAGCACGGGCGTCGGGAGGCATTTTGACGACGAGTGCGTACACGTCATCAAGACGCTTCTGGATTGCTCGCTTCCGCTCGCTCAGTGGAAGGAGATGAAAGCCGATCGGAAAGCGGTTGAGCTCAGCACCCCAGGTGCCTTCGTGACGTACCGGTCGTTCATCCGCATGTGCATGGAGCGCCGCGTGGTAGTGAAGACCATCCGCGTGTACGACCCGTCGTCGTTGGCCAGCGGAGCGACAGCGGTCGTGCACGTTGAGCGAGACGCGGCCGCGGTCTTGGCCTCTAGAAAGGAGCGTCGTATCGTGGGCTTCGGGTTGCGTGCTGGACAGGAGGCAAAACGTAGGGGGTCAAACGTCACAGTCAAGCTCGCCGACGCGACGCGAGACGCGGATGCGGTCGCTCGATTTGTCACCGCTAGAGTAGGATGGCCATGGACCGACCAAAGGGCAAAGTGTGCGCGACCCCTTGACAGGGGCTGGGAGGCGTGTGGGTAGTCAGGTTAGGCGTCATGGCTAAGACGTTTCAGGGCATGTCAAAAGCAGACACGCGCCCTGGGGCGTTTAGGGACGTCAAAACGTACGATGCGACATACAACTACATCATGGATGGTGAGACGCTGTACTATCGAAAAACCGCCAACGACACGGGAGCGTTGATTTGCCTGATCAGCAAGGTAGGTTCGTCCATGTGGAACTTTCTGCTGTTGAAGGCAGCTCGCGCAGAACAGTATCCGGATCCTGACGGGAGGTTTAGAACGAGCGGCCATCTGGCGGTGCTGCCCATCAAGGCCAGTCCCATGACGTACGAATTTGCAATCAACAACTTCAAGGTGCCGCGCTTTGCAATCGTGAAACACCCGCTGGCCCGGCTGCTGTCGGGCTACCTTGGAAAAGTCATCAACAATCCGACCCCTAGCCTGTGGCCGCGCGCGTTCGACCCAAACACAAAACTGGCTGGGTTGATCGAAACCATGGGAGGACTGACCGAAGCGGAAACTTTCAAAAATCACTTTAGGTTGCAGTCGGATCAGTGTGCAGGGAAACAACAAGGTATCAAGCCGTGGACGTTCTTGCGCGTTGAGGAGATGGCGTCGTGGTACGAAGACCTTCTTTGTAGCTTGGGATTGTCTCAGGCCGCGGCCTCCGGATGGGATCAATTTCAAAACGTGAACAACGATTTGGAGAAGGGTGCGGAAGGGCGCTCGGAAAATCCAGCTGCGCTTCCATGGAACAGGACACATCAGTCGTGCTTCGTTTCGCTGGGCTGTGGATGCAAGGTGGACTGCAACAATCGCTGCGCAAACGACACTCGCAACGTGAGCGTGAGGCACGGCACCTTTCACCACAGCACCCCTCAGATGGAGATGTACTACGACTACGAGCTCGCTGCTCGCGCAAACAACTGGGCGCACCGCGACCTGCAGCTGTTCAACTACAGGCCGTGGTACCCGGGCATGACGATGGCGGAGACGCTGATCAATCCGATGTGAACTTTAGCGCGACCCGTATGTGTAGTGTTGTTGGGTCGTGCCCGCTAGCCACAAAACAGTTTTCCAATTGAGTTCCACTTGGATTCCACCCTAATTCCATTTGACCGCTTTCCCCTGATCGACACCTAAAAGTTGAGGAATTCGTTCCATGGCATACCGGCAACCGCCTCAGCAGGGTGGAAAGCGCTTGCATCACGGAGGCAAAGCCACGCGCTACCGCCAGGACAGTGGCGACGAGGGGTCCAACGCGGGAAGCGACTTTGCCGAGGGTTCGGTCGACATGGTAGAAGAGGAGGATGCCCAGCAGACGGAGGTGGGCGAGGAGGAGGACGAGGAGGAGGAGGGCGAGGAGGAGGGGGGTGAAGAGGAGGACGACGACGATGCGGTGGTTCAGGGAGACGTTGTCAATGAGGGGCATCGGGAGGCGGAGCTCAGCAGCAGCCACGCGAGCGACGAAGAGAGCGACCTCGACCAGGGGGAGAGGCGTGAGAAGCGCACTCTTGAAATCAAGGAGCTCAAGAAGACGAACAAGAAGCTGCGCAAGGACTTGGACTTTTACAAGGGAGAGAGCGAGAAGGCGCAGCTCGAGCTTGCGGAGTACAAGGCCTCTCACGGAGAGAGCAGCTCCGGAAACCAGCTCCGCAACAACGAGCCGGCGATGCCCGTGATTGTGGAGGATCCTCGGGCAAAGAGGTTTGTGCTGGGGGTGCATACGCTCAAGGAGCTCGACAAGCTGCCCGTGGGGACGGACCTTAAGAAGAAGAAGTGCTCGTTCCCGCATCTCATCATGTCGAGCAAGAGCGACGGTGCGCGGACGTACATGGTGGAGAACACGCGTAACGTCAAGGTCTCGTTCTCTCTCTACGACAAGTCAAAGTCGCCGCTTGAGAAGGCCACGGAGAACAGTCTCCGCGACGACCGCACGGCGGTGTTCCAGCTGGAGCTCGTGCACGCCACCGGCGACAACCGTCCGGTGAAGCTCCACGATTTGTCCAAGGCCAAGACGTCTCTGTACGTCGCGGACAACGTGGGGCCGAAGCAGATGGTGGACGGCACGGTCACGTGGGAGTTCAAGTTTACCTTCACGTCGAGGGACTGCAAGCACAGCGGTGGTGGCGGCGTTTTCCGACTCGTTTGCAGGTACAAGTCTGACCCTAACCTGTCGGAGCACATCTGGGCAAGCTCGATTCCGTTCCAGATCATTTCGAAGCAGCACCCAACGAAGCAGGGTTCCTAGTGAACATGTGATCGTTAGAGATAAGCGGCACGGCCTGGGATTGCAAATCAGGACGCGCTTCGAATGTCAAGCACCGACGACGAGCCGTGGTGGCAGGACGTGGTGACGTGGGTCTGGATAGGCTCGATCACAGCAGGCGTGCTTTTTGTGTTGTGTGTGTGTTCTCTGTTCTACCGCCGCGGCAAGCAGGTCGTGGAACGAAGAAAGCGATGGGCGTTGGCAGGGTACAGTCCCACTGGTTAGGTCCGTGCGTAGAAGAAGAATAAAATCACCACCTATAGGTACGGGCGTGAGATACACATGTTCACACTCCGCGCACACACACACACACACGTTCCGTAGCCGACCACAGACACGTGCGTTGTCACTGTACAGAGTTGAGCTTTCGTCGCCGCGCCCGGCGCATGCGTGCGTCTGGGGGGCTGGGTGGTGGCGGGCTGGGCGGAGGGCTCGGCGGAGGTGTAGGCGGGGGGCTGGGCGGCAGGCTTGGGGCAGGGGGGGAAGGAGGAGGAGGGCTCGGAGGCGGTGAGGGTTGTGGAAAGGGAGGAAGCGATGGAGGTCTTTTGGGAGGAGGTGGTGGCGGTGACGCCGGCGGCGGGCTGGGCGGCGGCGGGCTGGGCGGCTGGATTGGTGGAGGCGGGCTGGGCGGCGGCGGCACCGGAGGCGCTGAGGGAGGAGGTGGTGGTGGTGGAGGAGACGGAGGCGGGGGAGAGGGCGGAGGGCCTGGAGGAGGAGAGGGCGGCGGCGGGCTGGGCGGAGGCGGGCTGGGAGGCGGCGGGCTGGGCGGCGGCGACGGCGGGCTCGAAGGTGGTGTTGAAGGAGGTGGTGTTGAAGGCGGCGGGCTGGGTGGAGGTGGAGACGGGGGTGGAGACGGCGGCGGCGACGGAGGCGGTGGAGACGGAGGTGGCGGGCTCGGAGGTGGAGGTGTTGGCGGCGGGCTGGGAGGAGGGCTTGGAGGGGGTGGACTTGGTGGAGGATAAGGAGGAGGGGGGCTTGGGGGTGGGCTTGGCGGCGGGCTTGGAGGGGGCGGGCTCGGCGGTGGCTCGGGCGGAGGGAACGGTGGCAGGGGGGGTTGAGGTGGCGGGCTTGGCGGCGGCGGGCTTGGCGGCGGCGAGGGAGGAGGTGGACTGGGGGGCGGAGGAGACGGTGGCGGAGGAGACGGTGGAGGAGTCGGAGGTGGTATCAGTGGCGACGGAGGCGGGCTGGGCGATTCTATCTTTTCCGTTGCGATGACCAAGATGGGCATCACCATCAGCGCGACCACGATGAGCCCGAACACGGACAGGAGCACGATTCTCAACGTTCGCTGTCTCAACACCTGCCTCCTCAACCGTCGCTTTCCCTCCTCAGAATCTGGGTCGGGTGCTGCACCTCCGTCGCTTCCACCGGATCCTGAGATCAACAGTCCCCGATGCTCGATGTTTTCGAATCCACCTGGAGGTTTTTGCTTCGAATGCAGACCATGGAAGGTAAACGCTGGCATGCTGTGAAATGGGAAAACTACACTAATTACACACGGTGGTGCAGTTGCGATATCCCAGATAGGAGTCAGAAACGGCATGCAAATGAGCGCATTTGAGCAGTCCGATTGCACACTACTTTGAGCGTCGAGGACTCCTGGGTCAGAACCCCTCTGTGCCCTCTGCAAATACCATAAACTCAATACGAAAGACACGCGGCCTAACTGCGCACCCGACTGTTCACCGCCGCACCGGATTGGCACTGAGACCACTCAAGGAAATTGACAGATTGTGAGAACATGATGATGGACCGGCGCAGTGCTGACCAGAGTGTGCGTCCATGCAGTTCCCCCTAGAATTCATGACCTTGAAGCTGGCACGTGGAGGGGAGTCTGGTCGTCTGGAAGGAACGCCGACGTTGCTGGGCTGATGCACCGACGACGAGGAGCTGCATGGTTGAGAAGAGATGGAGGCATGAGCGTGTCGTTGTGCCGTAGCCGCTGAGGGGCTGTTGCCAGTAAGCAGAAGTGGCTGAGTGATGGGTGTGGAGTTTGCCGTGACTGCGCTCATGCTGCTGGTGAGTCCGTTGAGCGTGAGGTTCATTCCCCTCAGAACGTACGGGTTGGCAGACGCGGCGGCCTGCTTGGAGTACATTTTGTAAAGCGAGTGGGGCGTGGCAGCGCCGGGATTTGAGTCGGGTGACATGAGACCGCCCCTCTGTAAGCATGCCGCGACGAGCTCAGCACAGAACCAGTTGCTGTTCGTGTCGTCGCTCGTGCGCGGTGCGATGAGCGATCGCGCCATGCCGACGTTGGAAAAGGGCTTGCCGACTTGAGCTCGCGCAAAATGCAGCATTCTCTGCTCGGCGCTCTTCGAACAGCCCAGACTGAGGTACGTGTAGGCTGCGCAAGGGAGGGCGCGTCGCTAAGTCAGGAGGCGATGGCAAAATGCATAGTGTGCAAGGAGAAATGCGCGTCGCATGGGGAAGTGATGAGGGGGTGTGCTCATGGACGAACGCGTGTTTGGAGGTGCGTGAGTAAGCATGGCACACCTGGATTGCGCCCGGTGCGCTGCGTGAGCTCCTGCCAACACGACGCTAACGCAAAATGAGAAAGGGGCTGGTAGTGGAAAGTCGTTCAGGTGAGTGGCTTACCACGCCGACCGCGTCGTTGAACACGCGCAGGACGTTGCCCATTTGACCTCCGTCACCGGCGACCTCTCCTATGGCCACCTCGATGTGCGTGTAGCTGCTCCACTGCGCAGCGGCCGCCACTAGGTTGAGCGTCGGTTCCTTCCACCACTTGTCGCCGATTTGGTACAGTATGAGTGTCACCGACGACCCGGAACCCGCCATGACGTGTTCCTGACTGGTGGACATGGTGGCTGTGCTTATCCCTGGGCGGCGGTGAAGTGGTTGGAGAGATGTACATGGTGCAAAGATGCCAAGCGCTATGAATAATGCCTTTGAGGGTCATGGATGGTAGATAGGCAAGCGTTGCGCACCACCTGTTGCTCGGTGTGTGGCAAGGCACTCCACTATGCGTGGGACGTGCTGTGCACTTGTCTGGCTGCTTGCGCTGAATGCAGGCCTGGCGCATGCGCTCTTTCGCGTGGCAGCGGACAACTGCGGTGGTGAGAAGAATCTTGTGGAGGTCTACGGCTTGGCAAGCTGTCGCGACACGACAGACGCGAGCGAGCTGCACTCCATTCGCTGCTGCGGGCTCGGAGGAAGCGGCACGACATGCGAGTCAATCTGCACGTCGGGCGACGCGGCCTGCCAGGGCACTGGTGCGGGGGGTCTTGTGCCGCTCGTGTCGACTTGTCCTCGCGCTGCCACGTTTGCGGACGCGGAAGCGGAGTGCGCCGCGCAGGGTGGCCATGTTTGCACCGTGATCGAGGCGCACGAAACGCAGCAATCCTGCTGCGGGACGGGGTGTGGCATGGACTCGTACACGGTGTGGTTCGACGAGCCGTGTCCGCGGGAGCCGCCGTCTCCGCCGTCGATCCCGGACCTCGGCAGCAGCCAGTGCTACACGACGATGTCGGCCGCGCCGACGAGCGCGGAGGACAGGTGCCCGGACGGCACGGACATCCGCACGCTTTCGGAGTGTGAGCAGGCGGCTCTGACGTTCACGGATCGCACGAACATGTACCAGGACGACGCCGCGACGCCGCTGTACGACAACGTGTACACCAACATTGCGATAGACGGTCTGGCAGGTCCGGCGGGTTGGTCGACGACCGGGCAGTACCCTCCCGACTGCTTCGTGGTTACCAGCCATGCGTTGACGGCGTGGAGCGGTGGTCCTATGGCTGGACAGACCGGTTACAGGTACATGTTCTACTCTCAGCGTCAGATCGCAGACTACTCGAGCATGGTGAACGGCGTTCGCATCGTTTGCAAGGCGATCTGCCCGCCATCGGCGCCCCCGCCGGCACCGCCGGCACCCCCGCCGGCACCCCCTGGGTTGTTCAGCGTCGCGCCGTGCAATGAGCTCGATTTTGTCATGGGGCGCCAGGAGCTCACCACGTCGCCCAACTCTCCCGGAACCAGCTGTGGGGCCGTGCCGAATACGCCGGTGGGAAACTGCGACCTTTGGTACAAGCTCAAGCCCAACGGCGGTGCCATCAAATGTCGGCTGTCCGACGCGGGCTTTTCCTGTGTCGGCTTCGAGACCTACAACTGTCCGCCTCCGTCGGCACCGCCGGCATCTCCGCCGCCGCCGTGCGTGCAGAACACGTGTGTGGGTGAGTACCTGACCGAGCAGGAGGCTCTCGACGCGTGCGACGCGTCGCACGACCCTGGCGCTCCGTGCTTCGCGGGAGCCACCCACTTCACCGTGTCTGGGTTCACGCTCGTGGGCCGCGATGCCAACAACACGGCGCTGCGCCGCGCCCAGTGCTCCGACGTCGGTCTGCGCCACGTCGACACTCAGGCCGAGTGCAAGCAAGCCGCTGGATTCAACGGAGGCGACAACGTGCTTCCCGCTCCCAACGCGGGGTGGAGATACGCGTTCCAGGTTCCCTCGCAGTTTGTGGACATCACCCCGCCCCTCTGCACGCAGTTCAACATGCCCGCGAACCCTGGCCACGAATTTCACGACCAGATTCTGTTTGAGCGCGGCGACGGGACGTACACCGCGCTTTCTGACTGCCTGGGCTCCGATAGGTACGCGGGATGCGTCTGTGAGGGGGAGTACACGGACGTCCTGTACCACACCTGCTACTGCAGCGAGCCGCCGTCGACGCCACCCTCGCCGCCGCCCCCAATGCCGCCCTTGACCCCCTGTACATTCGAGGTGTGTCGACCGTTTGCAAACCGGAGCGACGCCGAGGCCAGCTGCCTCGCGAGCGCCATGCAGTGCGTCGTCACACAGGTGGACCTCACCCTCGACGCGCCAACCGTCGCACCGTCGGTCTTCACTCTCGGTGAGGAAAACGAGGACTGCAGCGCCGTCTGTGGTGTGGATCGATGCCAGACCCTGGCCACGGACTACCCCACCTCTCCGTGGCTCTCGCTCGTGGACGACGCCGTTGGCATTCTCGAGGTCGCAGCGACCTTCGGGTTCAGCTGCAACGGCGGAATCGTATCGTACGGCGGCTCCGGATTGGCCTTCCTGCAAGGCATCGCATGTTTCAGAAACGTTGGCAGCGCACAGCTCGACTGCGGGTTCAAGTCGGCTGGACGACGGATGCTGTGTCCATGCGGCCACGACCTCGACCTCGACCTCGACCAGTCGTCCTCGCATTTCGCATGCGAGTGCGCGACGGCGCCCTCGCCGCCGCCCCCCTCGCCGCCGCCCTCGCCGGGGCCGCCGCCGCCGAGCCCTCCCGACCCGAGTCCGCCACCTCCGAGTCCGCCGCCTCCGAAGCCGCCGCCGGAGCCGCCGACGCTGCCCTCGGCGCCGCCGTCGCCACTCCCGGGCTCGCCGGTGCCCTGTGACGAGCTCGCGATTGTGGCGACGCGGATCAACTTGGACGACGATCCAAATTTCAGCAACTGCCAGTACGTGCCGATCGACCTCTGTGAAAGGTACTACAAGCTGGATGGACAGGGTCGTTACACCATATGCGAAGTGGGAACGGAGGGCAACCCACCCGTGTGCCGTGGATACATCAAGCTTGCCTGTCCGCCTCCGCCGTCAGTACCGCCTGGACCGCCGCCGATTCCGCCGGGGATGGCTCCGGACCCGCCGCCGCCGTCGCCGCGTCCGAGCTACCCAAAGATGCCAAACCCGCCGCCGCCTCCGCCGCCGAACCCGCCGTCGCCGTCTCCGCCGGGATCCGGACAGTTCAAGCTGTGCGGTGCGAACCCACTGTGCCTGGAGGCTCCGTACAGCTTCCCGAGCGAGCAGGCCTGCTGCCCGTCGGAATTCGGCTTCATGATGGACTGCTGCATCACCGACAGTCCGCCACCGCCGTCTCCGCCGGTGAGCAGCATCTACAACCCAGCCTGCTCGGCGCATCAGGGGTGCGTCGCAGATGGGCTGACGTTCGGTACCTGCTGTCCTTCGGCGACATCGGGTGCCATGTTTGCGTGCTGCAACAGCCCACCGCCGTCGCCGTTGCCGTCGCCTCCGTCGCCGTTGCCGTCGCCACCGCCGTCGCCGCTTCCGATCGGAAAGGAACCAAGGCCACCGCCAAGCCCGCCGATTCCGCCGCCTCCACCCGAGATGCCTCCGGCTCCGCCTGCGCTCCCGACGCTGCCACTGCCCCCCGCGGCACCTGCGCAGTGCTCGGCGCACGCAGAGTGCGGATCGACGCACTCGGTGTACCCGTGGCTCACCGAGTGCTGCCCAGGAAAGATCGGTCCGGCGTTGGACCAGATCGATGTGTACGACCCCTGCTGCCCTAACGTCCCGGCCGACGTGGAGGTGCTTGACCGCAGCCTGTACGACGACACGACCAGCTACTGCGGCAAGACGCAGTGCAACCTGGACGTCTGGAACACTGTGCCTTCTGGCAGCCCCAACGGCAAGACGTGTGGCGAGCAGGTAGAGTGGTACGAGGAAAACATGGGGTACTCGCGCTACGAAGCGTGCTGGGCAATGACCATCGACTCCAACAACCAGCCCGAGTGCTACGTCTGCCTGCCCGACTTTTACGGCTGTCAGAACTTTGCGTTCAACGCGGAGACGGACTACGTCGGAAGCAGCCACGCAATCACGTACATGTCGCAGCCAGAGTACCGTCTGCAGCTGGCGACTGCCAGTGAGTGCTGCGAGGCGTGCCAGGTCGACAACCGGAACGGCGGTGGGTGCACCGGCTTTGCGTACGTCGGAGACCAGGACGGAGTGAGTGGGACGTGCTACTTCCGTGGCGCCGACGGCGAGCGCGTGGATCTTGTCGACGGATCGCCCGTTGGCATCCATGCGTACGAGCTCGACAAGGTCAACTCGCCGCCACCGCCCTCGCCGCCGCCTGGCGATCCGAGTGCTCCTCCGCCGCCCCCGCCGCCAGCGCATCCGCCACCGGACGAGTCTCAGAGTCCGTACAGCGGCGCGTTGATGTGCACCGCGTCCACCCTGCAGCAGACGCACGACATCAACCCGACGTGCACTGCGGCAGACGAGTGCTTCATGCGCAGCTGCGCGGTCGTTGGCACAGGAAGCGCGCGTGTCGAGACCGACCACTGCTGCGATGAGCATCTTGGTTACGTTGCCGGTCATGGCATGTGCGATGCTGCGGACACGTACACGTACAGCACCGCGTTCGTTGAACAGGGAATCAGTGCAGTCTCGCTCGACTCGGAGTTCACGACCGACGGCCCCGCGTGGAAGGCGTTTGACTACTCCTCCACGACGCGTGCCAAGGTCCAGAACTCTGGCCGTGGCAAGACGTCGGCGGTCAGCTTCGACACCGGATTGACGCAGGAGCCGTTCGAGACGTCTGCCATGTTCACGATTGGGTTTGGAGGTCGCGTCGTGATCCCATGCTCCGTCTACGTCGAGTGGGGTCAGGCGGGGCCGTGGCAGATCGAGATTCACCTGACGCACTCAGATGGCGAGAGCCCGTCGTTCCCGGCGGCTCGTTACGAGAACGGAGACACGCCGATCTGTTGCAGCGGCGGCTCGGCGCTGATCCCACTTCCGATCACGGCAGGCTCGAGTCCGCGCTCCATCACCGGGCTGACAGTGACGATGGTCAACGCGGTGTCGCGCTACGGCATTGCCATCAACACGATTGCGGTGTACGGAGAGCTGCTTGATCCGTCGCTGACGCCGTACCCAGTCACGCTCGCGGACGCGCCGCCTCCCCCGAGCCCGCCCCCCATGGACGAGTCGTGCCTGAACCGCTTTGTGATTCGCGGAGAGTCGTACCTGACACCCGGGAAGCCGCGCAGCTGCTACTGGCTGTTCAAAGCGCTGATCGACGCAAACGTGCAAGGCTGTGACAGCGTCATGGTGGAGAGCGAAGTTGAGCCGGGTCTTTTTGAGCTTTGTGGAGAAGACGTCGTCAATCCCTCGAGCGGGCGCTGCCAATGGATTGAGGATCCGAATCAGGGTGGCAGAGGGCAGCTGACGCCGTGCTACTATCCGGATCCGCCGCCCAGATCGCCTCCCCAGCCGAGCCCGCCGTCGCCGCCGACACTGCCTCGGTTGCAGATGCTGATGCGATCGACGCCGAGCATCGAGGGGCAGTGCGACGACTACGGTATGTGGTCGAACAGGGTAATCACCGGCAACCTCGATGTCGTGTCCACCACGACGAACATCTTGGGTGGCGCGTACACCGCAAATCCTGGTACCTTTTCGCTGGGAGTGAACCTGGACCAGTGTTGCTACTACTGCAAACAGTCTACGACCTGCTATGGATTCCTCTACCAGACAGACGAGGAGGGTGGCCGGTGTGTATACTACCAAACCGGCTCCGTGCAGGTAACAAGTCCGGACTCCGACTTCACGGATCACGCTTTCAGACGGTTCACAGCAACGTGTACGTCATTTGCACGGCTTCCAACAGGCGACGCCCCGACCAACGCCGTCGTCAACGCGGCGCTCGGCTCTGTGAGCTCGATTCGCGAGACGTACCCAGGAAGCTACACGAGCGGCTTCGACACGGGTACGGACATGAACAATGGGTGCTGTCTCATTTGCCATTCCGAGATTACGTGTGCGGGCTTCACGTACGACTACGTGGCAAACCAGTGCATTTTTTTCGAGCGTCCGTACACTGGGGATGCGTCGTACCACAACATCGCCGACCGATACCTTACCTTCATTCGCACAGAGCCGCCTTCGCCACCGCCGCCGCCTCCGGATGGCGCGTTTGCAATCTGCACGGACAGCTGCCTGGCGACCAATCCGGACACCAACGAGCTCAACTACGATTACTCGAATGATGGCTACTGCAACGACGGACATGGCGCTTCGTCGGAGCCGTCGATTCCTCTGGGTGAAACTCGTTGCAGCCCTGGACAAGACTGCACGGACTGTGGAACGCGCATCGTGCTGCCGCCACCGTCGCCGCCGCCGCCGCCGCCGCCGCCGAATCCGCTGCCCCCAGACGTGTGCAGCGGCGCGCTGTTCGAGGACGTGCAGCACGACGACCAGTCCATCGTCGCGCTGTTTCCGCCAGACTTTGAAGTCGCAGGCGGCACGTACCCCTACTTTCGCACGGTCAGCTTTGGTGAGTACGGGTACAACGACATCAGCGACTGCTGCGTGGCGTGCAGGGCGGACGCGCCGCCGAGTCCGCCCAAACCGCCCAGCCCCCCGGGAGCTTTCAATTCTCCTCCGCCACCACCCCCGTTTGTCTGCGAGAACGGCTGCGACGACATTGCAGGCAACTGGGGTCGCGGTCGAGGCTACGATAGCCTGTCGAGTGGAGAGGTGTCGTTGCTGAAGGACGCGCACGGCGACAACTACTTTCAGTACGGAGCGTACGGATGGACGAACGACGGCAACTTCAACGAGAACGCCGACGGGACGCCCGGGCAGGACGGCCTGTTCCGTGGCTTTCAAAAATCGTTCGATTCAAACGAGTACCGACGTGGGCTGTGGAACTGTCGTGAAGACGTCCGGTACGCCGGCAACACCCTTTACAATGGCGATGTTCAGATTACTGTTGACGCAGTCGCAAGCATTGTCACCAAGACGGTGGATGAGTGCATCGACTACTGCGAGACGTTCACCGGCAACGCGCCGATCAGAAGGAACGGCGACCCGATGGAAGGTTTTTTTGTCGATCCGATGACGACCGGAGGTACCTTAGTAGCTTGGAAAATCGGCGGGAGCCCAAGGGATTACGCGTTCGACCGGTGCAACTTGATCAACTTTGACCCTGCCGCACCTGTGGGGTCGGTGGAACAGTTCCGCACCAGGGTAAACGACGGACAGGACGAGACCTACTATGGTGGAAGCTGTGTGATACGCGCGATTCACGAACTTTCAACCCAGAGATCCTGGATGGTCAACAAGCAGTGTGTCGCAGACGTGCTGGGTGTCGATATGATGGGAACGCGTCGAGACACGAGCTGGTGGAACTACTACGGATCTCCGGATGGTCTTGACAACGACTGGGACGACCCAACCATCGTTGGCACAAAGGCGATATTCAGAACGAAAATCGCGCTGGCTCACGAGAGAGGCAGCGATCTGTTCCAGCGGAGCATCACCAACGTCGATGTGATATGCAACGATGAGGACGAGCGAGCGCGCTACACTACGATGACCGAGGACGAGCAAAAGCTGTACTGTCAGATCAGTGACGTCTACGCCTCTTCTTGGGAGCACGAAGCAGTTGTTGGCGACCAGGTGTACCTCACGTTCTCAAAGAACCAGGGCGCCGTGCTCACGATGTGCACGGACCATCAGGCACGCGCGTCGGGGTCGACGTACATAGATTGTAAGCAAACTGCCGAGGCGGTCGTGCTGCAGTTGGAGAGAGACGCGCTGACTGTTGGTATGAACGTGGACTTCACGCAAACGGACTTTGAGACCGCCCATGTAACCAACGGCGGTTTCCGAGGGATCTGCATGATCGACACGAACGTTGGAACGGCGCACTGGGAGAACTTTGTGGCGTTTGGGAGGCGAGGTTTCGCGGAGAGCACGTACACCACGTCGAGGAGCTGCGACGATTCAGGAATCTACTGCCCGTGTGGATACTTTGACATGTACAGCAGTGCGGACCAGCAGGGCCCTGCGAGAGCAACTGCCTCGACTCCAACTGCACCCGACTCTCGATTCGGTGGCACGTGCACGTTGTTGTCGCGGTCGTCGCACGCGGTGCTTCCGGCGTGGAGCGGGACTGGTCACGGTGCGATGGCATGCATTCGTCCGTTTGACAGCATTGCGGCTCCGAGTCCCAACCCCGTCGACGGTCGCTACTACGGACGCGGCACGCTGCGCGGTGCCTTCGTCAACGTCGAGGGCTCGTTTCAGACGTTGATACAGACCGAGAGCGGCCTGATCTCAAATCACGTCTTCTACAACGGCGACGGCACGATCGATCCGCGCGATGGCGTGCGCGCGACGAGTTACGTGGGAAACGGATGGTGCGAGGACGGGTATGCGCCTGAGCGCACTCCGGTGCGCTGCTCCGCGGGTGGCGACGCCGCCAACCCCCCGTCCGACGACCAGTACCCCCGAATCGGCAGCATCAACACCACGCTTGGGTCAGGCCGCAACAGTGCGGGGTGCGCCAACGAGCCGGCGCTGTACTACCTGAGCTGGTACATTGAGAACGAACCGCGAGAGACGGGCGATGGCATCTGGGCGTACCAACGCGACTCTGCGTTCACCTCTTGGACGTCGCAGGGACACACGTACTCGGCAAGCCAGCACACGCGCAGGTACTACACCACCAAAGCCGACTGGATTGGAGGTTACACCAATGCAGATTCTGCGACGGATGGCGTGCCTCCGGGTGATCACACTGGCGAGTCTGCGGACGGCAGCCATTGGCGTAAAATCAGCACGCTGTACGTGCCTTGTGGTGTCGGTTTCGACTGCAAGGACTGTGGTGCGCGGAACTTGCCTGCCGACAGCACGTGGGTGCGCGGCTACCAGACGACGCGGGGCCACTACCAGATGGCGGACACGTACGCGCTCGACTTCATGTTCTCGCCGGATCTTCACACCACCGCGACGCGAAGGAGGCGCGAACGACGACGCGCGCTGATGCAGGACTACCACTCCCAAACCAAGCAGCGCAACCTGAGCGACTTCTCTGAACACATCGTCGACAGGCAGACGCAGAAGCTTCCGAAGCTGGACGACTTGGACGCGTTCCACGAACTCGCCATCCTGAAGAAGCGCGGGGTTCTCGTCGATTACCACCTGCCCTTCTGGCACGACTTTGTGTTGCGCATCCACGAGCAGCTTCTGGACAAGACCAAGAAAGAGGAACATGGAGGCACGACATTTGAGAAGCTGCGTCCGAGCGATCTTCTCAACGAGCTTCGTAACCACGAGGAGGTGAGCGACGACCTCTACGCCAAGTTTGAGGACTCTTTGTCCAAGACGGCGCTGGCTTACAAGAGGGGAGACACGCTGCCGGATGTGGAGGACGTCGAATCGACCGACAGCGGGAGGGCGAATTTCAACCCGATGCGCGTCGTGGACGAGCACCCCATTCCCTACATGTCGAAGAGCCAGTTTGAGGCAATCGAGAGGAAGCGGGCGCTGCGCAAGGGCCGGAGCGAGACGGAGCGACTGCCGCCAGATGTGATGTCGAACCGCCCGCAGCCGCTTCCGAGAGCTGTCGTCGAGCGCCTGGGAGAGACGGTCGCATGGGAAACAGACGGCATGGTGGCGAGCAACGCGTGGAGCGACGTGTCCGGCGGCATGGGTCGCAGGCTGGGACACCTGAGTCACATCCCACCAAGCCCGCCTCCCGACTTGGACGCGTCGCCGTCGCCGTCGCCGGAAGATCTGCCCGATGCCGAAGGCTATCCGGATGATTTCAGGCAGTGCAGCGGCTTCATGGCGGTGGACAACACGTGCTATCTGTTCCAGAACACCTACGGAAAGCAGGTTGTGCCACGAGCGGCGTTCTCTGCGAGCATGTGGCCAGGTTGGGCGACGGCCTCGTCGATAAGGACGTTTATCCACACGGCTCCGCCGCCTCCACCTCCGTTGTCGCCGCCTGCGACGCCGCCATCCCCGCACCCTCCCGCGCCTCCAAGCTCACCTCCGGCAGCCCCGGACATCTGTGGCAACGCTGGCTTTGACAACCTAGAGCACCCCCAGGGTATTGGCAGTGGCGTTGGAGATCTGGGGGTCAGCGGCGTGACGCTCGACAGCATGGAGTACACGAGCATTGGAGAATGCTGCACGGCTTGCAAGGGCCTTCGTCCTCCTTCGGCGCCTCCTAGCCCCCCTGCCGTGTCGCCGTCGCCTCCACCCCCATTGGAGGCGGGAACTGTGGAGCATTGCAACGGCGTGCTTCCGGAGCTCAAGATCAACCAGGTGTGCAACGGAGCAGGAACATCGATCACGCAGCTCACGGGTCCCGATGACATGGAGATGCGCTACCCGGGCGCTGTGCACTACCTTGGGAAGGACTACGATTTGAGCATCAGACTGCACCCCAACCAGCTGGAGGCGTTTTCGCCACCACCCCCGACTGGCCGCCGCCGCATGTCGGAGTCTATGCTCTGCCTCGACGACTGCTCGGTGACCGACGACGCGGGCGTCACGACCGACTACGCGAACAACGGCCAGTGCGACGACGGAGAGGATATGGAGATTTCGACGGCGTGCAACTCGTTCGACGACATTGCCATGACTGAGTGGGAGGGCGACGGTAGCCAGACGCCAAGCACGATCGAAACAAACGCCATGGTCGCCAACCACGGCACCGCGCCTGGAGGCGGCACGCTGCTGCACATCGACGTCGACCTAGGCGTGTGCTGCGAGACGTGCTACCACGATGAAAACTGCGGTGCCTTCACCTACTTTCACGACTCGCAGACGTGTCTGTACACGGACTTTGGCGGCGAGGGCGAGGCTGCCGACAACGATCGAACGCACGCCTTCGTGAAGAATCCCGTGATCTGGCAGCAAACCGCCGCCGAGATTCAGCGCTGCGCGCGCGGGAACGACTGCAGCGACTGCGGCAGCCGGATAACCTTGTCGTCACCGCCTCCACCTCCTCCTCCGCCTCCACCTCCTCCTCCGCCTCCACCTCCTCCTCCGCCTCCACCTCCTCCGGACGCCGCTCCCGACAACACCTACTGTGGCGGTGGAACGAGCATAGGGGGTGGAGACTGCGTCATGGCGGCTGGAACAAACGGCTGCGAGGACGGCATGGCCGCTCTGCGGCTCGCGCCCGCGTCGAGAATGACGTTTGAGTTTTCCATCCGCGACCCTGATACCGACGCGGAGGTCGAGATCCCAGGCTTCTACTTTTCGATGTTTGACTTGGACGCGCCGTCCACCGCCGACGCGGATAGCAGCTGGACGATCACGCACTCCGCCGGAGCCCTGCTCGCAGAGTCGTTCACTTCGGGCGTCACGAGCCATGTCGTCGACTATCAGACGTACCCAAGAGCGCCGCCGACGCCTCCGCCGCCGTTGCCACCGTCGCCATCCCCGAAACCTCCACCGCCGAGCCCGATGCCCCCAATCAACCCCCCTCCAAGTCCGTCGAAGCCTCCTCCTCCGTCGCCGCCCCCTCCAAGTCCGCCGCGACCCTCATCGCCCCCGAATCTACCACCGGTTGTCCTCACCGAGGTGGTCTCGGGCGAGAGGTGCGCGCCAGGGACGACGTTTTCAAACCTTGATTTCCTTGAGGACAGCGCTGTTGTTACGCGCAAGACGCAGATTGGAAAGAACCACGCGAATGAGTGTAATGCCGAGGGGTACACAGACGAGCTCAGTGGGATTCTCATCTCAAGCGCCATGACCGACCAACACACGGGCGAGGTGCTAGACATTGTCATTGACGTGCCCGACGACTGCTTGGGTGGCATTGCTGGGAATTGCTGCTACTACTCCAAGAACGAAAATTCGAACGTGATCACCGTCGGCGGGGGGTTTGTGCAGCTGAACATGCTCGTTCCGTCGTCGGCTACAGCGAATGGGTGGACAAGCGACCAGGGTGTGACCTACAACGATGGTCACGGCGTTGGAAACTCTGGAGAACGCCTCGAGACCAACCTCGAGATGAAGCTCTACAAGACTGGGACGACCACGCCGCATACCGTTGCGGCGCTGCGTCTGTCGATGGTCGACTTTGACCATGCAGAAAATCCTGGAAGCTGCTCCGTCGGTTCAGGGGGCCGTGTGAACAATTGGCAGTGCCTGTACTATGATGAGTCCGATCAGCTCCGGACGCAGTCCTGCCAGTCGCTCGCCGCCGACAGCACCGAAGGAAACGAATGCGTACTCCAAGGGCAGCAATGCATGTCGGTCGAGGAAGACTCGTCGACTGGGCTTGGAAGCGTCACGTTTGTCGAGGACCATGACAACACTGGCCAGGGTCTTGATCTGCTCACGAGGCGTTACACCGAGGGATCCACCCCGCGTTTTGAGGCGTGCGCAGCCTCGCGCGGCACGAACAAAGACAACCCCGTGGGTGGTGCAGAAAGCCTGGGTGAGGTCACTGTCACCGCCAAAACGATTAAGGTCGGTGGCACGGGGGTCGTGTACAACGCAAACACTCGTTACCGTGCGTTCACCACGACGTGGTACGACGTGAACAGCGTCAAGTTCCGCGTCGCGATCACTTTTGGTGACAACGGGGGCGGGAAAAACATCATGCTTGCGGGGCAAACCAACATCGTTGACTGCGAGGCGCCGTCGACGCCCCCGTCGCCCCCGCCGCCGTGCTTGACCCTCAACGACGCATGCACTAGCAACGCGGAGTGCTGCAGCATGGTGACTCTTTCTTGCGATTCGGGTACGTGCAAGGTTGTATTTGGAGGAGGAGGCTTTGGTAGGCGCCGGCTGCAGTCCACCACCGACTGCAGCCACGGCTTCCGCGCTGGAGACTCGTGTGGAGAAAGCGCGTACCTCGCAGGGAACGCTGCCGAGTGCGCGTCGCTCCTGGAAGCGTGCTGCTCGACTGCGTGTCTTAACACGAGCGTGCTGCCGACGGGGTGCACGGATGCTTGCCCGGTGCCGGTACGTGCCTGGCAGGCTGGCGACGCGGGTCCGTTCCGAGTGAAGCCGGCTGACGTGGGCCTCGACGTGCCGCTTCCAAGCTTCGGAGATCTCAACGCGGTGTCGTTGACTGACGATCAGATGGACTCGACCGTCACGGTGCAGTTTGATCGTGTGTCTCGATGGTACGTCGACGTCGCGAACTCCAATCCCGACTTGTACCGGAGCTACTACTTTGGGGGGAACAGCCCGTTGATTGGGACGTGTCCGCCTCGCCCGCCTCCGCCGCCGGCGCCCCCGCCACTTGCAACGCTGGAGGAGACGATCGACACCTGCACCGCGTTGGACGAGGTGTGCGACGACTGGAGCCAGATGACGACAACATCGTCCTCCTGGGGGCTGGACAACATGCGCATTGAGTCAAGGTCGGAAGGTCCGTCGACCGTGCTTTACAACCCGGCGGGCTTGCTGCCGCAGCCGTTCAGTGCCAACGGCGTGTGCGAAGACGGCATGCCGTCGCGCATATCCGGAATCCCCTCGCCGCGCTACTACTTCGTGATGCGATCCAACGAGTACTTTACGGACGACAGCGACCTCACGTGCGCGAACATGACGACGCTGAGGACGCAGGACACGGTGCGCGTCTGGCAGGCGGAAGGACCGAGGGGACGTCCTTACTCTGGGTGCAGAGGCGTGTACTACACGCCGTGTGCTCTGGGCAGAGACTGCACAGATTGCGGACGCGGGTCGGGGTCCTATACGGATGCTGACGTCTTCTTGGACGGGGTGATTCCGTCCTCGCCTGTAGTGTGCTTGAACGTCGGCGACGCGTGCACTAGCACTGCGGAGTGCTGCAGCTCGGTGACTCTTTCTTGCGATTCGGGCACGTGCAGCGTTGTCCTTGGCGGAGGAGGCTTCGGCTTAGGTCGGCGGCTGACGTCGCAGGTCGACGACGTTCCAAGAGACCGGCTGCCGTCGATCGAAGACGCCGAGGAGATGCTGACGTTTGCGCGGGCAATGCATCACTTGGACACAATGGCTCGCGCTTCGAACATGACCATCGAGCGACACCTCCCAATGATCTACGAGTACGCGCTGGAAAAGTACGACGCTGTCAAGAACGAATTCACAAAGAGCAAGACCCGGAGCGAGGAGAAGGAGTTCGAGCACTTCAGGAAGCGGCGTCTCGTCGAGCACGACCACAAGTCGACGATGGAGCATCCCGTGCAGCGCGCGCGCCGCAAGCTTCAGTACGTCCCCGCGGCCGCGTTGGAAGAGCAGCGACCGGTCTGTCCCGCGTACAAGATCTGGAAGCATCATCAGCTCACGGGCACGCAGATCTACGTCAGGAAGCGCGGCACGCCTGGGTTTCACAACACGTTGCCGACGTCCACGGTGGCCAGTGACGGCTCGTCGGAGTGCTGCTCGATGTGCAACGGTCGAGTCGGCACCCATTTCTACACCTTCTCGTACGACGCGCTCGGGCTGCATCCAATTGAGTGCCACGCCACGCAGTGGTCGTACCACAGCGAGGATGCATCGCAGACCAGCGGGTACTGCACCTTCCATCACGACGTTGCCATGGTGTACAACAACACCGGCGAGCAGATTGCGTGGGTGCCTCCACCGTCGCCGCCGCCACCCAGTCCCCCGTCTCCGCCCCCTACCGCTCAGCTCGGGCTTTTGTCCGCGACGCCGGTGAACGCCGCGGTGCTGTCGTTCTTCACGCCAACGGTCACGACGCTCACTCCGACGGCAGCGACTGCGACCGTGGTGCAGCCCAGGGCTGCGGCGGGTGCAATCAACAATCCGGACTTCCAGAGCATCTTTGACCTGCCGGAGGATCAGATCTACGGTTGCAACGGCATCGTCGTGGTTGGAACCAGGTGCTACCTGCAGTCGGGCAACCAGATTCAGTACGGGGGGGATTCGTCCTACGAGGGTGAGAGCGTCTACTTCCTGGCCTCGCCTCCTCCGCCGCCGTTGCCGCCCGACGCCACCAACTGTGCCGAGTACGTTCGTTACGTGGACAACGACGTGGCTGATGGCACCTTGCCGTTGCAGGCCTACGTGCTCACTACGTTTGTAGACCTGCTCACTCCCTACGAGTGCTGCGATCGATGCAACCAGATGGGCATTTCGTGCCTTGGTTTCTCGGTGCACGTCCCCACGGGCGCGTGCCAGTTCACCTCGAACGACACGACGGGAATCAACCGTTTTGAGCTTCCTGCGGGGTCGCAGATCAACGCGTGGATGAAGCCTTCGGAGAGCCCCTCGCCACCCCCTCCAAGCCCACCGCCGCCGAGTCCGCCGCCACCGAGCCCTCCACCGCCGAGCCCGCCGCCGCCCTCTCCGCCGCCACCGATCCCGCCGCCGCCGAGTCCTCCTCCAACGCCACCGCCACCAAGTCCACCGCCACCGAGTCCGCCACCGAGTCCGCCACCCTCGCTGCCGCCCCACTCGCCCGGGCACTTTGACCCGCCGTCCTCACCACCAGAGTCGCCGCCACCGCCATCTCCACCACCGATCCCACCGCCACCGAGCCCACCGCCGCCGAGTCCGCCGCCGCCGAGCCCTCCACCGCCGTCTCCACCGCCACCCAGCCCACCCCCGCCGAGCCCGCCACCGATTCCGCCGCCACCGAGTCCACCGCCTCCGTCCCCTCCGCCGACGCCACCGCCACCGTCTCCCCCGCCTCCGAATCTGCCTCCGAGTCCGCCGCCGTCGCGACCTCCTTTGCCGCCGCCGCCGCCACTGAACCCTGGAGAGGTCTTTGGGCGATTCATTGCGCGCGTCGAGCAGGCCTTCGAGGCGCCGGTGGGTGTGCTCATGGACAGCGCAATGATGTCACAAATCGCTCAGCAGCTCGCCGACGAGGCTGGCGTCGACGTCGACCTTTTTGACACGGAGTGGAGCATAATTGCGCTTCCCGACTGCCCCGCGGACTACTCGTACGACATGTGTGACAACTGGGCCGACGTGACAGCAGAGGGAGGCGACGCTGCGTACTGGGAGACGCAGTTCACCGATACCACTTTCAACCCTGCGGCCGGCTACCTCTACGACGCCGACCAGGGCAACGCCAATCTCGGGGAGCTGCGCACGCTCATCAACAGCTCAGCGCACTTCCGTGAAAACGGCATCTGTGAAGATGGCGACGGGTCGATTTTTGGCAACCCGCGGTCGGACTACCAGCTCAAGCTCTTTACCATCATCGGCAGCGACTCCGACCCGTCTCTGCAACTCTACACGGGCGCCTGGACGCCGGGCGCGGACGCGCGACAGAGTTACGCAACAGGGACCTACATCAACTACCTCCCGTGCGCGTACGGGTGCGTCGAAACAACTTTGAACCCAAACCCCTCCTGCACACACAGAACTCAAACCACTGCTACTATGGTTTCAACGCGCAAATCATGGTACGCCCCCCAACTTGGCAGGTACGACTGTCACGACTGTGGCTACCGCGCGGCCGTGCACGGTGTTGGGCGCAGGTTGTCCGAACCAAAGTTGAACGCGACGACGAGGAAGCTGCCACCGCCAAGCAAAGCGTTTGTAAAGTGGCTGTGGCACGGAATCAACAACGGCACCATCGGAGAGGTGCGGCTGCCGCCAGTCTACCATGCGCTGCTGGATTCTTACTACCCAGACATCGACGACGTCGATTCCGGAGAGACGCTGCAGGCGTACGAGCGCCATAGGAGGGCTCTCTCGGAACGCACCCTGGAGCGCAAACGCGACCGGCGCCGCATGACCTACGTGACGCATGCAGACGATCAGGACGTTTCCGAGTGCGACTCGGCCAGCAACTACATTGCCGTGTTGACGCTGGTCACGGACGACGAACCGACGTACGACGCGGTCGTTGCTGTGGCGGAGCACGCGTTTGCAGGTCTGCAGACTGCAACGGACGCAAACAACAACACCGCGTACTCATGTGGAGGACCGTGGCTCACGGAGTCAAGTCAGGAGGTGCTGTCTGCGCCGAGTCCGCCTCCGCCGAGTCCGCCGCCGCCCAGCCCGCCGCCACCGTCTCCGCCGCCTCCCTCTCCGCCGCCTCCCTCTCCGCCTCCGCCTTCGCCGCCTCCGGTGCCGCCTCCTCCAAGCCCGCCACCACCGTCTCCGCCGCCGCCCAGCCCACCTCCGCCGAGCCCTCCGCCTCCGAGTCCACCTCCGCCAAGCCCCCCGCCTCCGAGTCCACCCCCTCCAACGGCACCACCACCATCGCCACCACCACCATCGCCGCCTCCGCCCAGCCCGCCGCCGCCCAGCCCGCCGCCACCGTCTCCGCCGCCTCCCTCTCCGCCGCCGCCGAGTCCGCCGCCACCCATCCCTCCACCAAGCCCTCCACCACCGAGCCCACCTCCACCGAGTCCGCCGCCGAGCCCGCCGCCACCATCGCCGCCACCTCCAAGCCCTCCACCCAGTCCGCCGCCACCGAGTCCGCCGCCGCCCAGCCCACCTCCGCCGAGCCCACCACCGCCGTCACCACCACCGCCGTCTCCACCCCCTCCCAGCCCACCTCCGCCCAGTCCGCCACCTCCAAGTCCTCCGCCGCCGTCGCCGCCTCCAAGTCCACCACCACCGAGTCCGCCTCCTCCCTCTCCTCCTCCTCCCAGTCCACCTCCTCCGTCTCCGCCTCCCAGTCCGCCGCCGCCGAGCCCGCCTCCGCCGAGTCCTCCACCGTCTCCTCCTCCGCCGTCTCCGCCTCCGCCGTCGCCGCCGCCGCCCAGTCCGCCGCCTCCAAGCCCACCACCGTCTCCGCCGCCACCCAGTCCGCCGCCGCCCAGTCCGCCACCGCCCTCGCCGCCACCCCCGTCGCCACCACCACCGAGCCCGCCACCGCCAAGCCCACCGCCGTCTCCACCTCCTCCGTCTCCGCCTCCTCCGTCTCCGCCTCCGCCGTCGCCGCCGCCGCCCAGTCCGCCCCCTTCGCCTCCGCCCCCCAGTCCGCCGCCGCCGTCTCCACCTCCGTCTCCTCCGCCGCCAAGTCCACCGCCACCATCCCCCCCTCCAAGCCCGCCGCCGCCGAGTCCTCCGCCCAGACCCCCTCCGTCTCCGCCCCCGCCGTCTCCGCCCCCGCCGTCTCCGCCTCCGATGTCGCCAAACGCGTGCCTCGTGCTTGGGTACACGCGCGTGGGACAGCCTTCTGGTGTCAACGGCGACGGGTCCGGTACGCCGAGCAACCCCAACAAGAACGTGATCTTGGCAAGCTCCAGCTACCAGATGACTACGTTCACCTACGTCGACCACTACGAGGAGTGCTGCACCTACTGCAGCGGACAGCGACCTCCATCCACGCCACCGAGTCCGCCGCAGGGTCCCTCGCCACCCGTCAACCCGCCGCTCCCGCCAAAGATCCCGCCTCCTCCTCCGCGACCCAACTACCCACCGAGCCCGCCAAACTTGGTGTCAGCAGTCGCGGCCAGATCCGCGCCGATTCCGAATCCGTTCCGGACGCGGATCTGCCAGGGCGTCGCGTTCGACGAGGACACGAAGACCTGCACGCTCTTCGACGCCTCCTTCACGAGCGAGGTCGATGACAACTCGGGGTGGCACTTTGCCTACGTGCAGCCCGCGCCGCCTCCGCCCCCGCACATACCGGAGTTCGAGGCATGCAACAACTACCACTACTACCCGGACACCGATCTGTCGCCGCACGGCGTGACGGTCGACACGCGGCAGGTCGTGTACACGCAGACTCCCATGGAACCGTGGGAGTGCTGCTCGCGGTGCGTGCAGAACGACCAGTGCCAGGCGTTCACCGTGGACATCGATGCGAAGGAATGTTTCATGAAGGACAACCAAGAGTACACGGACGCGACCAAACACACGTTCTACGGTGTCGACCTGTGGATGTTGCCGTACCCGCCTAGCCCGCCACCAAGCCCGCCACCACCCTCTCCGCCTCCAAGCCCCCCGCCTCCTTCGCCTCCCCCCAGCCCGCCGCCTCCGAGCCCGCCCCCCAGCCCACCCCCGCCAAGTCCTCCGCCACCAAGTCCGCCTCCGTCGCCGCCACCGCCGTCGCCGCCACCTCCCAGCCCCCCGCCGAGTCCGCCGCCGCCAAGTCCGCCGCCGCCGAGTCCGCCGCCGCCATCACCTCCGCCTCCCAGCCCCCCGCCGCCGTCTCCGCCGCCGCCAAGTCCTCCGCCGCCAAGTCCGCCGCCGCCGTCTCCGCCGCCTCCCTCGCCGCCGCCGCCTTCGCCACCACCACCTTCGCCACCGCCCTCGCCACCGCCGCCCTCGCCACCGCCGCCCTCGCCTCCACCACCAAGTCCTCCACCGCCGAGTCCGCCACCTTCTCCGCCGCCACCTTCTCCGCCGCCGCCGAGCCCGCCGCCTCCTTCGCCTCCACCTCCATCGCCTCCGCCGCCCTCGCCACCCCCTCCGAGCCCGCCTCCACCGAGTCCGCCTCCGCCCTCGCCTCCGCCACCCTCGCCTCCTCCGCCCTCGCCTCCGCCGCCCTCGCCTCCGCCCTCGCCACCTCCGCCCTCGCCGCCACCACCTTCTCCACCGCCCTCGCCGCCTCCACCAAGCCCGCCACCGCCAAGCCCCCCGCCGCCAAGCCCGCCACCGCCTTCACCGCCGCCGCCCTCTCCTCCTCCGCCATCGCCGCCTCCACCCTCGCCACCTCCAGGTCCGCCTCCGCCCTCTCCACCCCCTCCCAGTCCGCCACCCAGTCCGCCTCCTCCGAGTCCTCCTCCTCCGAGCCCCCCTCCCCCGATCCCTCCTCCGCCGTCTCCTCCGCCGCCAAGTCCGCCTCCACCGAGTCCGCCTCCGCCCTCGCCACCCCCGAGCCCGCCCCCGCCGAGCCCGCCTCCTCCGTCGCCTCCTCCAAGCCCGCCCCCGAGCCCTCCGCCCCCGAGTCCGCCTCCTCCGAGTCCGCCTCCCAGCCCACCGCCTCCCAGCCCGCCGCCCAGCCCGCCGCCTCCGAGCCCGCCTCCATCGCCACCTCCTCCGAGCCCACCTCCTCCGAGCCCACCGCCACCCAGTCCACCTCCCTCTCCTCCACCACCCTCGCCTCCGCCCTCGCCTCCTCCTCCGTCTCCTCCTCCGTCTCCTCCACCTCCGTTTCCTCCTCCAAGTCCTCCACCTTCTCCGCCACTTCCGGAGGCGCCACCGCCTTTGGATCAGCGCCCCGCAGTGGCGTACGCGTCTGCATCGATGTCCTTTGGTCTTCTGAGTCTTGCGTTTGGCGCGGCTCTGTTATGGAAGAAGGGCACCGTGATAACGCACTTCGGTGTGAGTCAGTTCACCAGGGGCGGCAAGCTCGCTGCGGACAGTCTCAATCGACTGCCGAAGGGATTCGGAAGCTCCGGAGCCGGCGCGGAGCTGAGGACTCCGTACTTTGACGAGGACGTCGTTCCGCCAGCGGCGCCGCGCGGCCGTCGCGCCACTCCTGCTTCTTCCGGAGTGCATGCCGCCACAAACGCGTTGAACGCGTTTGTGAAGAAGCACACTGGTGCCGAAGCTGGTCCCTCTTCATCTGGGAATCGCGTCAACTTGCTCATCGACCTTTAGGTTGGGGATTCCACGCATGCTTACCATATGCCACACACACACGCACACGCACGATACGACACTCCGACACTCTTCTACACACGCTTGTCGTAGAGTGTCACCTCGTGTCGTTTTCCTATATTACAAACAAACAAAATGGTGGGTCGTTCGTTGAGACTCACGCCGCCGCCAGCTGCTGGAAGAGGGCCGCTCCAGAAGCCATCTCCGAAAAATCTGGTCTGTATTGCGCCTTCTGCACGTCGTTCACCTCATCAAAGGGGATGCACTCCTCCTCCTCCTCCTCCACCTGCTCAAAATCTGGCCCGCTGTTGTAATCGGTTTCCGCGTCCTCAATCGCGTCGTCGTCGTCCGTGTCGTCTTTGATGATCTTGTACTTGTCCTTTTCCTTGTCGATCATCCTGTCGAGTGAGGTCGTTGACGCCGACTCCCAGTCGTCGTCGCTCGCCTCCTCGCTCTCTTCTCCGTCGCTCTCTTCTCTGCGCCTCCGCTTCTTGGGGGCTTCCTCTTTCGCCTTCCGCTTGCTTCCTGACAGCACAATGGCCTCGCCGTGTTTTACCACGCCCTTGCGACGTAGAATCGCGTGCACGTGCTCGTAGAACCAGTCTATTTCCATCAGGGCGTTCATCTGCCTGTCGTCAAGATTCACACCGATCTTCTTGACGTTGATGTCAAAGGCCTTCACCCAGTTGTTCACGACCGCGTCCAGAAAACGCCTTCCGTCAAACTCGTAGTCTTTGGTGCCTTCCGGCAGCATGGCCGCGTCGCACACCATGGTCACGTCTCCCTTTTTTGGTTTGGTGGCGTAGTGGGCAGTCAGCATGCGAATCTTCTGCCACGTGTTGGGATGTTTGTCGCGCGTGCCGTACTTCTCGTTGTACTTCTGTAGATGCTCGAGGTAGTCGTCCATCCACGGAAGATTCTTGAGTGTCCCCATCTGCTTCTCGGACAGAGCGACGTGCACCCTGTTGCGCCGGTGCTTGCACAGATGGCTCACTATGGACTGCAAGTACGAGTACCCATCGAACTTGACCATGTGCTTGGCTGCGGTGGGTCCCGGCAGGTGGTGAATCGATTTGTTCTCGCGTGGCCACGTCTCGGACGCTCCGTACAGTCGCATGAACGTGTTGTACCTCCACTCTGACCAGGGCACGACGCTCTTCCCCGGGGGGCTCTCAGTTTCGGCCGGCATTTTTTCTGGCCCAATCAGAACAAAGCTGTGGGTCGACGTTCTTTCACGGCGCAGACTTGGTTTACTGTTTCTTTTGTTTTCATGCTAAATGTTTCACTAGCGTCCATCAGTGACTCTGGCAAACCACTCGGTGTCTGTCCCAGTTGTCGCGGCTGCAGGCGCGATCGTGCGTCTCTCTGGGATTACATGTCGTTGTCGATGCCGCAGTTGATCACGCGGATGCGCGGCTTGCGCTGGTACGCGGTGAAGGTCGACGTCTCGCACGACGAGAATCCAGTCTCCCAGATGTACTCCTCCATGTCGTCGTCAAACTGCAGCACGAGGTCGCTCTCCTCGACGTCGCTCTCGCGGAAACGGGCCGCGTCTTGGCACACGCTGCCCTCGCACTGCTCGCCGATGATGCTGTCGGAGCCGCGCTCCTCGACTTCTTCGCGCGTGGGCATGTCAGAGCCCACCTCCTCGACAAGATCAAAGTACATTGAGAACAGGTCGTCGTACTCGGTCTTTCCGGACTCCACGGTGACAATGTCGTCGACGATGCGAAAGCACTTACCCATGCTCTTCTTGTCCGGTGGCTTCACCTTGATGGAAGCGTCGTCGAGGCGCACGGTGTTCTGGAACGCGACGTTGCACAGATGTTTGAGGGTGTCGCGGAGGCGCAGCGACACGTCTCCGACGAGAACGTTGTGCACCGGGCACTCCTTGTTGTTGGGGTTGACGACTTGGACAACGTCGTCGTCGCTGAGCTTGCGCAGCGAGTTGATCTTGGCATGCTTGATGACCTTCCGCATGTTGCCGGAAGAGAGAACGGTGTCTTGGCCCGGGAAACCGGCCTCGTTTGCGCTTCGCTTGAGGGAGATGTTGGAGTCGATGAGAATCGGTTTGTCGGTGCTCGTCATGGGCGACGCTCGGTTTCGTCGGCGGAAAAATTCGCTGGAGCGGCAGTAAGCTGCGGCTTTTTTGGGGCCGCTGCGTTTTATGTTTTCGTTTATACGGTCTGGTCGGTGACAAATAAGCACTCGGCAGGAATGGTAGCGATAAAGACCAGTTGTCGCGCGGATGCCCTCTTACGGTCGTGTGCGACCGAGCACCGGCAATTTTCTTGAGTCTCTGCAGACAACGGAAGTGAATCTTGGCGAAATTGCTTCGGGTGTTGCGCGACCGTCAGATAGCAGTCGTTTGGGGAGAAGCGCGAGGGTCGCTCCTGCACCCACGGGCGGCGCCGTGCCCGTGGTCGGCGCCCTTGCTGGAAATGGCGCGGCAGTCGCGGGCGTGATGACTCTGCTGGTGGTCGTGTCGTTGGGGACGCTCGGTACGTTCGTCCTTACCGACGAGCGCACGCAGATGGCACTTGGACTTCGCGAAGGAACTGCAAGCCCCATGGCGCCACCCCCTCCTCCGCGACCGCCTGCGCTCCCCAGCAAACCGCCGCCGTTGCCTCCGCAGCCGCGCTCGCCGCCTCCGCCTCCCGAGGTGCCACCGTCGCCGAGCCCGCCGCCGCCGCCGCTGCCACCGTCGCCGCCGCCGCCGTCGCCGTCTCCGCCGCCGCTCCCACCTCACTCTCCCGGCACGAAGACACTCTGCGAAGACACTTGCAAGGTGACGGCCGGGGCGCATTCCGTGCACCTGATTCTGCACAACGACGGCCTGTGCGACGACGGCGGAGCCGGATCGATAGGCTCCACGTGTGCCCTCGGCACGGACTGTACAGACTGCGGTGGATATCCGCGAGTAGTAGCGACGGGACCTCTGGTGCCTCCTCCTGCGAGTCCGCTGTCGCCGTCGCCGCCGCCGCCGCCGCCGCCTCCACCGGCACCGTCGCCTCCGCCTCCCAACCCGCGGCCGCCGCCGTCCCCTGGCCATCCGCCCTCACCGCCTCCGCCCAGTCCTCCCGCGAGCCCACCGTCACCCCCGTCTCCTCTGGGGCCTCCTCCCCCGCCCCCGTCGCCGCCCCCGCCGTATCCGCCGGCGATGCTGTTTGCAACGTGCTACAACGCCTGCACGAGCGCGACGCCAAGCAACTCGGCGCTGGACATGACAAACAACGGCGCGTGCGAGGACGGTGGAGAGGATTCCGTGTCGTCTGTGTGCCTGCTCGGAAACGACTGTCTGGACTGTGGGCCGCGTCTGACGTACCAGTCCCCGGATCCTCCGAGTCCACCGTTCGCGCCCTGCGTCAACCAGGAGCTGCAGTACTTCACGGATCAACGCATCGCCACCAAGTACTGTGATATTCGCAGTCAATCATATTATCAGAGTTACAAGTGCGTCGTTGCGCCTGGCACGGGTGCGGAGCTCGCGTCGGCGTCGAGCGAGACGTTCACCTGCTACACCAACGCAATTTTCACTGGAATTTGTGTGCATGACCTTTTGGCCTGTCCACTGCAAGATGTCATGGACCAGGAGCATTGTCAGCAGCTCTGCTCAGCGCTGGTGGACTGCAAAGCGTACGAGTATTACGCGAACAACAACGAGTGCTATCCGAAGATGAACGTGGGTTCCCATACGATCTACGAGCAGCCAGGAGACTTCTTTGCTGACGCTGTGTCGTGCGTGAGGACCTGGTACCACGACGTTCTGGGCATGACGTTGCACACGAGTCGCCGGATGCTGGACATGGATCCTGTGGATGTTACGCTGGCGTTGGCGCCGCGCGCAATCGGCGACTACAAGGACATCCACACCCAACTTAGCATTTTCGACGCGAATACGCGCGGCAGGCGGCTGGGCGAGATGTTGCGCGCAAAGAGTCGTAGTTCGACCGAGGATCTGGACCCAGACGCGTCGGTTCCCTACGTCGAGGCCAAGCGTCAGAACATGGCGCGACAAGCCGCCATGCAGGCGTACCGCGATCGGAAGCCTCATCGCGAACGCATGGCTCTGGAGCACATTGCGTCCAACAGGAGCCGTCGCGAGCTTCGCCACAACGAGCTAATCTACTGCTGGCCCGACGGACGTCAGTTCAACGACCTGTACGAGGGGGAGGAGGACCCCGTCAACACGTACGTTGGTTACGAGCGCTGCGGAAGCCAGCCGTGCACTCCCGGTGTGGACGACCCGCAGCTGTGCCAGGACTCTGCAGAGGGGTACGGGTGCGAGATTCCGACGGAGGCTTGCTGTCAGGCGCAGTACCAGCTGTCGTACACGCCCGAGGAAGGCTCTCACGTGCAGTTCCTGTGCAGCTGGAGGTACGAGTACGAGCGCGGACACACGTTCAGGTGGGAGTACCAGTACGAAGGCTACGTCAACTGCGGAATCTACGTCGAGTACTTCGACGTCGAGGATCCGTGCACGTTGACGTTCGGTGACAAATACAGCTTCGTGCCCGACAGCTACA
>TARA_B110001452_G_scaffold55965_1_pt1 | contig 35219 bp, 33 predicted proteins | sample TARA_B110001452 | Tara Oceans TARA_B110001452 (sample SAMEA4396971) | marine metagenome | biome: Polar Biome; feature: [DCM] deep chlorophyll maximum layer (ENVO:01000326); material: water (ENVO:00002006), including particulate matter (ENVO:01000060) such as... | depth 25 m
GCTGGGTGGACCTGAAGGAGGACCGGACGGTGGCCCCGATGGAGGACCTGAAGGAGCAGTTTCGGCGAGTTCATCATCAGATGGTGATGCAGCGGGTGAATCCTCTATGACTTCTTCGGGAGATTCATCATTTGCTTGAACGGGTTCTGCTTCTTCTTCAGGCGATTGTTCGAGACCGGATATGTCTCCAAAAGCTCCGCCCAGCATGTTCTCTAATTGGTTATTTTCAGCTTCTTCTCGTGCGATTTCTGCTGATGTTTTCGGTTTCGCCATGGTAGCACCCAATTCCCCCACATGGCGCGGCTTAAATAGCGGTTGCGCCCCCGACGGATTAAATCTGCCCGCTTGGTGTAGAGGTTATCATGCAGGATTGTCATTCCTGCGACCCGGGTTCAATTCCCGGAGTGGGCGCCTCACTCTTCTTCCACTAGAGTATCGTATACCTTTTTATCGTGGTTTATCGGCCGTGCTGGTAGAAAATACCACATGAAGGGTAAAAGGAACAGTGAATCTAAATTCTTTCCAAGTTCAATATTGAAGGTTGATTCAAAGGCAATAAAGGCGTTTCCCCCAGTCTCGTTTTCTTCTGGCGGCTGAGCAATGACCCCCTCCCTGTCTTCTTCCTCAACCAATCCCAGATCGTAGCCAGAAAAATCTGCTTGGAGTTCAAAACCAAGCCAAATCGGTTTCAGATGAAGGTCTTCTTCTGTATGAACAAAGGAACGGGTTTCCACCTCTGCTCCAGGTGCACCATTGGCCGGAGAACCTCCCTCGTCTCCATCTCCCAAACTTGCGACATAGAAAAGTGGAAATGATGTAAATGCGATGAGGGTCATTGAAAATGCGAATATTCGTAAATAGTGGCGCCATTTCCATGAAAGCATCATGATAAGTTCACTCAAAACAAGTAAAACAAGAGAGATTTTGATCCAATTCCGTCCAAGTTTGAGCCAGTCCGTATCGGTATCTTTAGACGGGGAATCTTCATCTGAATCATCAGAATCACTGGAAAATGAACTGTCGTCTATATTGCTAGAATTTACAGGGGCAGTGGCGCTACTGTCACGTTGTAACGTGTAAAGAAAGAACGAGGTGGCCCTCTCGATACGGACATCAACGAAGGTCTGTTCGTTGTCAATAGCGACGACAGAATGGAACTCTGTAGGAGCAGGGCGTCCCTCGGTGTAGGCTGCTTCGACCGAGGCCACCAACCAGGCCGAGATAAAAACGTGCACCGCAAATAGGGCCGTAATTATCAATCGGACGCCGCCGGAGGCGGCGAACGAACGGGGGCGCGGTAGCCTCATAGCCACCCCTGCCGCTCGTGGTTCTTGAGTCACTCGTTAGTTTCTCGGCGACGGGAGTTGCCAGCAAGAGCTGCAATTCCCACCATGGCCAACACCGAGAGCGGTGACAAGAACGGGAGAAGTCCCGAGTCTTCTGCGACATCAACTGCACTGTCGGGCGCTGAGGTTCCGTCGCCTGTACCGTCACCTTGGTCAAGGTCAAGAGTAGAGGTATCCGCACCGGCTTGTTCTAGTGCGTCTTCAAGAGCGCTGAGGTCGTGATCTTCAATGTCCACGATGTCTTCAATATCCTCAAAGTCAACCATTTCAGTTTGGGCCTCTTGTGCAGGCACGCCGGTCAAGTAGCGAATGGACATGAAGGTCATAGGCAAGTCTTGACTGTATCCAGTTGTTGCTGGTCCAGCGATGACGTACTTTTCCTCATCGTCATCCATAGCGTAAAGTCCAACGCCGATGATTGTAGCATGCTCAGTACTCCACAACGGAGCCCACATACCATCAGAGTAAGGGAATTCAGGAATTTCGTTTTCTTCAAGATCTTCGAAAGTAGTACTAAGTTGTTCCATAAAGTCTTCTGCAACATTTTGGAGGCTGGAGTCGGTGAATGCTTCCAAAATCGTAATGAGGCGGTCACTTGGTTCGCCTTCAGTGCTCACCTCTTCACATCTCGTCTCCGTTTGATAGGCTTCCGTCTCTCCCTCTTCAATTAGGGTCATAACGATACAGTATTCTCCTTCAGTTGAAACATCAAATTCGCCTTGGAACCACTCAGAGTCACCATCATGCATAAGTTGGCTTGTTTCTGTAAATACTTCGTTTCCTTGGTCATCTTGAACGCTAATGTGCATTTCAGCATCGTTAGATGAAAGATAGTTAGAATATTGGGCCTCCCAGTTGAGGGTCATCCCATCGGACCGAAGGTCATAGAGTGCTCCTTGATGGCCCACCCATATAGTTCCGCATTCGGAGTGTGACTCCATCATAACGTCACCTGAGCCAGTGGTAATGACTGCGCTGATACAATATTCTAATGGTCCATGGCTATCGGCAGAAAATACATTGTCAGCGTTAAAATAGGTGTTGGGGGAAGAGAAATCGCAAATATAATCTGAATGAGCATCGCAAACGGTGTAGTCGTTCAGGCCAAACACTGTTCCATCGCTGTAACTTGATGTTACTTGGAGGTGATAAACTGCTGCTGCTCCTTCGTCCTCAAATTCTGAACAATCAGCGCTGTAGTCGTTTATGGAGTCCCAGGAAATCTCAGTTCCGTCGTTACATGTAAACATACGAGTGCCGTCTTGATTTTGTTCATCTTCGCCACCGCTGCAGTGTTGAGTTCCATCGTTAACATCCGCCCAATTTATTTCATCTGAGTCGTCACAGGTGAACACACTAACGCCTAGGTCGGGAAGTTCATCAGTATTGAATTCCCCATAAACAATTACAGTCTCGCCGGAGTAGTAGGAGTTGACGACAAGGCCAGATTCGTCAGACCCGTCGCTGCAGTCCTCGAAGCCGTCGTTGACCCACCATTCTGGGATCCACTCGCCATCATCACACTGCCACTCATCAGGGCCATCGTCATTGGATTCTGCGAGGTCAGACGCCCATTCGTCAAAGATGGTATCAACAATAGAATCTTGGAAACTCGCCTCAAGGTCTTCAGCGATTTCTTCCCCGAAAGATAGGGTGCTCTGTGCAAGAACATTGCCCATCATGGTAAACATCACTGGATTTCCTGGAGGGCAATCCACACAGGCGACAGCGTCAACGGTTTCGCCGTTTCCGAGATCGACCTCAAAGTCGTTTCCTTCCATGTCCTGTTCCATCGAGAATCGGAATTCTCCATCAAACATCTCGTCGTAGTTGCCCGAGTGCGCGAAAGCATCGGAAACCGTCAAATCAAATTCTCCTGAGTCAAGTCCGAATTCTTCGGTTGGAAGTCCTGTGAAGTAAATTTCATAATCGGCTGCGCCAGTGTAGGTTCCACCTATTTCTCCGCAGAGGTCATTGACAGCGACTCCGCCCCATGGATACGCGTTAACTCCGTATTCTTCCTCGTCATCAGCGCAATTCCAATTTGTCTCGTAATTGTCAGAAGCCTCGATGTAGATTGGGCTTTCAGCGTCAAGACGCCAAACTGCATCGGTTGATTCCATGCTGTACCCAAAGCTGATTCCCGTAGCAAAGTCAACAGTGATTTCTTCTCCGCCGCCTTCCAGTGCAATATCAACATCAAGTGACATGTCAGCACTCACAGTCAGGTCGAGATCCATGTCGGCGCCTACAAGATTGTAGTCATCAGTAAGGTACTCTGTGTAAAGAATGTCCACAGTGAGAACGTTCTCAAACTGGCTGATCACGTCGATGTCAAAGGAATTATTGTCGCCACCAAATGATGCTGCTTCGTCCCAGTCGGTTAGAAGAACCCCGTCAAAGAGGATGCCATGTCGTAGGACGACATCGCTGGTTCGACTCCACACTTCGATATCATCTCCGTTACCGTCTTGGATGGTTTGCATAGTGATATCTTCGGTTTGGTGCACATAGACATTTGATGAACCCGTTGTCAGTTGCCCAACATCTAGGTTAAACCCTGCAGCGTCTGCATCGGCCATGATTTCAATGAGTAGTTCTTCGATGTCCATGCCACTCAAGTTTGAAAAGTCGTCATCAAGGCTGGACCAATCGTATTCAACACCATAGTAGAATTCCGAGGGGGATGTGGGTTGGGCTTGAACCATGGTAATTGGAGCAAGAGCAGTCAGCAACAAGAGCGTTACAAGCAGGCCGGATTGGGTGCGTCGTTCAACAGACATTATACCGACGGGACTTTTTGTCCATATTAAGTCTATTGTTGGTCAAAACATTCATTTTTCGCTATTTTCTTTATTTTCTCGGCACACGCGAACAAAATTTTCAAACATCTCTTTACCAAATTCAGAATCGTTGACTTCGGGATGGAACTGGAGCCCGAAGCGGTTACCTGCCTCGTTTTCCATACCTTGAACCTTACAGGATGGGCTGCTTGCTGTAATGAAAAATCCTTCCGGCACTTCGTGTACTTCATCGTTGTGAGATTCCCAGACTGTCTGGGTTTGCTCGGTACCGGCAAAAATCTTCCCACCCTCTTGCTCAAGGTTGATTTCCATCGCTCCAAATTCAGGTTCGGGTGATTCCCGAGCGTCTCCTCCATAATGTCGGGCCATAAATTGATGGCCGGCGCAAATTCCGAGAATCGGGATGTCGAGTTCCAAGAATGCCCCACAATTGCCCAACTCTCCAGTCAATCCTACCCGTGCGGCTCCTCCTGAAAGGATGAGGCCGTCGAGTTCGCGTATTTCGCTAACTGGGGTTGTATTTTCAATGATTTTTGTATCCACTTTGAGGTAGCGCAACATACGCCACTCTCGGTGCGTCCATTGCCCTCCGTTGTCAACAACATCAATCACAAGAGGTTTTTCTGACATGAGCGCCACCTTACTTTCTTGGCGGTAGAGGGACGACCATGAACATGCCGATGCAACAAAGAGGGTGGTGGTTTTGGGTAAATCATGCGCACGAGCCTCATGGTAGGAGTGATTCTCTCTCTGATGATGGCGACATTGCCTCCAGCAATGGCGTGCGAAACCGAAGTGGAGCGGGCGCTCAACGGCGGATTCCCCGCCCCAACAGGTATATCTCCAAACAAAGATGAATCCATCCGTGAATCAGTAAGGTTGGCTAGTATTGGGCAAAACGTGGCTCGAGAAATGCTCTGGCAGGTTCTCATGGGGGCAGAACTCAGTGAACGAGCCATCGCTGATGAGATAGACAGGGCGATGATCGAAAACGGCTCTAACCCCGATTGGCCCTCCTTTTCCACAATTGTCGCCTCAGGTGCAAACGGAGCCATCCCGCATGGCGACCCGGTAAACGATGGAGCTGGACCAAAGCAGGTAGAAATTGGTGATGTTGTTGTTGTTGACCTTGGCGCAAGGGTCAACGATTGGGTTAGTGATGTAACAAGAAGTTACGTAGTTGGTGGGACTACAAATGATACCATCATCAAGGCATACATGGCTGTTTATGATGCGCAAAATCTCACCTTTCCACTGATTGAGGCGGGTACTCCGGCTTGGGCATTGGATGATATCGCCCGCGCCCACATTGAAGAACAAGGATTTGGTGACAACTTCATTCATTCACTGGGCCATGGTTTTGGGGTCTGCGTCCATGAACCGCCCCTGCTCTCAGGTGGAAGTGACGACCCATTGTTTGGACTATCATACAATCAACAACCACTCGCACCTTATGACGCTATCACCATTGAACCCGGGATTTACCTAGACGGATGGTTTGGAATACGAATTGAGGATGATTTTTTGGTAAACCAGGAGGACCATGAATTCTTGACTGTCGACTTGCCTCGTGATTTGGATTGGTTCATGATTGAACCTGATGCTTACGACATCTCAATGGCATTTAATCCCCCTGTTGAAGAAGAAATTGAATCAAAGCGATTTTTGTCCATGCCACTCGGGCTTGTAGAAATCTTCTGCTTGGTCGGTCTGGCTGGATTGCGCCAAGACCGTGTGGAAGAACACGATGAATGAATCAGAGGCGATGGTGGAGCGTTACGGTTCCGCAAACTCGGCACCAAACCTTGGTTCCGTCCTTACGAGGTGTTACACCGGCGATGTCAATGCTTGCTCCGCATTCGCACTTGACGATGTTGTCCATGGGACGCCGAGGCGGGCGGGCTTCATGAAGTGAACGCTTGGTTCATAATGTAAAACTGCATTCAAATGCGACAAAGCACTTTGACGTAGAAAAACCTTTGATTTCAGCAAGTTCAACCTCAATATCCCTCGCACTGTTGTCGTGGAGAAGCCGTTGTAGGTTGTCTGTATCTTGACCAAGGTGTTCACGTTCTCGGATGGCCCAACCACGAATTAAAACAGGTTCTCCTCGGCGCAATATCTGCAATAAGCCGGGTAAGTGTTCAAGGCTATTGTGTGGCAAATTGACCAGCAGAACATCAGCTTGTCCAAGAAGAGTGGATGTTTTTCCCCACTGAAGGGCGTCGTCGCAAATCGTTTCTACCCGCTTCAGTGGGCCATCCGCTCGTTTCGACTGCCAATATTCAATATTCAATCGCAAGAGGTCAACAGCATCGGGATTCAAATCGCCTGCTAAGCAACCTTCAATCAAGCCAGGTTCGGCGAAAAGGAGGGGGAAGGCAGGACCTACTCCCGCATAGGGGTCGGCGATAACGAGAGGGCGTCCAAGACGCAAGCGAAGTTTCTGTAACGAAGTCAGTGTCTTTTCTCGCTCGCTGGAAAGACGTGATGAAAAATAGGCTTTTGCAGGATCGACCCAAACAAGATGGCCGTGTTCTCGTACTCTTGTACGGGTATGCTCCGTCCCGTCTCGACTTTTTAGAACGGACAAATCACGAACGCGGAAATCTCCCATTACTCCATCATCCGCGCATACGAGTCGGATATTAGGTAACTGATCCAACATTGCCTCAGCAATGCTTTCTCCGTAAACCGATGCCTTACCCTCAAGTTTGACGATAAGAACATCGCCTTGTATTTCATAGGCTGATGGCCATGTTTCCGGCGGGAGTTGTTGCAGGGCTTTAGGTAAGCGTTCCGTCCAGTGTACGGGCCCCTTGCCCTTTCCTTCCACCTCAATATGCAAATGACCTTTCCAACAGGTGTCCGTCTCATCAGGAGCATTCTCTGTAAGAGGAATTCCTCTGAAACCCCCCTCTAAACGAACAACTCCTGAGGTCGTAACCAGCCAATGTGACGAGCGGCACAAGGCTAGCCAATCTTGAGTTTCTGCACTCGGCACTCTCAAATGACGCATGGCCCTCGCTCAAGCCAAGCGAACGGGAGGTTTGAGCATGGCGGAGAGTTACACAACAACACAAAAACTTCCGTTGACCGGACTTCTTCTCGTTGGAATGGGACCGGGAAGCGTTGGAGCCATGACCCTTGAGGCTGTGGAAGCAGCCACTGCAGCGACACATCGTAGATATGAGGCCTATACTGCTTTGTGGCCGGATGAAGAACTCAATCTTCTCGAACAAACCATTGGTCCGATTCAGCGGGTCATGCGGCCGGAGGTTGAACAACCTGAGGATTTGTTCGCACTCGCCTCCACTTCGCTCGTCGCACTCTTAGTCGTTGGAGACCCGCTACAAGCTACGACACACGTGGACTTGCAACTCCAAGCAGCAGAAGCAGGTATTGAATGCCGCGTCTTTCATGGCATCTCAATTACCACACTTGTCACAGGTGCAATTGGCCTTTCCAACTATCGATTTGGACGACAAACAACACTCACTTACCCCTACGGCGGATGGGTTGCAACATCACCTTTGGAAACCATCATCGTCAACCGATTCACGGGCCTGCATACACTTGCTCTACTCGACCTAGACCCTACTGGTTTGGGTACTGGCGACCAGCGCCCCATGATGCCTGGTGATGCGGTAGCATCGATTGACCTCATGCGTTTGAAAATTGAAGAGGGTTTGACAGAGCGTGAATTTTCTGATGACAATCCTTCAGACCTGTTGACAAAGGCTGCCTTGCAATCATTCGTAGAAGAAGATGCGTTGCAAATGCGTGTCGTGCTGTGTTCTGATATGGGCACCGGCGACCAACGTATTGTTTCGACCACTGTAGAGGGGTTGAGCAAACAAGCTGGCGGGCGTCTGAATTGCATTATTTTCCCTGCAACGACGGGTGAAGTTGAAGAGAAAGCGTTGGTTCGTTGGGAACAGGAGTAAAGAAAACCATGTCCGATAGTGTACTTTTACTGCTCTCCTTTTTGCTCTTCATGATCTTTTTCGCTGGTGTTGGCCTTGCGTCAATGCGTGTTAAAGAAGATACAACGGACGATTATCTCGTCGCCGGCCGGGGAATGCACCCAGCCCTTGCAGCGCTGTCTGCCGTGAGCACTTGGAACTCGGGCTACATGTTCATTGGTTTCATTGGTTTTATCATCCTCCAAGGATATTCTGCAATCTGGATCGCTGCAGTTTCTACCATCGGTCAACTTGTTGCATGGATATGGCTCTACAAATACATTCAGAAAGAAGGTGAGGCTCGCGGAATTCGATCTCTTTCATCTCTTGTTTCAAGCACCACGGGCTCGCCCGAGGCAAAACTGGCTGCCGTGCTTTCCGTGCTCTTCCTTTCAATTTACGCCGCCGCTCAACTGACTGCTGGAGGCGTCGCCCTCGAAACCATGCTCAACTGGTCTCCAACCATTGGAATCCTCATTGGTTTCGTTCTTGTTGTTGCATACTGCTATGCGGGAGGGATTCGGGCTTCGATTTGGACCGATGCTGCACAATCCTGTGTGATGATTGTCGGTTCGACCATTCTTTGTCTGGTTGCACTCAAGGCAACAGGTGGATTCTCCGGCCTGAACGACCAGTTGAATGCCATTGACCCGGCCATGACCAATCTTTTCCCATCTGGGTTGAAGTTTGGTGCAACCCTGTGGATTGCAGCCTTCTTCTTGGGTGGATTGGGCGTTGCTGGACAACCTCAAGTGGTGTCTCGAGTGATGACTCTCAAGGACGATAAAGCCCGTAAAGAAGCGATGATTTGGTTCTTCGTTTGGCAGACACCATTCATCATTTTGATGTTCCTTATCGGTTTGTCATGCCGTGTTTTGTTGCCTGAACTCGGCACCTCTGGTGCGGAAACGGGACTTCCACTTCTTGCCATGGAGAAGTTAAGCCCGTTCCTCGGAGGACTCATTTTGGCCTCGATTTTTGCCGCGACCATGTCCACGGCAGACAGCCAAGTTCTTGCCTGCACTGCAGCTATTACCGATGATATACGCCCCGAATGGAGTCAAGATCACAAGACTACAAAACGTGTGACACTGGCTGTTGCTGTATTCGCCACGGTGATTTCACTTGTTGGGCAACAGGTCCCTGGATTTGGAGATTCGGTGTTCAAACTCGTCGTTCTTGCCGTCTATGGGTTGGGGGGAATCTTTGTCCCGCTCATTTTGGTGCGTATGATGGGCTATGAACCCGACACCTTCCATTCCAGCACAATGATGATGTCAGCCATGAGTGCAGTGGTTGTTTGGACCATTCTTGGTTTCGGCGGTGCTGATGGAATCTTCCCTTCAGTCCCTGGAATGGGGGCTGCATTTGCTGCTCACTTCATCATGTGCGCTGCACGCGACTCCTCGGTGAGCAATCCCTTCGGACGATACGCCGTTCCCAGTCAAAATGGCCTCATTATCGGAGGAGTTGTTATCTTGCTTCTTACCGCATCATTAGAGGCCACATACCTCAAAATGAGTCCTCGTTCCTCCACCGTCTCGGGGGATGTAGTTGGGGAGTTCCAAGTCAACGGTGAACTATCCTATGTCTTGCTTGATTCTGGCACAGAATACGTTGCAGACGGGACACCATGGAGCGAGACGTACACTACTGACGCTATCGATGATGCCGATGAGCTCAATATCGTTGGCCTCCGAATTAGTCTCTCCTATGGGGAAGACGAGGTCCCTGACAATGGTATTTGTCAATCGCAAACTGCGGCCGATACCATTTCTGGAACGGCCTCTCACCTTGAATTCTCTTTGAACGCTGAGGGGCAAAACAGCGAGGGGAATGACGGCCATGAGGTTGTTTTGGAATGGTACAATTCCAGCATGATCGGCACAAATGTGTCCGGCTTGACATTGAATGAAATCTTTGAGCAGATTGATTCAATGGGCGCCGGACTTGGTGAACACACTACAGAAATTTCTGTTGCTGCTCAAGGGGATTCGTGTATATTTGGCGGAAGCAACGAAGACAACGGTGAAGAGGTGTCCTACACAGTGGAACTTATTGTATTGGACTACACCGTTCTCGGAAATATCACAGGATGAACTGTTGGCCTTGCTTTGCTACACCCCAGCCCATTGAAGCAACGGTTGCAAAAGCATTGCTCGCTTCATCGTGGAGGGGGTTTGTGTGATTGAGGTGTATGAAATATATCTCGGGGTCGCTTTCTCTCTTCTTCCCGAGCAACTCCAGGGTCTCGCTCACTGGAGGGTGGGGGACGTTGTTTTGTCGTAGCGCAGGAAGTTCGTCCATATCCCAAAAAGTGCCGTCAATCAAAGCAATGTCAACGTTAAGCAGACTCAACCATTCGCGAATTGTCGTGCATTGATGGCGCTTTAGGGTACTGTTCCAATCATCATGGTCGGGCAAATAAAGGAGGGAATGGTTTGGTCCGCGAACAACGAATGCGTGCATGTCAGAGAGTTCTGCTCGGTGTGGGACATGGACCGGTTCGACAATCAATTCCTCTGTGAGCATAATGCGGTCATCGTGCATGAATACATGTTCTGAGAAGACGCCTTGGGCAAGCATGAGAGCCCATTGCGGCGTTTCTTCCATTAAGTGGAACATTGAAGGAGATACGTGGAGGTTCAATCCCTGAGCATTCATAGTCTCCTTTCCAAGAAGTCCCAAACCGTCAACATGGCCAAAATGAGCATGGGTCAAGAAGATGGATGAAAGCGGAGGATGGTTCCAAATGGACAGTTGCCCGGCAAGATGTCGGGTCGTGTCAATGAGGTGGCCGTTCCCTTCTTTGTCAACTAAACCTAAGCTGACCGGATAACGGTGGGCGCTCAAGGGCAGGCTATTGCAGCATTGTTGCTGGCATCCCGCTTGAGGGAGGCCGCCATCTTGGGCAGTGCCAAGAAGGGTTGCCGTCACCATAACTAAGGGTACATGTACCACATGATAGTGCTTTTCAAAGAGAGCACCATCAAGAGAAGGCCTCAAACACTCAAGCCGTACCGGTGGAGGTGGGAGCATTATGGCGGGACCATCCAAAGTGGAATTTCCTGGCCAGAAAAAACAACGCATGAAAATGCGTGGGACCAAGCAGGCAAACGAGGCAACTGCGAAAAAACTCGCTCGTCAACTCAGCAGTTTCCAAGAGAGTCCTCGTGGCCACCTTCCCGCGATGAGTTTCAAGGGGAAATTGAGTTGGGGGCGCACTGACCCCGTCACTAAAACCTTGAGAGAAATCGAGCGCATCATCAAGAAAAAGAATGACCTGGGGTGGCTCTCTAAACGCATGATGGCGCGCCGCGGTGACGTGGTTGCAAAGGCATTCGCTGGCTCACTCCACGCGTCTCATGATGAGCAATTTACGCTTGTTGGACAATTCAACTCCAGTTCGTTTGGTTCTGCCTCTTATGTCCGACGAGGAGATGGGAAGCCGGGTTACCTCGCTGGAATACAGAACTTTTCCAATCTCACCCTTCGTATGTTACCATGGGAAGACCACGCAAAGAAGGGAATGTATTTCTTCAGTTGGGAAGGTGGTTTTGTTTGCACTGGTCCGAACCCAAACCCTCCAGAAGAATGGCTTGCAGACGTACTCAAGCGCTCCCGATTTGACATGACTAAATCAATCGTTGACGGAAAAACGGTCTGGGTGACTGCCCGATTGGACCCTGCTGAGGTCATGCAGAGAAAAGGCGGCGAAGAAGGGTTTGTGACCCTCCGTTTCCATCACGGCCCAGTCGTGGGAATAGATTTTGAATCTCTCAACTCGTTCTCGAAAAAGGACGCATCGTTCATTCATCACCTCGCATTGTCCATGTTACCACCTCTACTTCCGTCCATTCTATCTGTTGAGGCTTTTTATCTTCCAAAGAGATGGCCTGAAGACAAAATTTTACCTGAAGCATGCAGCGAAGGGATCGATAGAGTTGTAGACGCATGGCAGGGGTTAACCCTGAATGAAGGGTTGATTGCTAACGCCATAAAATCCACAACCCTTGAAGGGATTGAAGACGGCCTTCTTATCGGTGAAACTTGGATGCCTGGCACCGATGTAGAATTGATCGCCGAGGAGTTGGAATCTTTTGCTGGCTCACCAGACGAGCGAACACTCACCGCCCATATTCTTGGCGCTGCAATAGACCATCCTCACGAGGATAATGATTCGCTTAGGATTGAGCAAAAAGGAACCACTGAGCAACGTGATAGTGGTGGAATTCGAATTCTCAAGAATGTCACATGTGGAGATATTCTTACCGCATTTTGGGGAACTCACGGGGAGCGAAGTCTTGCTGGAATCGGCCTTGAAGGAGACGAAGCCGCCGCTATTTGGAAGCAACAACATTCATCTCCCAAACCTTTTGGAAAATTCCTCAAGGGTTTGGACAAGGCTACTGAACTCGCACGGCAGAAAGCACGGTTCCCATCCTTGGAATCAAACGACGGCCCTGCGGCAATGATTCATTCACTCACGGTAAAGGGACTCACCTTGGGAATTGGGTCGGTGGAACGTGAAGCGACCGGTCGACATGACTCCATTGACCGCTCGGCAGCGGCGTGGGCATGGCTTGTTGCTGTCAATCGTTCAACCGGACAAGAGTGGCATTTTGATTCCAATGCACGCGACCGAGGCGGCGTATGGTTTCCTGCGACAAAGCATCTTCATGAGACCGGACAGACATTGCTGACTGCAAGTGAGGATGAGGTCGCTGCGTGTCAAGAAGCGTGGCATGAAGCGTTTTCGACCCTTCGTACCTTAATTGGAGAGTAGTTCTTCAGCGGGGCATGACGACCCAAAAGGCAACAGCAACAAGAGAGAGTCCAAGGCTGAGGTTGAGGCGCTTTGCATTTCTCGGTGAATTCATCATGATGCTTAGGCGCGTTCCGAACAGTGCCCATGTTAGAACAGCTGGGTAGCCTGCTAAGGCATTGACCATAACAAGAAGGGCCTTGCTTCCAATCCCCTCGCCAAATAGAGTTCCCCATGTCGCCATAAGAGCGAGGAAATGCACCCATGCCTTGCCGTTAACAAGTTGTAAGGCTGCTCCTGTGCGAAATCCTAGGCGTTGTGTTTCTTTGGCCTCTCCGGCAGACTTAGCCTGATTACGAGCGATTGAAATTCCAAGATAGGCAATGTAAGCCGCCCCAGCATATGTTAGTGCGTCGAACACCGCTTTATTTGACTCAATTGACGCTGTTACCATGCCAACTACAAGACCGAGGGTTGACCATCCAACCACCATTCCCCAGGTGAGGGGTAAGGTGGCTCGGAAGCCGTGCTGCGCACCATGAGCAGCACATAGCATGTTGTTGGGTCCAGGTGAAAAGACCATTGGGGTGATGAACACCAAAAGAGCGATGAGCGCAGCCCAGTCCATTCCCACACGCCCAAATATTCGGTCAGAGGGTGTTTAGGGCGTCATTGATGTCGTTCCAAAGGTCTTCGGCATCTTCGATACCAATGCTGAGACGAACAAATCCAGGCACGACGCCTGCGGAATGTCGCACGTCTTCTGGGACGAACATGTGGCTGGAGTTAAACGGACACTCAATCAACGATTCAACGCCCCCGAGACTTGTCGCTTCGTAAATCATATCAAGTCCACGCATGAACTTGAGTGCCGCATCGTCTCCACCTTTGACTACAAAGGCAACCATGCCCGAGCCCTTGGGAAGGATGCGGTTTGCAACTTCATAATCGGGATGGGTTTCTAGACTAGTGTGCAAAACGTAGTCCACATGGTTGTGTTCTGAGAGGCGCTCTGCAAGTGTTGCTGCGTTGGTGCAGATGCGTGGCATCCGAACATCAAGGGTGCGCATTCCACGTTCTAGGAGGTAACAGGCATGTGGGTCTGGACTTCCTCCAAAGTGAACCTTACGCATGAAAATTTGAGCGATGAGTTCTCGTGAACCGACAACTGCACCCCCGATAATATCGGAGTGCCCACCGAGGTATTTTGTTGTGGAATGGATGACTAAGTCAACGCCCATGGTAAGCGGTTTGCAGCCCCAAGGGGACGCAAAGGTGTTGTCGATGATGACCATCAGATCGTGTCGGCGACCGATTTCAACCATGGCGGGGATGTCGCATACCTTCAACACGGGATTTGTCAAGGTCTCAATGTAGAGAATCTTGGTGTTCGGCTGAATAGCCGCTTCGTAAGAAGATGGGTCTTGCATGTTTGCCATGCTGACATCGATTCCAAAGCGTGTCAACTCTTCTGTCAAGAGGCCGTATGTTCCGCCGTACACATCTGCGCTTGCCACAATGTGGTCGCCTTGATTGAGGAAGGAAAGCATAGTTGCTGAAATGGCTGCCATCCCTGATGCGAAGGTTTCTGCGTCTTCACCTTCTTCTAATGCGGTTAGTTTCTGAGCTACTGCATCTGAATTCACCGAAGAAAGCCTGCCGTAAAGAAGCGTGTGTTGAGCCCCTGCAGCCCACCCAGCATAACGCTCGTCGGTCAATTTGTATGTTGAGGATTGGAAGATCGGAGTGTTGACTGCATCGCCAATGTGCTGTGTGCCGCTATGGACTGCTTTACTGGCAAATTTGTGATCCGAGTTATCTTTTGACATGTCCCTCAACGCTCCTTCCACGAGGAAGGTCATCTTCAAGGGTTCTCTTTGTCATCGTCGTCTTGAGGCGTGGTGAGTTCAACCAACAGATTGCCACCAAGAAGGACGGAACCTCCAATCAAGATCCACCAAGTCCATGGAACGAGCCCTAGGATGAGGCCAAAAATTGTGGCCCAGACCGGTTCAAATGCATAGATAATTGCTGCCTGGACCGGATGCATGTGCCGCTGAAACATGTTGAGTGCTAGAAGGCAGAAAAATGAGCCGCCGACCCCGAGCAGTACGAGGGGGAAAAGGACCCCTTTGGTCGATAGAACTGCGGGGATCATTGACATTATTTCGCCGGAGACTATGAGCATAATCAGCCAAGCCCCAACGCAAACCACAACAAAGGACGTGAGAGAAAGACCGATTGGGTCGTAGCGCTTTGTGAGATTTTGAGTGAACACGATATGAAGGGCGAAAAAGAAGGCTGAAAACACTGTAACAATTTCTCCCCAGCCCCAGGAAAGATGCGGGGGGCCTCCAATAAATCCAGCACCGAAGGTGGCGAGAAACACGCCCCAGTAGAGGGTTGCCCGAGGAGGGTGTTGCGTCATGCGAACGCTGAGCATTGCAGTCATGACGACGTAGAGAGAGGTAAGAAACGCAGACGTTGAAGGATTAATCTCTTCCAAAGCCACCATTTGCGTAACAAATCCAACGAGCATTAATCCGCCCAAAAGTGCTCCACCGCGCCACAATTCCTTTTCCTTCACCGCCTCCCGCGCCTTGGAGAAAAACAACAGCATCAGAACCATGGCGATGAAAAAACGTGCTCCGACTAAAAACGCAACAATGGGGACCGTTCCATATATCTCAAGTTCACCTTCAAGAGCATTCAGTGCCTGTTTCATCCAGATGAATGTTGCACCCCAAACGAGCGTGACACTGAATAGGACCAGCGCAGCGGTTCTCCGGGTCGGATTTGATTGAGAAACCGTCTGATTTTCTCCCTCCGCCATGCCCGCTGGGTGGTTCGTCGGGGTCATGAGCATGGTGGTTCATCTTCATGAACAACGCATATCCTCAAGGAGTGCCCCTTCTGTGGAGTCTCCATGAGCGGTGCATCTCCTGTTAACTCAGTCGCATGGGACAATCCCATTGACACGGGAGAACTCCCTGAAAACGGAACCTCATTCGACACTATTGTTGTTGGAGGCGGCCCCGGTGGGGCATCGGCTGCTGGCTATCTGGCAATGGGTGGTCAACGTGTTTTGTTAATTGAAAAAGACATTTGGCCAAGAGACAAGATTTGCGGAGATGCCGTTGGTGGTAAATCGTTGAGTCACGTTCAAAGATTAGGCGTAAAAGAACATCTCGAGCAGACCCCTCACTTTCGCGTCACAGGCATTCTCTTCTCTTCCCCGAAAGGACATGAGGTTCGTGTCGCTCTTCCAGAAGAAGACGTTGCTCGCCTTGAAGCGGGTTATGCACTGCCTCGAGAACAATTTGACACGCTCCTGTTCCGAGAAGTACAATCGACCGTACGAGAGGCGGGTGGAGCTGTGATTCAGGGCGGAGAAGTTCGCCAAGTTCTCTACGATGATGGCAACGGTGGCGAAGATCCCGGGCCAAAAAGTGGGGATGCCCGCTACGGCTCGGGAGTTGTTGTCAGAATTGGCGGAAGGGGTGGCGAAGAACTGACGTTTCACGCATCAAACCTCGTTGGCGCTGCGGGGTACCGTTGCCCGGTCGCCAAATCCATGCTTGAAGATACATACGAAGAGCCCATGCTAGACCGCGACCACTACTGTGCTGGTTATCGTGAATACTGGACGGGCGTCAAAGGATGTGAGTCTCAAGTCGGTGACATCGAGATTCATTTTGTCGACTCTGTCCTCCCCGGATATTTCTGGCTCTTCCCAGTTTCAGAAGGAACAGTTAACGTTGGCATTGGAATGGTCATGTCCGAAATGGACAAGCAAAAGAAGAAGCTCAAAGCTCTACAAGCTGACGTGATTGCAAACCACAAATTGTTCAAAGACCGATTTGCTGATGCAACAATGATTGAAGGGTCTGGACGAGGCTGGCAATTGCCCTTTGGCTCACCACGGAAGAAATCTGAATTGCAACCCCGAAGATCTGCTGCGAATCGCGTCTTCTTGGTTGGAGATGCCGCTACACTGGTTGACCCCTTCAGTGGAGAAGGTGTTGGAAATGCATTGGTCAGCGGCGAGTTAGCTGCTCAACATATTCTCGAAAAGAAAGCCCCCATGGATTACCAAAAGGCACTTTGGAATGCATTGGGCCCTGAACTCACCAATTCACACCGCATGCAACGAATGAGTCGGAAAGCATGGCTTCTGAACTGGTTTGTCAAGAAGGCCTCAAAGAAACCGGTTATACAAGAAATGATGACCGAAATGATCGCAAGTAAAGAAGCGCAAGAGAACCTGCATTCACCCTGGTTTATGTTCAAGACACTGATGTTCTGAGGGAAATATATGGACGCTCAACTCAATGATATTGACGCTGTTTTTCTCGACCTAGACGGGACGATTTACCTCGGCGGTGACCTCATTGAGGGCGCAGAGGCCTTCCTTCAAAGGTGTACAAAACGCGGGGTTCGTCGGTATTTTTTATCCAACAATTCGTCCAAATCTGTTGAACAATATCTGAAAAAATTACACGGTTTAGGATTGGAGGCTGAAGCCGAAGATGTCCTCTTGTCAACTCATGACCTGTTGGCGTGGCTCAATAAAGAAGGCGTCACTGAGACATGGATGGTCGGAACTGAGGGGATGCGCAGCATGCTCGAAGAACAAGGTATTGCAACAACAAGTTCTGCCCCGCAATACGTTGTCTTGGGGTACGATACAGAATTGACCTATGACAAAATTTCAACCGCTAGCATTCACATGCATGCTGGCGTACCATTGGTAGCAAGCCATCCAGACATGGTGTGCCCAAGTCCAGACGGAGGGCTTCCTGATGTTGGAGCGTATCTCGCCATGTTCAAAGCAACAACCGGACACGGCCCAGTTCACATCACGGGTAAACCAAATGCTGGAATGATTCTTCACAAAATTGAAGCACTCGGATTAGAGCCTGGGCGCTGCGCCATGGTCGGAGACCGATTGTATACTGATATGGCGATGGCTACGAGGGCAGGGGTCGTTGGCGTGTTGGTTTTGTCAGGAGAAGCAACTCGAGAAGATGTAGCAGCTTTGAGCGAAGGGGCTGAACAACAACCAGCCTTCGTTGTAGAAAGCGTTGATCAACTCCTTCGGTGAACTCCATGAAATGGGCGCAACGATGGAAATGGTGGCGCCAGAGAAAGGTTTCATCACCTCCTGACGACATTCACCGTGCTGGTGAATTAGCTGAGCAACGGTTGGCTAAAATCAGCAGAGCAGCCGGAAAACCTAATGGGTGGAACATCTTTGAATCAGTGCGTATCCCCGACGTAGAACAGGGCGGGAAGCGAGAGATTGACCTTGTTATTGTAGGAGGCGGGACGATGCTGGTCGTTGAACAAAAACACTGGTCCGGTTCTTTTTCCATCAATCACAAAGAGGAGTTCATCCAAGAGCGGAACAACGGAACAAGCCACAACCACAGCACTGTAAGTCAGCGTATTGAGCGAAAGGCAAAGATACTCCACGAGATGTTCAAAGCACGACATCCTGATGACGAGGAAATCACTGTTCGGGTCTTACTGGCTTTTACTCATCACAAACTCGAATGGCCAAATAACATTGGTGTTCTCAATTCAGATGTCAAAAACGAAAACCAATTCATCACCTTGTTGGAAGAAGAAAACCCAGGACCAATCAATCAAAATTTGCTTGACTTCGTTAGTGGGTTTGGTACATGGGATGAAATTGAATTGAATGGGGGATTGATGCTCAAGGGAGACGTCCTTGGATTGGGGCTTGGCGACGACATTGCCCAATGGCAGGATTCATGCCGGGAGCCTTTGCTTGGAAACGCAGTTCATGCCCGTTCGTTCTTTTCACTCTGGTCAAAAGGACCATCGAATGTTGAATTATACTTTGGTCAACAGCATGTAAAAGCATCCCTCCCCTATGGCAAATCACTGCGCATGCATGTCGTAGGAAGAAAGGAGCCTGAAGATGTCCCATGGGCCGGCATCGTTCGTCTCAACCTCTCAAAACCCCCTTCAAGCCCCTAATAGGGCCCAGGAGAGGATTCAAACACCAAGAGCGTCGCCGCTCATTTGTGGCTGAAGCATGGATTGAGGCCATCGGTTTATTGGCCGGAGTTGTTGGAATCATCGCGTGGATTCCACAAATCATTGAAGTATGGAAGCACAAGCGTCACGAAGGAATTTCACTCCCTACATTCGGCGTTGTGTTCATTGCGCTCTCAATGTGGTTGCTGTACGGTGTCCTTGTCGACTCCCTGGCAATGATCGTGGCGAATGTCATGACCCTCGCTGTGATTCTTGCCGTCATCATCGGCGTCGCTCGTGCTCGGAAAGCCGAGCAAGATGGTTCCACTCAATAAGCCGCTTTCGTAGTTGAAATAATCACGGAGCCAATCTTGTAAGGGTCTCCGTTTGAGGCAGGTCGGCGGTCCTCAAGACGGCCAATCCAGCCATCATCTACGGTACTAATAGGTATGCGAATTGATGCCCCTCGGTCAGAAACGCCGTACGAAAATTGGTCGATGGATTGGGTCTCATGAAGCCCGGTCAAACGAAGGTCGTTGTAAGCACCATAGACATCCATGTGCTTCTTGACATTCTTTCCGAATTCTTCACATATCTTGTTGAAGAGTTCTTCTCCCCCTTCATCACGCATCCGGCCATCGCTGAAGTTGGCGTGCATTCCGGATCCGTTCCAGTCTCCTTTGACGGGTTTTGGATGGTATTCAATGTAGTATCCGTAGCTCTCTGTCAAACGGTCAAGAAGGTACCTTGCGACCCACAATTCGTCGCCAGCACGTTTTGCACCCTTTGCAAAGACTTGGAATTCCCACTGGCCGCAAGCGACTTCCTGGTTGATCCCTTCGAAGTTAATTCCGGCGTCAAGGCAGAGATCTGCATGCTCTTCAACGAAGGCACGCCCGTGGGTATTTCGCCCACCCACTGAACAATAATACAAACCTTGAGGCCCTGGATATCCTCCAACTGGGAACCCAACTGGAAGTGTTGTTTCAACATCCATAATGAAATATTCTTGCTCAAATCCAAACCAAAAGTCTTCATCATCATCATCGATGGTGGCACGTCCATTGCTGGCGTGAGGAGTTCCATCTGCATTCATGACTTCACACATCACCAAATATCCGTTGAAGCGTTGTGGGTCTGGGAAGATTGCAACTGGCTGAAGCAAGCAATCAGAATCGCCACCTTCTGCTTGGCGCGTTGATGAGCCATCAAAACACCATACTGGGCAGTCTTCAAGTTCGCCTGAAAAATCGTTCTTCACAAGCGTCTTACTACGCATATTCTGTGTAGGTTCGTACCCGTCTAGCCAAATGTACTCTAACTTTGCTTTATCTATCATAGTATCATATGACTCGTTATACAGACGGTATATGAACCATACGCTCATATTTACCGACTTATAGATAATCATATGATTTGTTATTTATGTTAATTTAGATTGTTTGGTTGTTTGAATTGTATTTTTTTAAAATTTGGATGCTCGTATGTCCTCATTTTCATTTCATTTTGGCGCATCCGACCAGATAGTTCGCCACTCTGTTTTGATATCAAGATATTTGTTGCCGACCTTGACCATTGAACTCAATGATGTGTCGTAATCACTGATTGTTTGCAGCGTCATCACTCTGGGGGGTGAGCAACATGTTGCTTCCATCTCTTAGAATGTGATCAACCGTTAACATTCCACCGTTAACAGTAACAGGACATAGTAGGCCGCAGGCGGGTGCGAGGTAGTCCTCTCCTGTTTCAGTGAGAACAAGACGTATTCCGTGTCCTGCCGGAAGGATTGCGTCAATGGCTTGGAATTCCATCATCATGGTCAAGCTCTGGCCGGGAAAGACGGTTGTTGGGTCGCTTCCCCCCTGATGGTAGCGGATGTCCATGGTGGCGTGGCCAAGGCGGAGGCCTGTTTCCGCATCTTGTATTTCTGCAAAGATTTGGCCGCCGTCCATGGCTGCTGTTACGTCAAGATGAAGTCGGAAAAGACCGGAAAGATGAGCGTCTTGGTCATCAAAGAGGGCTGGGCACACAAACGTCACACTCATCGCTCCACCGCCAGCAACACTTGCTCCAGCGACGCGTTGGCCATCTTGTGTGCACCCGTCAAGGGGCTGTTCAAGGGGGGTTGCATCGAGAGGGGGCCAAGTGGATTCAATTCTCCACTCACCGTCATTGCGTTGAATTTGAGCGTGTAACTCTGGTTGTGGGCCTACTCCTTTGAGGTAGTACTCAAACCATTCAAAGAGGTCTTGAGCCCAGTCCCACCGAGTCATGTTCTGAATGGCCTCTCCGCCGTAGCCAGAATCCTGATTGTTATGCTTCGTCCACTGATCGGGATAGTTATGCTCCCACTGCCCAAGCATACCCCGAACTTCGAAGCCTTCATCGATGAAGGTCTGATACCACGGGAATACTTGGTGGGGGTCTACGTTCCAATCCTGCATACCCTGAACCCAATACACACTGCCTTTGTAATTCTCCAAGGCCTTGGAAATGTGTTCTCGTTCATCGTAATAATTGGCCATGTAGGGGTCAAGTTCTCCAGCGCCGTAGGTCACCGGGCCGGCAAAGAATCCCTCGATGATGTCGGGGCAAATGTTGTCAAAATCATCCTCATTATAGTCGACGGTGCTGCTGAAATAATTCATGTGCATGACTTGGCTTCGTGCCTCTGCACTGCCGTTTTTGTAAAGAAGTGGATGGAGGCCTGTTGTGCCTGAAATTGGAACGATGGTCGCTAAGTATTCACTTCCAAGAGCTGCTGCTTCCCATTGTGTTGCGCCTTCGTAGGATTTTCCATACAAACCAACCTTTCCGTTGGACCAGTTTTGTTGCCCCAACCATTCTACTGCAGCATGAATCCCCCAGCCCTCACCTTCACCCCGATAGTCAAAGCAACCGCTTGATTCCTCTGTTCCAAATACCGACACTTGTGCAAAGGCGTATCCGTGTGGAACATAGTTTTCGTAAATAAATTCGCCACGGCCTGCCCCCACAACGTTGGTTGCTCCGCTTTCTGAACCGGGTTGTCCAAAGGAAAAGTAGGGGCTAACAACGGCGATAACGGGTACCGCTTCACCCTCAAGAGTGTTTGAAGGAAGCCAATAGGAAAGGTGTACGTTTGAGGTTGCAGGCCCAGTTTCCCAAACTCCAGATGTGTCAACTTCGAATGTCGCCTCTTGGACTTCAAGGGCTTCGTACGGCCCACGTTCGAGAACATACGAGATTGAACTGCTCCAATTCCAATCCAGTTCGTGGCGCTCCCAGACCGATGGATAGAACCCATTCATGTCTTGGTCATCACTGCTGTTTTCGTCGCTTAGGCACCCTGAAAGAGGCATGAAAAGCAACAGAACAGCAAGAAACAACGCCTGTCGCATGGTTGGATTGGCGCGGCGGTCCATGATGAAGGTGATGTTTGTTTGACAAAACTCTACGCCGCAATGATTGAGGGCAGGGTCGGCTCACCTCACGGCATGGACGCCGCTGAGATTTGGGGAGAACGATGGGTTTTGGCCACCAACAGCATGGCCAAACAATACATGCAAGTTGCTGCCGAAAAGAAGAGTTTGGTATGCCTCGCCGCAGATAAGCCGACTATGGGGGAACTTGAATCGCTTATCGAACGAGTTGGGCCCTTTATCGCTGCCTTGAAAACCCACGTTGACCTTGTTGAGGATTGGACTGCTGAGCGCTGGGAATCATTCTGTAAGCGGGCTTCTGAGCATAACCTCCTGATTTTTGAAGACCGAAAATTCGCAGACATCGGTAAAATCTCCCGTCACCAAATGGGCGGAGTATATGCCATTGGTTCTTGGGCAAACTTGGTCACTGCGCATCTCATTTCTGGCCCTGACATCGTGGACGGACTTCAGGCCGGTTGGACTGACTATGGAAACGAAGGGGGGGTGTTGTTACTGGCGCAGATGTCAAGCCGTGGAAACCTGCTCAATCCAAACTACACTGATGAAGTCGTTCGCCTCGGCATTCAACACTCTGGCGTCTTTGGTTTCATCGGGAACGGTTCTCGTCCTGAAGAACTCAAACTGTTGCGGGAAAAAGTCGGGTCAGAAAAGATGATTTGGACCCCCGGGGTTAATCTCCAAACCGGTGATGGAGCCATGGGTCAGCGCTACGGTGACCCTACCGAAGCGGTGCTTGCGGGCTCAGATTGTATCATCGTAGGTTCCGGAATTCATGGTGCAGATGACCCCGCATCTTCTGCAAAAGCATACGCCGATGCTTCATGGGATGGCTTGTTGAATCGCTAGGCACATCTTGATGTTCTCCTGTGTGATGGAAGGGTCATGGCGGTGAACGTTGCACTTGGCTTATTCATCGCCGGATTAGGTCTCGTTTTTCCCCTCTGGTTGGTTTGGCGAGCCTATTCTACTTCCAAGAAATTAGAGCGGGGATTGATGATTGCTGACCCGGCTCTTTTGGATAGTGACCAATTCAAAATTGACCGGGTTACACTTGGGCCGCAGGGAACTCAGATGATTGAAAATGTCGAATTTGTCCTAGCTCCTCAACCGCAAGCATCACCAGGAGACAAATATTATGAGGAACTTTGAAGAAATAGAGCGACGATTTTTAGTTGACGGACGAGAAGAGAAACCCTGGAGGATAAATTCTAAATCATCCCAAATCAAACAGTTTTACTTTCCGGAAGATGCTATGCAGGTGAAGGATGGCGTTCTAATGATGGGTGAAATTAATATTATTCTAATGCAGCCCGACGAGCTTGAACTATGGAATTCGAGGCCAGGCTGGGGGGGGCGTCTAAGAGTTCGTGATGGACTCAACATCGTCACGTGTAAATCCCGGAAATCGGATGATACTGCTTATGAATTGGAATGGGAAGTCAGTCCGGAAATTGGAGAAGCTGTCGGATCACTTGGACCCTACCCTCATGTTGAGAAGACACGGTATGTCTGGAGCGGAGTCGACGGTGGACTGTGGGAAATTGATGAGTTTGAAGGGGCTTTAGCCGGCTTGATTTTAGCTGAAATTGAGTTGAACTCACCCGACCAAATAGTAGAGATTCCAAAGTGGATTGGTCATGAGATCACAGGCTTGTCTTCGTGGTCCAACCGCTCACTTGCCGACACTATTGGTTCATGAATGGGTCGCTGTTACTGCAGCAATGATGCGGTCAACTTCGTTATCTGTAAGTTCGTGATGGATGGGGATCGCTACTAATCGGGATGCAACATCATCCGTAATCTCGAATGCATCGTTATGTTGTGAATGTTCTGAGTAAACCCCTTGGCGGTGGCAGGGTTGGGCGTAATACACTCTCGAGTCAATCCCTTTTTTGTCCAATACTTCTCTGAAGGAAACAGGTTCATCAACCAAAAGGCAGTATTGATGCCAAGCATGTTCTGTATTCTGCCGAATCTTAGGAGTGGATGCTGCAGGTAGACTCGCAAAAGCTTCGTGATAGCGGGATGCGATGGTTCTTCTCCGAGCAAGCCATCCTTCGAGTCGTTGAAGTTGTACGCGCCCGATTGCTGCTGTAACTTCTGACATTCTCAAATTCGAACCCAATTCATGTGATTCGAGACGAGCATCCCGGCCATGGTTAACCAAGGCGTCCATTCGTGCCGCCAAATCACTTCGTTTTGTCATCATCATACCACCTTCCCCGCCAACAGCGAGATTCTTTGATGGGAAGAAGGAGAAACATGCAACGTCTCCCAATGCACCGGCTTTTTGCAATCCGTTTTGGGTAGCGCCGTGGGCTTGGGCGGCATCCTCGATGTAAGCGATGTTATTCTCTTTGCACCAGTTCTGGAGTTCTGGAGCGCACAGTTGTCCAAAGAGGTGAACGCCAATGACGGCTTTTGTTCGCTCGGTTCGGGCCGCTTCCAAGGCGTCAAGGTCAACACACCAATACTCCGCCTCGACGTCAACAAATACCGGTGTTGCGCCAACCAGTGATACGCATGTTGCCGTTGCAATGTAGGTGAGTGATGGAACAAGGACTTCGTCTCCGGGGCCGATTTCTAACAAGCGTAGAGCCCCCCACAATGCAACTGAGCCACTTTGGCAAGGCGTTCCTTGAATGGCCCCACAATACTCTGCAAATTCGTTGCCGAACGCTTTTCCTTGTGGGCCTTTAACCCAATGGAGCGAGTCGAGCGTCTTTACTGCTGCATCTCGCATCTCATCGTCCCAAGAAGGCCTGGCCATGGTGATGCGTTCCATGATACGGCGATGTGTTTCTCCTCCTTGAGTCTGCGTCTTTGCCCTTGTTCTAATCGCGCCTTTCAAGACCCCCTACACTTCTGCGCGGTCATGGAGTCGGAAGATGGGAGGCCTACATGGGCTGACGATTCGCCGACAGAAGATTCCAGTAGGGGTAAACTTGCTGACCTTGTTGGCGATCTTTTGAATTCAACTGAAGAAGTAAAACCTGTTCCACTACGAAAAAAGAAATTCAAGCCGAAGGGTTTGTTTCTCGGAGCGCGAAGAGACAACGGAGAACCAATTGACATCAAACCTCAAATTCTCGCACGTCACGCAGCCATGCTCGGTTCAACCGGTTCTGGAAAAACAGTGATGGCCAAGGCTCTGATTGAAGAGGCCGCTCTTGCTGGAATCCCTTCTCTCATCATTGACCCACAAGGGGACCTAGCTCGCTTGGCTATGGGGATTGACCCCGATGAGCTTGAAGCACAAGACGGAGATGTTGCGCGTGCTAAACAACTGATGGAAAAATGCGAAGTGCGAATTTGGACCCCCCTGCGCAGCAAAGGGCTCCCTTTGTGCATTGACCCGTTTCGAGCACCGCCATCTGACCTCGACCCCGAAGAGGCAATCACTGCTTGGGATATGATGGCGGCAGGATTCGCAAACCTAGCAGGCTTCGACGTTGAGAAACCAAAAGGAAAGACAGTCAAACCCTACCTCTACGAAATTTTGGTTGAGGGGACACGTTTTGGCTTGGATGTCGGTGATTTCCAAGCCCTTGCTCGTGTCGTTCGAGAACCCCACCAAGAATTCATTCGCAAATTGTATCCTGAGTGTTTTGAAGAAGACGTTGATCCTGAAGATAAAATCAGCCCGCCCACTTGGAATGAGGTAATGATTGAGCACAGGTTAACAGATTTCGAGGAACGGCTGCCAAAATCAACGAGGGGGGAACTAGCGCGGAGGCTATCTGCGTTTTCTTCTGGAGTCAATCAGTTGTTGTTTTCAAACGGAGTTCCGATTGATATTGACGCTTTTGTTGAGCCGGCCATGCCAGGAAAAATTCCATTGAACATCGTCTACTTGAACACCATTCAAGATGAAAATCAAAAGCAGTATTTTGTCCAAGAACTATCTCGTGAACTCTACGATTGGATGTTAACACAACAGCCTGCTGAGGGGGAATTGAAGTTGTTGTTCTTCATGGATGAAGTCGCCCCCTACCTCCCCCCATATCCGAGGAATCCTCCCGCCAAAGACCTGATTAAATTAATTTTCAAGCAGGCCAGAAAATACGGCGTTGCATGTGTTCTTGCGACCCAAAATGTTAGCGATGTTGATTACAAAATTCTCGCACAGGCCAATACAACATTCATTGGTAGATTTACCCAACCGCAAGATGTTGAGAAAGTACGCCATTTACTCAAAGAAAGCGGGGGCGACCAAGACTTGGTTGCACAATTGCCTACCCTTGGCCCTGGACAATTTCAGATGGTTGCCCCTGACGTTGATGCGAATCCTGTGCCCATTCAATGCAGATGGCTCTACACCGACCACGGTGCGCCGTTAAACGAAGACCAAGTGGAAGAAATCATTGCTCCAGAAATCCGTGCTTGGGCCAAAACTCGCTCAGCCCGCGGAGGAACTACCAGAGGTTCGGGGGCCGCACATGCTGCAAGTCGGGGCTCCTCGTGGACTGGCGGTAGTGAATGGGAAGATGGAGCCGCCCAAAGCATCGTTGAGGCTGCTCGTATCAAATCGGTTGGTGGAATGACGGCTGCAAGCCATGGCATCGTTGATGATTCTGCGTTTGAAGTGCGTTTGATGGGTGGACTGGCTGTGCTACGAGACGGGCGTGATCCGCTCTACACCATGCAGGCAGTAGTGAATGTCGCCACTGTACTCGCCCTTAGTTGGATTCTTTCTGCTCTCATGCTAGCATGGCGCGACAATGCCTTGTCCGGGTGGTGGTTGCTTGCTGGCGCGGTAGCCTGCATCGCCGCTGCGGGTGTGCTTATTCTTGAGTCGGTACTTGGCCATGATGCTGAACTGCTGAGAAAAATTACCCAATTCGCCCACACCTTCCAGTTGTTGCTTGTTGGATGGTTATGGTCGCTCTTAGCATGGACAACATGGGGCTCGCTTGACTTACGGGGGGGTGGGGCCTTGCTCGAAGTGGTGGTAGTTTGGATTACTCTTTTTACTGCGATTGAATATCTAAACCGATTCAAACTTGGAAGGATACGTTGGAATGGTGGCTCAGCCTTGGACAAAATCGCAGGCGTTTCTGCGTTGCTTACCAAATCAGAATTAACCGAAATGAAAGCAACCTCTCGGGAACTTCTCAGTTCTATTCGTTGGATTCTCCATGGAATCACCCTTGTGTGGTTGTGTGTCTTGCTCTCAATGAGCAGTGGGGTTATTCCTGCTGATTCTCCAGCCACGTGGGGGAGGCCTACCCTTTGGTTAGCGTCGGTATACGGATTGATGTTTTGTAGTGAGGCTTGGCTCCGCTTGCGGGGAAGAATGCCGCCTGAAAACACCGCATAATAAGCGCATATTTCGAGGGATGTATGTGGCTGAAGAACTCGAAGAACCAATATATGAACTTCTTCGAGATTTTGGAAGATTTGAGTTGCGTCGATATGCTTCCAGCATACAGGCCCGTGTTCAAACAACAGGTTCTGGCCGCCGTCCTTCTGTCGGTGGCTTTCGGAGAATTGCAGGTTATATTTTCGGAGGAAACAACGCACGAACTTCCATTGCGATGACGGCCCCGGTTGAAACCTGGACTGAAGGTGGTGGTGGATGGATGGCGTTCACCATGCCTTCATCTTACACACTTGAAAGTCTCCCTGCCCCGGTTGATGCCGGTGTTGTCTTGACCGAATGTGAAGGTCGTGATGTTGCTGTCCTGAGTTTTTCTGGCCGGTTTCATCAAAGTAAAAGTGAAAAATTAGGTGAGCGTTTGAAGGGCATGGTCGTTGAACAAGGACTCACGCCAACTCAAGAGCCTATTCTCGCCGTTTACGACGGCCCCATGACCCTTCCGTTCAAGCGGAGGAATGAGATGCTTTTGCCTGTTGAACGTGTCTCTTTGGATTAATGGCGACTGTGTTTTGAGCGCTCGGGTTCGGGTTGCGATTATGAACCGACACCCTAACCCATGCATGAGCATCATGTCTGAGCATCCGTTTGTACCGTTACAGTGGAACGAACTACCACTCACAACAATGCTTGAGGCTGCTGAAGAGAATTACGCGCTTATGAAAAAACGAAGAACGACGCGACACTTTTCTTCGCGCCCGGTTGAGCGTCGGCTGATCGAGTTGGCAATCCTTGCGGGCTCAACGGCCCCAAACGGGGCTCACTTGCAACCATGGACATGGATTGCTATCAGTCAACAAGAACTGAAGGGGCATCTCAGAGAGGCTGCGGAAGCAGAAGAACGGAAAACATACGATGAACGAATGCCGGAGGCATGGTCAGAAGTATTGCAGCAACTAGGCACTGATGCTGTCAAAGCCCACCTTACTGATGCGCCGTGGATTGTTGTACTCTTCAAACAGAAAAAACGCCAACGCGACAACGGCCAGTGGGGGCCAACCTACTACTCGACAGAATCGTGCGGCATTGCTGCTGGAATGTTCATTCAGGCCGTTCACACCATGGGCTTAGTTACCCTTACTCACACACCATCCCCAATGGGCTTCCTTCATGAAATTCTAGGGCGTCCACCACACGAAGAAGCCATGCTTGTCATGCCTGTTGGGTATCCTGAAGAAGGCGCTGAAGTACCGGACATACATCGCAAAGCCCTCTCTGATGTTGCGGTATTCATGGAATGACTCTACCCGTCCTGTCGCGGTGTTGATATACGCGAGGCGAGAGCCGAACTTGCCGCAGGAGTCGCCCAGCTTGGTCAAAGGCGCTGGGATGAGGTCCCAGTCCATATCGGTTCGCAGGTTCGAATCCTGCCTCCTGCACCATCATACGCCAATGAGATGTGTGAGTCACATCTCTAAGGTGAAATAAAAATAACTTTAAGCAAATTGGAGGGTCCAATAACATGGAATACCTTCTAGCCGATTGGGACGAGATTGGTGCGCAGTTTTCAACCATGTTCTCTGGGCTTGGAAAGGTTGAAATTACGGAAAACCATCTCTCGTTCACCTCAACTGCACCCCTGGTGACCACGGGAATTCTATTGACAAAAGAGGGGGCGTTGATTGCAAGCATGCCCTTGCATGCTATTGATTCGTGTTTTGAACGAGTTGTTTTTGGAGGAGTTCTTGAATCAATACGCCTCATTGGGCCGATGTTCGATTACACATATTCTATCCCATCCGAAATTCTTGCACTGCGCAATACTGATTGAGTTGATTTGTGAAATCATTTGGGTACCCTGTGCCAAGGCTTAATGAAGGGGCAAGTGGGCGGGAAAATTATGCATGAAATTATTTATTTTGCCTCACCTGGATTTGCTGAATCGTCTCGTTTTTGCCTCGAGATATCAGGAGTTGAATGGAAAAACACCGTAGTTGACTGGAATGGGTATTCAGAACTAAAGGAGTCTGGAATTTTGCCGTACGGCTACCTGCCCATTATTAAGAGTCCCAATGGAGTCATTGCAGAGTCCAATGCATTGCTCCGCTACACCGGTGCACTTGCTGGACTTGAACCAAAAGACCTCCACATGAGAGCCAAGGTCGATGAATTGGTTGAGGTTATCAACGGTTGGAGGGAGAATTTTGTCCCCACGTTTGGCATAGAGGATTTGGATGAAAAAATTGCAGCGCGCCAAGCAATGTTTGTAGAGGGAGGAAGTATGGATTCAGCCCTCAAAATCATTTCTTCGGTCTACGCAGAGTCAAAAACAGGTTGGCTGGCGAATACTGAGAACATGTCGATTGCAGACATCAAAGCATTTATTGACACTTTTATGCTGTTTTCAGGTCAATTTGACGGCATCACAAAGGATTTGCTTGAAAACTACCCGCTTCTCTTGCAGTTTCACGATTGGATGGCAAACGATGAACGAGTAAAGAACTACTACGCCAATTCAGACGAAATGCGCTGGGTCTTCAAGCCCGATGCATTCAACATGCTGTAATCGCTTCTTTCTCACAGCGTTGAGAGCCATGCAATACCGCTGAGTATTGCAAGGAGAAGAGACGGCAAATAAGCCGAAGGGGCACTTTCTGAATTTGATAACGCCAAAATTTCAGAACCTCGGTGTACCATTACTTTGTGACCTGGCTCTTCCCCTTCTTTGGTAAGCATGACAAGGGATGGTCCGATTGTTTTGTCAACGGGTTGATGTTCAATTTCTGCGTTCGTTTTTGGACGGGCATAACAATGAGAAAAGAACGGATCTCCTATGCTCCAACCACTTGATTTCCACTCGTGTGAAGCCCTCAAGTTACGAACTTTTCCGCTGGGACGGCTCCGAGTATTCCAGAGGCTCCTGTCTTCGTCACTCCATGATCCTGTAGAGGGGCGTGTACCGACTCCAAGTAAATCGGACTCAACAGCTACTCCTCCCGTTCCATCGTGAACGAGAGCGAGAGCTCCTCCGTCATCGTTACGAATTCTACGGTAATCGCTGCGATTCTTCCATTCTCCGGATACTTTTCCTTCGTCATCTTTTGTTTCAACATATTCGTCCCATGTGAACTTGTGGCCGTACTCCCAATACCAATTCAATTGGCCGTAAACGATTTTCTTTCGGTCACCGTCAACAGCGATAGGCGGAACCCAGCCGTTCGCCAGACGTGGACGCAGTTGCCCGAAGACTTCGACGCCCCCCATTGGAAGACCTTGCATTGATGATGTTGCGAGGTCACTAATGCGCATCGTTTTCCTTCGGCGGAAAAATTGGACCACCAAAATCAGTAGAGCGATAGCGACACCCGCACGCGCTGGGTCAACTTCGTTGTATTTTTCTACAGCAAGATAGACAAAAATTCCAGCTGCAAAACTTTGGAAAAGCCGGAGCATAGAGTACATCGTGAAGGTTGCAGGCACGGGAGTTCCAAGTTTGCGAGGATGTTCTGCAAGCATACCACCTGCATCTGGGCTGTGAGGCGAGGCAAGGTTCCATTCTGCAATTTGGGGAGGGTTCAAAATCCATCCTTCTGTCTCAGTACCCTTGCTCGGTTGGGTTTTTTCTTGATTGGGTCCCGTTGCATAATGAACATCGGAACCTCCCGAAGACAGGTTTCGCAAATTGCGCACCACGATCACAATTGCTGAAGGGAAGGCGGCTGCGAGCATATACCCGAAGAAATAGATAACTATTGCAAGGGTGAGTGGGTTATAGGGAGAGATTCCAAAGAGAATTCCCAAGGCGGATAATAAAAGGCCTACAACAAAGAGAAACCAACGGGAGAATCCGAAAGGGAGATTGAAATCAAAGAATGTTGGTTCAAGGGCTGGTGCAAGAATTTCTCGCACCTGTGCTTCGTCGGCCATAAAATATAGTCAGTCGCCTCCTTTTTCCCTTTTTTGGAAGAAAAGGTGGGTAGAATCAACTTCTTTGAAAGAATAAATACGGCAGGCCCGTACGTAGGTCGTGGTTGATGCTGAAGAAATCGGGTTGAGTCTTCTAGACCAAATCATTGAGGGGGGCATAGTTTATGCTGGCCTCATCCTTTCCTTTTCTCTGCTTTTATTTATTCAAGGGGGAAAGAGGCTACCGTTCACATTAGGAACTGCTGGATTTCTTGTCGGTTATGGGATGTCGTACCTATTCATCGACCAGTTCAATGAACTGGGGGTCTCCCTTAGTGATGCACAATTTCAACTCTTGTCTGGCATTGTTATTGCGGTTGGGGCTATGAGTATCGCACAAATCGCCGCCCGTTTTCTCGCCGCAGGGATGGTTTACCTTGCCGTTACACGTCTTATCTCCGTCGGGGATAGTTACGGGTACGACTTCGAGGGTGACACGTTTTTGTCGGGGATTTTGACGCTAGTGGCTCTTATTTTCAGCCTATCATTCCGCAGACTTGTCCCTGCCATTCTTGCTGCGGTTATGGGGTCTCTTGGAATTCTCTTTTCGCTGTATCTCGGCCTTGGATGGGATGTTTACCGGCTAGATGGGGGTTCGCTTGATGTCTATCTAGCCGCGCCGTTGATGATCGTAAGTTGTTACATCCAATTCAAATATTTCATGGCCGACGATGAAGAATTGGACGGAGAAGAAAAGGAATACGACTTTTAATCGGTCAATCCTTATTGGGTGATTTGAATTGCCCGAGCCATGAAGATTGCTATTGTCACTGGCGCCAACCGAGGCATTGGGTTTGAACTGACGCGCCAACTGTTGGATTCGGGTTATGCTGTACACGCAACATATCGGAATAATATGGGGGGGTTGAAGGGAGTTCAACATGCCCATTTAACCACACATAGAGTTGATGTTCGTTCAGATAATGATGTGGCTGATTTGATGGCTTCGGTAGGAGAACGTGTCGACCTTCTCGTCAATAATGCTGGAGTCCCTGATGGGCGTTGGTCATCGATTGCAGAGATTAATCTTCAAGAGACTGCGGAAGTTTTCGAAATCAATGCGTTCTCTCCGGTACGAGTTACTCAACATGCTCTACCCTTGCTTGCTAAAAGTAAGGGTGGGGTAGTCGCCATGATGTCTAGTTTGATGGCCTCAATTGACGACTGTAAAAGTGGGAAGTCGTATGCATATAGAGCTTCAAAAACAGCGCTCAACATGTTTGCTATTTCAATGAAAAATGAGCTTGAAGCGTTGGGCGCATCCCTCATTATTCTTCATCCTGGCTGGGTTGAGACCGATATGGGGGGGCCTCATGCCCCATTGACTCCTCAAGAGAGTGTGAGAGGTATCGTCGCTCGCCTAAACGAACAGAACGGGGAGTTGAGTGGTCGTTTCGTGCAGTACGATGGAATTGAGTTGCCGTGGTAATCTGCATTGATTTACAGCCCGGCACCAACTACCATTTTCAAAGCGCAGGTTCATAATGATGGTTTGCTTGCGTTCAATTGAGGCGATATTATGGGTAACATGATCGGAAAAGATGCTCCTGAATGGAGTGCAGATGCATACATTAGCGGCGAACGAGTGAACATCACGAGTGAGGGAATGAAAGGAAAGTGGTACCTCATGTATTGGTATCCCTTTGATTTCACCTTCATTTGCCCAACTGAAATTGTTGGCTTTGAAGCTCTTAAAGAAGAATTTGCTGACGATGATATCACCGTCATCGGATGTTCCTGTGATTCATGGCATTCACACAACGCATGGTTCGCTGACAAGGAAATCTTCCCTGGCGGCGTCAACCACCACGTCATTGGCGACACCACACAAAACGTCACCAAGGCATTCAACATGCGTAACAAAGAGGCTGGTTGCAGCTTCCGTGGAACCGTACTAGTTGACCCAGAAGGCAAGGTCCAGATGTATTCCATCAACAATATGGATGCGGGCCGAAGCCCTGCTGAAGTCTTGCGTACCAGTCAAGCAACACAAGCCGGTGGTTTGTGTGGTGCTAACTGGAAGAAAGGCGACGAATACGTCGTTTGATTCTGGAGGTGTTCTCTTGGAAATGCTTGGTCGTACCGACTGGCAGGAATTTCTTGAAGCTCCCTTTGCCATGCTAATGCTAGGTAAAACTGGGTGTCAAGCCTGCGAACAATGGACAGAAGAATTGGGCTCCTGGGATGTTCCCGAAGGAGTTAGAATTGGAAAAATCCTTCTTGATACTCCCGGAATGGGTCGTTTCAAAATCGCTCACCCCTGGGTTAGCGAAGTTGATGTTTTGCCGTACAACGCTCTTTTTGTTGATGGTGAACTCGTAAAACAATGGGCAGGTGGCGGTGTTACTCGCCTTGAGAACCGCCTCAAGCGCTTTTTGTGACGGCCGTTTTACATCACGATGGACAGGTAGAACGGTGTGATTGAATGGACGATTCACTCCCGCTTCTTACGCTTGTAAAAAAAAGTGAACTAGGAACTGGGCCTTCCGATGAAGGATCAGTAGACTTGGACCAGACCCTGCAGATGTTATGTTCGTTTTACACCGTTGAGGATTTAGGAAGTTTTCTTTCAAGTGAAATGTTTGAACGCTACGGCAGAACTGTAGAGGCTTGGGTTGTTCTTGAACTTGGAATTTACAAAGACCATACAAAGACTATTGAAATGATTCCTTCCGCAGAAGGTTTTACTCTTGCAGATGCATCTCAATCTGGAGCTTTTGCAGGGGATGTCTGGCGTGGAAAGCGCGTTTCTAACCTGCTGGATGCGGTTCGTACATGGCATGATGTTGTGAGTTCGAATGAACTTCAATAGAAAATTGAGCAACAGGTCAGCGAACCATCTGCTGCACGAATTTCACTCATGTCAATTTTTATGACTTCAATTCCACGGCTGATGAGTTCGGCTTCAACTGTTGGGTATCCCTCGGCAATCATCACCTTGTTTCCAGGCAGGCCAATGGTATTGCAGCCATACGCTTCTTCTGCAGGCATCCAGACAACCTCACACCCGTCTGGAAGTTCGCCAAATGCATCTTTTGGGAGATGGTCTTCTGGGACCATGATGAGTTGGTCGGTTGGTGTGGAACTAATGCTCGTCAAGTGGAGTGCGTGGCCTGGGATGTCAATAATACGCAACTCATAGTCAAAGAAATCGAGCAAACTTCGCAGTGCTGCAATTCCCGGGTCGTTGGTTCGGGATGAGCGGCCTACGAAAAACAGGTTTCCAAGTCGGATGATATCGCCTCCGTCCATTCGTGCTTCGCCGCCCATTGTGCACGTTTGAATTCCGGCAAGAGATTCCATGAGAAAGTTTGCAATCGGAGGTTGCTCTGCAACCCGACTCGGGTGGCCAGGTGTTGGGAGAAGGATATGTCCGTCAACAACAACCGCTTGGTCCTCAATAAACATGCAATCGGGATGGTTGTGGTCAGCATCAAGAACAGTGACTTCAACGCCTTCTTTGCGGAGAATTTCGCAGTAGTCCTCGTGTTGTTTCCGGGCAAGGCCAACGTCGGTTGGGCCCGTTCCAAAATAGCGGGCAAGCGCCTCCGTGTAGGAGTCGGGAACGCTGCGAACCAGAGCGCGTGCCTTCTGGTCCAACCGTACGGTTGCCATGATTGTTCGG
>TARA_B110001452_G_scaffold107241_1_pt1 | contig 34508 bp, 32 predicted proteins | sample TARA_B110001452 | Tara Oceans TARA_B110001452 (sample SAMEA4396971) | marine metagenome | biome: Polar Biome; feature: [DCM] deep chlorophyll maximum layer (ENVO:01000326); material: water (ENVO:00002006), including particulate matter (ENVO:01000060) such as... | depth 25 m
ATCTCTGGAGTAGATGTTGAGCAACAACTACGAATTACAGATTTAGAAGACTTAGTTCAAATCGGTAGAGATGTTAATAAAATGCTTAAAACAGCAATAGATAAAATTTAAGTTTTTAAACTTTGTTTATAGGTAGTTCAGGAACTTAATTCCTGTATATTCTTACATAGTGGAACAATCTTCTCCGTCAAAATCAAGAATAGATTCTTTTTTAGTTAATCCTCCAAAAGCACTCTGGACATTGGCCATTCCAATAATGTTTGGTATGGGTATTCATACTCTTTACAACTTAGTAGATATGATTTTTATCGGACGTTTAGGCGGAAGTGCTATAGCTGGTGTTGCATTTAATATGCCAATATTTTTTTTAATGCTTGGACTCACAATGGGACTTGGGTCTGGGGTAACAGCATCGATAGCACGTTTTATAGGAGAAAAGAATAAAAAGAAGGCGGATAATAGTGCCGAACATGCTATTCTAATTGGTGCTGGCATATCTTTTATCTCTACCATTGCAGGTATTCTTTACGGAAAAGATATATTAATTCTTCTTGGTGCTAAGGGTGATATCTTAACTCTCGGCTATGATTATCTATCTTGTATTGTTATTGGAATTCCTTTCATGGTTTTTTCAGGGTTCTTCAGATCAATCCTGGCTGGCGAAGGTGATATGAAGTTCCCAATGATGATCGCTGGACTTGGAACAGTTTTAAACCTTATTTTAGATCCAATCTTTATTTTTAAATTAGAAAATTATGGTAATATAGGTTTTGGGATGGGTGTAAGGGGTGCCGCTTTTGCTACGGTCATATCGCAAATGTCTGTTTTTATAATATTTTTATATATGCTTTTTATTAAAAAGCATGCGTATATAACATTTAATTTCAAAGAATTTGTATTATCAAAAGAAATTTTTTGGGATATTATTAAGGTTGGAGTTCCAGCATCTTTATCCATGATAATAATGGCTGTTGGGCAAGGTGTCTTTAATAAAATTTTAATTCATTATTCTCCTCAAACAGTGGCTGCATATCAAGTCGCAGGAAGGTTAGATATGCTTATATTCTTGCCTATTTTTGCAATTGCAGGAGGTATGACAACGTTAGTAGGTATGTTCTTTGGAGCTAAAAAAATTGAAGCTTTAAATGAAATTATAACATACGGAATTAAAAGTGCTTTTTTAATTACATTAGTTTCTTCAACGTTTGTTTATGCTTTTGCTGAAACCTTTTCAGCATGGTTTACTGATGATCAAGAGATTATTGATGTTTCTGTTGGATTTCTTAGGCTGTTATGTTTTATATATCCACTTGTTGCAATTGCAATTACATCCGGACGCGTTATGCAAGGATTAGGGCGAGGCTTGCCAGTATTGATTATTACATCGATCCGAGTTTTAGGCTTAGGTGCTCCACTCGCATTATATTTTAGCTTAATCTTGGATAAGCCCGTAGAATGGAATTGGTATGCAATGATGTTCTCCGCAAGCGTCTCTTTTTTGATTGCAATAAATTGGGTAAGGTTCGAATTAAAAAAGATTAATAAAGAGTATGGAGTTTAATCATGGCAGTTCTAGATATAAAAAAGGTTGAAAAAGAATTGAGAGATCTTAAAAACTGGTTTTTAAAAGATAATAAAATATCTAAAGAATACACCTTCCCCTCTTATATGAACAGTATTCAATTCATTAATAAATTAGCTGTAGAAGCAGAAAAGAATAACCATCATCCAGATATGGTAGTTGGCTGGTGCAATATTAAGATTACTTTGACTTCACACGATGAGGGAGGAGTAACAGATAAATGCCTTATTATGGCAAAATCAGCAGAAAAGATTTTCTTAGCCTAAGAAGATTTTCTTGAATAAGCAATGATCATTGCGCAGATTGAAGATTTTATAACGTCTCCAATAAGAAATGGATAAAATCCAGCAATTAAAGCTTTTTCAAGACCTAATCCAAATAATGCAAGATATCCTGTTCCAATTATTAAAATAAGTGTTGTTGAAAATAAACAAGTTAAAAAGCTAGAGATTGGTGTATTTGTTAACCCTTTTTCTGTAATATAACCAGTTAGAAAGGCAGCGATAACAAAACCCCATAAGTATCCACCCGTTGGACCTATAAGTATATGTGGACCGGATTGCATATTTGCAAATACAGGTAACCCCACTGCGCCTTCAAATAGATAGGCTAAAACGGCTAATGAAGAAATTTTAGAGCCTAATAAGCCACCTAATAAAACAACTCCAATAGTCTGACCTGTAATTGGAACGGGGCTAAAAGGAATAGGAATTGAAATTTGAGCTAGAACCGCTATAAATAATGAGCCAATGAGGACTGAAAAAATATTAGCGGTATTATGAGGAAGTGATAATACACCAGATTGTTTAAAGTTTAATGATTTCATGCTTCTATATTATTAATTTTTTTTGATATTGGCTTGTTAAAGATTTTAAGAATTAAAAAATTATATAAACTTTTAGGCGTTATGTAATAAATCCATATGAGAAGTCTATAAGGCCATGGGTAGATAAATGTTGGGGTTCCTTTTTCGATAATTTCAACAAATTTTTGGCTTGCTTGATTACTTGATTTCATTGGAAATGATTTACCTAAACCAGTAACCATAGGCGTATCAATAAATCCAGGACAAATTGTAACGGTTTTAATATTAAATTTTTTAAGTGTTGGCCTCCATGAATCAAATATCATCCTTATTGCAACTTTTGATGAAGAATATCCTCCGTGATGAGGGGTTGGAATAAATCCGGCAACTGAGCTAATACAGACTAAAGTTCCTTTTCTCTCTTTTTTCATAAATGGGATGAACGGCATAAGTACGTTTGTCATACCCAAAAGATTCGTTTTTAATATATTATTAATTTCAAAACTCTTTCCTGAAAAAAGATCATCATGTCCACCAATGCCCGCATTTGCAATAACAAAATCAATTCCACCAGCATCTAATTGAAATCGACTTGCAACTAGAGAACAATTTTTATGATCTCGAACATCTAGTCTATAAATAAATACACAACCTCCTATCTCTTCGCATTCTTTTTTAACCAAATTCAAAGCGACCATATTTCTAGAACCAAGTCCCACTGTATATCCTTTTTTGGAATATGTATATGCTAAAGATTTACCAATACCAGATGAGCAACCAGAGATGAAAACTTTTTTCATAGATTAAACTTTTGACCTTCCTGGGCAATATTAAACCTTTTAGATCTTATTCTATTAAAAGCAGCGCTATTATTTTTTATTGCGGGATTTGTATGGTTTAAATGGATGAAATAAACTTTGTTTCGATTTATCGTGTTAAGGGTCGAAAATAGTTCCATTGATTCCGTAATGAAGGGATGAGGGATCATACTCATATCACGGTTAGGAATTTCATTATTTGCATAAAAAGTTCCGTCAATTAAAATAAAATCATTATTTAAAATAATTTTAATAATATCTCGCTCCCAAACATTCCATTTATCGATATCTGGAATATATACAAGAGACTTTTTACTACCCATTATTTTAAAACCTACAGTCTCAGAAAACTCATCTCTATGTGGTACAAGTATTGGTTCTATAATTAAATGACTATTTAATTGAATTTCTCGATCTTTGAATATTGGTATAAGTTCAATATTATTTATTTTAATTAATTGGCTCCAAGGGGCATTATTTGTTAAAAAGAGTTTCATTTTCGGCATAGTGAAAACAGATATTTTATTAGATCCCATTACTTCTTTTCCAAAGTTCAATAGGCCTGTATAGTGTCCCATATGAGCATGTGTAAGAAATATACCTTCAATTTTGGATTGATGATGTTCTTTGAGAATATGGTATTGCTCCGGGAAGTCTGGTGTAGAATCTACCATCCAGCTTTTTTTTGAAGGAGGATCAACTATACCAATACAAGATACTTTTTTAGAATTAACTCCCCAAAGATCTTTACAACAACTTTTAATGCATCCTGCTTGAGGATAACCACCATCTTGGGTTATCCCAAGAATGACGACATATGGATCTTCATCACCAATTAATAAAAAAAAGGATGAAATGGCCGAGAGAAGAAATTTCATTTATAATTTTATTCTAATTTCTTTTTTATACATCCATAATAAAATAAGCCAAAAACCAATAAGATGTGCTAGAGCAAATAATAATGAACCATTAAAACTTCCAGCCAGGGGTAAGAAAATTGTTTTGAATAAATAGTGGTATCCATTAACCATTTTACCATCAAGATTTAATTGTATTGATAAAATAGTTTTTGTCCATAAACCAGATAATAAAAATAGAAAAATTGAATTTGTCCCAAATATTTTAAAAAACCAGAACGGCTTTTTGAAATTTTTAATATCAATAAGGTAAGTGAGTAGAGCAAGTATCAAGGCAGCAATTCCTCCACTAAAAAGAACATAAGAGCTGCTCCAAAGTGGTTTATTTATAGGGAAAATAAACCCCCATATATAACCAATAATTACAAGGGTAAAGCCAAATACAGCCATTCTTTTAGTGCAATCGTTATAGTTTTTAGTTGTGTGAAGCATACCACCCATTAAATATCCAATGAGTACAGTTGCGATAGAAGGTATTGTACTAAAAATTCCTTCTGGATCAAAACTTAAACCAAAACCTTGATATAGGTGTTTCTCACCAAAGATAAATATATCAAAATTTCGAGAAAAATTGGTTTCAAGACTATAGGGATCACCAGATCCACCAAAAAATAATGCAGCCCAATAAAAGAGTAAAAGAGAACAAATGATTTTCACCAGAGTTTTAAAGTCATACCAAATAATCAAAAGAGAGCTAATTCCATAAGCAATTGCAATTCTTTGTAACACTCCCATAATTCGAAATGTTGTCCAATCCCAGTCTTGCCGTATAAAAGGAAAAGCATTTAAAAGTATTCCAACCATAAAAATAGAAAACGAGCGCCAAAAAATATGTTGATAAAATTGTTTAGATGCATAATAATGCCATCGGACAAATGCAAATCGCGTAGAAGCCCCAACTAGAAATAAAAAGAATGGAAAGACTAAATCAGTTAAAGTACACCCATGCCATTTGGCATGTAAGAATGGTGAGTAAACACTCCCCCAGCTTCCGGGATTATTGACAATTATCATCAAAGAGATAGTTATCCCTCTAAAGATATCAATCGAATCAATTCTTCTGGGGTTAGACATTATCAAGCTTAGATAAGCTTCTATTCCAAACTAGATAAGACCCAATAGCAGCACATCCGAAGCATAATATAGCAGTACTGTAGTTTATAAATAGTAAATTCCCTATTCCAAAGGTAAGGCCATAAATCATTAGAACACCCGCAATCCATTGTATCAAAAAACCTTTGCTAACAGGTTGCATTGTATGTTTGAAATCTTTTGAAATTGGTCCCCACCATCCACCAGGTTGAACTCTTTTATAGAACTCTTGTAATTTTTCTGTTGGCTCAGGATTTGTCATAAAAGTCATGATCAACCAACTGATTATGGATAAAGGGACAATAATCATGAGTTTATGGTGTATTTGTAATGAAATACCAAATAATATTGGAGCTTCTCCGAATAATGTATATTCATTTCCAGAACTAATCGTTTGATAACTTGCAATAATTTCCAAAGTAATAGTTGTCATTATAGAAACCGCTAATGCTGTTATTTCTGTCCATGCATTTACACGCCACCAAAACCATCTTAGAATTAAAACAAGACCAATACCTGCACCCATTGAAAATATAAATTCCCACGCTTTTGAAATACTCTGCATTTTTAAGGATGTAAATGCGGCAAGAATCATTAAGATCACGGTAAAGCCTTTTCCAACCAACACGTAATGACGCTCAGATTCATTTGGCTTTAAAAAACGTTTATATATATCATTAATCAAATAAGATGCCCCCCAATTAAGATGAGTATCTATTGTGGACATAAAAGCGGCAAGAAAAGAAACGATTAAAATACCTTTCATACCCGGGCCGAGAAGGCTGTTCATAACTAAAGGGTAGCCTGCCTTAACCCCAAGTTCAGAATATTCATTTGGAATAATAGGGAATAATACGATGGAGACTACTGCAACAATAATCCACGGCCAGACTCTGAGCGAATAGTGAGCAACATTAAACCATAAAGTTGCCAAGAGAGCATGTCGTTCATTCTTAGCCGATGACATTCTTTGAATAATATAACCACCACCATCGGTACCATGATGAGACCACCACATAATTGTAATGAAAATTAAAAATTTTGAAAAAGGTGACTCCCAAAAGGTCATCGTTGTAACGCTTTCAATTGGTAGAGGAGGTATAAACTTCAAGGTGTTTTCGTTAACTGCATCTGTACCCATAAGATTAGAAATTTGATTTAAAAGAGACTCCATACCTCCAACATGGTTTACAGCAATTATTGCAAGTGATATAGATCCAAACATCGCAATTACAAATTGAACAAGGTCCGTAACAACAACACCCCAAAATCCGGATAAAATAGCATAGACAAGTGCAATTAAAACACAGAGCCAGACAGCGGTCCATTTATCCATATTTAGCATCACTGAAACAATAGAAGCCATTGCATTTATAACCCATCCCATAACGATAAAATTGTATAAAATAGAAAAATAGCTAGCTTTAAATATCCGCAAAAAAGCAGCCGGTTTTCCACTATATCGTATTTCTAGTAGTTCATTATCTGTTAAAACTTCGGCTCTTCTCCATAATCTAGAAAAAAGAAAAACGCCTAAAAGAGAACCCATTAATAGGTTCCACCAAAACCAATTCTCCCATATTCCAGGTCCTCGAACAAACTCAGTTATGGCAAGAGGAGTATCAGCAGCAAAAGTTGTTGCAACCATGGATGTTCCAACAAGCCACCATGGAAGTGATCTACCTGACAGAAAATACTCTTCAGTATTTTTTGCTGCTCTTTTTGAGAAGTAGATCCCTACACCTAAAGAAAAAATAATGTACGTAATTATTATTGTCCAATCAACCCAGTGTAATGTAATTGTATCAGTCATATATTTTTTTTAGCTCCGTTGATGAAAAATAGTGAGATAATATTTCATTTGTTTTTTTACCTTTTAAAGCCATACCTAGCGCTCCAATTTGGCATAGCCCAACGCCATGTCCCCATCCAGCACCCCTTAATATAAAATTTGTTGGAATGGGATTATCAATAATTGTGGTTTCAACTATAAATGCAGAACTGTATAGAAAGTCAGTATGTAAGACTCTTCGAATTTCATATTCACTGTTTAATAAGAATTCAATAACTTTATTTTTTGAGGAAGCAATAATTTCTAATTTTATAATTCTACCAGAAACTCCACGTTTAATCGGTATGATAGATAAAATATTTTCACAATTTAATCCCATTTTTTTATTAATTATCTTCGTGATTTCTACTTGTGAAAAATTGAATCTCCATCGGAAATAGCTGGCTTTTTCATCAACTGTTCCTAAGTAATATTTCAATTCTTTCTCATCAATATTTTGATTGTTACAAAAAGCTGAGGGAGGGCTCTTAATCCATTGAATAAAAGAATCTTCATCCTCTAAATTATACATTTTTTCATTCTGGTTATCATAGAGACCTTGAAGATATGTTTTTGATGGAGTCTTCCAAACATTCTGATTATTTTCAGAAAAGCCACCACAGGACTTTGAATATCGTGTATCGCAAATTTCTGTATCAGAAAACAAAACATTTCCACGTGTGTTTTTTGAAGCATTAATTGCAGACTGGGTTAATTGATTGATACCTTGATACCTTTGACAGCAATCATCATTGCATACATCGAGACCTAAGTTTTGATGCTTTTTTTCAACCGCTGCTAAAAGCCAAGATCGAGCGGCTATTGTTTGAGATTCAAGTAATGGAATAGGACATTTTCCGCTCATTTCTGATGTTGCTACACACATTAGATACGATTCAATAGGTATATAATTTGTTAAAAAAAGAGAGTTAACAATAACTGTTACTTTTAAAGATCCTTTTACTTTTATAGCAATACTTTTTTCCCAATGAAACCCTCTTCCTGCAGGGATATCATTGACTGAAAAAATATCTTGATTATCCTCATTTTTCAGTTCAAAAAAATCGACTAATACATCATTAACATAAAGATTATTATTCTGACATTTTATTTTATAGCTCTTTTTATTTTTGGAATCAATTATAAATAACACCTTTTGCTTGTCGCTCGGTAAAACTAAACCAACTGAAATGATTGGTTCTTGATCAATGGAATACTTAATCATCTTTTAGGTACAATTAAATTTATAAACTGCTCCAAGAGCCGCTGTTCTTCTATCAAATGAGAACTTCATAGGAATTTTTGTAGATTCTTGGAACATATCTTTAATTTGATTATTTTGATTAAATAAAAAAGAGCCAAGTCTTTGCCCAATAACTATTAGACTTAGTTTTGATTTATTTAATTTGAAAAATTTGACTCTATCTTTAATTAAAATTGATAGAGCTTCAATTGCTTGTTCTAAAATAAATAGAGATTTTTTTGATTCAATAAACTGATCTAAGGTTCTCACATTTTTATTAAATTTATTATTAAAATCTCTAATCATTCCAGCAGGCGACAAAAGAGACTCAATTGAGTTACCGTTGTGCATTAATTCCCAGGATCGTTTTAATTTTTTTTCATTGTTAAAATCAATTAATTGGTTTTTAATGATTACCCCATCTGCAATTCCTGTTCCACCGCCGATATACATTCCATCGGTTACATTTAACATACTACCAACCGACGATTTCCATTCACCTAAAATGCAACAGTCTGAATCATTATAAAAATTACTATAATGATTTAATATTTTCTTCAAAGAAGGGATTCGTGGTCCATTAGCCATAATAACGACACCATTATGATCTTTGATACCAGGGTAGCAAATACTTACTCTTTTATTTTTTGAAACATTTAAAGCATTTTGAATAGTTTTAATAATCATATTACCTTGAATGATTTCATTTTTTGATAATAAAATATTATTTTGGATGAGTTCTTTTTTTTGTATTTCTATTTGAACTGGATCAAAGTTTTTAATCCAGCTTTCATCGGAAGAATATAAAAATTCAGAGTATTTCCCTTTTGGGAAGACTAAATCAAGCTTTTTATCAAAGAATGCTAATTGAGAAAGAACTTTGGTCGCTCCGCAATCAACACCCAAGATATACTGACTAGACATCTAGTCCATATTTCAGTTTTATAGTATTTATACGTTTTATTGAATCTCGTATTCTTTCCATAGAAACCTCATTGTTTTCCACAAGCTTCGTTATAGCTTCTATTGATTTTGGAATATAATTTTTATCGTAAATCAGGTTATTTCCAAGACAAAATAAATCTACACCTGCATTGATCATTAACTTGAAAATTTCTTTTAGGCTGTAATGATCTGAAATTGCTCGCATACTTGGATCGTCACATATGATAATACCATTAAAACCTAGATCCTCTCTTAACATTCCTTGGATTATTTTCTTTGAAAGAGAAGCTGGAAATTTATCATCTAGCTTTTTATCTAGAGCATGAGAGACCATTATAGTATCTAAATCTTTTGATTTAATTAATTCATTAAAAGGATGTAAGTCTTTAACAGACCAAGTTTCCGTTATATCGGTGTATCCTTCATGTGTATCTGTGTTTGCTGAACCTAATCCTGGGAAATGTTTTCCAGATGTGATAATATTTTTAGAACGATGTACCTCCGTAAAAATACGAGTATGTTCAATAAGTACTTCTGTATCATGAGAAAATGCGCGTTTTGTATCAGATATTACCGTCCCGACTCCATAATCTAAATCAATAACTGGTGCAAAATTTAAGTTGATACCCATTGATGAAAGGTCCTCAACCATATCCTCGGCAAATTGTTTCGTCATTAATTTACTATTTAATAATCCAATTTGATTCCATGATGGAGTGTCAGAAAAACCATATATTTTCCTTAATCGTTCGACTTCTCCACCTTCCTGGTCTACTGCAATAAGGAGTGATTTTTCAGTAATGCTTTGTAGGTCTGCTACCAATTTTTTTAGTTGTTTTGGAGAACTAATATTTCTTGATCCAGAGCCACCTATCTCTAGATCCTCATCATAAAGAATTACTCCGCCAAGGTTATAATCATTAATAAATTTGACTATGTCTGATTCTTTATTAATTGAGGTTCCTCGAAAACCAGCTATGATAAGTTGACCAATTTCTTGCTTAATAGATTTTGTCATACATAAAAGATAAATTGAATAAATTTAATCACGAATGAAAAGATATTATTATATAAAAGTTTTTTTTATGATGCTTTTTTTTGCGTCTTTATTTATTGGCAGTTGCTCAACGGCCCCTCAAGCGACTACAAGTGTTAAAGAGGTAAATAAAGTTCTAACAGGATTGGATATTCTTTCACAAAATAATTTTGATGCTTTAAATGGAAGAAGAGTAGGCTTAATTACGAATCAAACAGGGGTTGATCGTAATTTAATACAGAATATTGATTTGTTTAAAAATTCTGGGAACGTTAATCTAAGAGCAGTCTTTAGTCCTGAGCACGGTTTTAAAGGGTCCGAAGAGGCTGGGAAGGTAATATTAGATACAAGAGATAGTATAACTGGCTTAAGGTTCTACTCGCTTTATGGAAAAGAAAAATCGCCAACAGCTGAGATGTTAAAAGATATCGATATATTAGTTTTTGATATTCAAGATATTGGAATAAGATCTTATACATACATTTCAACTATGGGTTTAGCGATGGATGCTGCGGCCAAAAACGGTGTAGAATTCTTAGTTTTAGATAGACCTAATCCACTCGGAGGCATAAGAGTTGAAGGTAATTCACTCGATATGGATTATCAGTCTTTTATTGGAATGTACCCAATACCCTACGTTTATGGTCTAACATCCGGAGAATTGGCTACATTCATCAATGAAAAGTCTTTCATTAGTAAAAAAAAGTGTGATTTAGAAGTGATAAAAATGCTTCATTGGTCTCGCAAAAAATCCTTTAAAGAGACCTTTTTAAACTGGGTGCCAACATCTCCACATGTACCAAACGATAAAACACCTTATTTCATGGTTGCAACGGGAATTCTAGGAGAATTAGGTGTCTTTTCTATTGGAGTTGGTTATACAATCCCATTCCAGACTATTGCGGCACCATGGATTAATTCTCAATTAATTTCAGTAAAGATGAATGAATTAAAGTTAAAGGGGGTGACTTTTAGACCAATCGATTATAGACCATACTATTCTTTATACAGTGGCAGATCTGTTGGAGGTGTTCAAATCCATATTACAGATTATAATGAAGTCGATTTGTACTCAATACAATTTTATTTTTTACAAGTTCATCATATTTTATATCCTGATAAAAATCCATTCTCAATGGCTAAGCCTGAAAAAATTAAAATGTACGATAAAGCAATGGGAACTAGTGCTGTAAGAAAAATATTTATGATTGAAAATACGCATAGTTCTATCCGTGGAATTATTAAACAAGATATTGAACTTTTTCATCGAGAAAAAAAGCAGTACCATTTATATGAATAAAATTTTTTCACTCTTTATTTTATTTTTTTTTTCATGTAATGGGTTTGCATCTTCATATAGTTGGGTTGAAACACTACCAAAACCCTGGACGCTCTCAGAAGATGAATTTGAAACATTTCTGCCTCAATTTCTATCAAGATACCCTAATTATTTAAACAGACTAAAAGCTTTGAACATATGGAGGTTGAATACGCCTTATGGCCTATATTGCCTTGGTGAAGAAAGTGGGCAAGATAAAGACCCCATTATTCGTAATGACTCTTCAGACTGTACTGTCCATGTTTTAACAACGATGGCTTTTGCCGAAAGCTCTAGTTATCTTGAAGCGAAAAAAGTAATGCGAAACATACATTATAAAAAAAATAAAGATGGCAAAAGTAGTGCCACTTATGAATCTCGCTGGCATTTTACTTCAGATAGATTATTAAACAATCCCCAAACTCCTGATATCACATCATCTATAGCAAATGATGATTATCTTGAGACTGTGAGGATTGAATTAAATAAAAAAAAGAATGGTCAACCTTTTCTGAATTTAAACTGGACATCAAAAGAAGAAATAAAATATATCTCAATCGAAAAATTAGATAGACAACTTTTAAATAAATTACCAGAAGTATGTGGTATCGCATTTGTAAAAAAAAGCTACTTTAAGTTAGGTCTTGTGATTGCGCACGAAGGGTTTTTAGTAGATAAACGAACATTTTTTCACGCTTCATCAGAATATAATAAAACGGTAGCTGTTGATTTAATGAGTTATCTTAAAGATGAGGATAATTATAGATTTGATGGCTTAATGTTTTATAAATTAAATAAATCGTCTGAAAATTAACCCTCATCTAATATTCTTTTTAAAAACATAAATGACTTAGCTCTGTAATCATTATAAAGAATTGAGTTAGAATCAAGTGAATGAATATCGACTTTTCCACCTTGATGGATAAAATTCATATCGCCAAGACTAATCCCTACATGAGTAACTTTTTCACCATCTCCAAAAAATAATAAATCTCCAGAAAGAGCATTATTAATATCAATTTTTTTCCCGAGGACTGCTTGTTGCCGAGCATCTCTAGGCAGGGATACTCCGACTGCTTTGAAAACTGTTTGGGTGAAACCCGAACAGTCACTCCCTTTTGAAGAGTTTCCACCCCAGATATATGGAGTTCCAATTAGTTGCTTTGCCTTATATGCGAGGCTCTTTTTAATCCCAGCTGGGTGATGATTAATTTGATTCGATAAAATTAAATCTTCTGTTAAAATAAATCCTTTCCTATTGTCAGGTAGAATAACTTTTGTCCATTTATTAATAGTCTTTGTACCCCAAACGACATTATTTAAAATTATATCACTGATTGGCAGACTTGATTTATCTGGCTCTGAATAAATAGTGCTATGTGATTTTTGGATCATATAATTTGAATTTTTAAGCCATTTTTTCACTGTTAACTCGTCGCAGCGAACAATAGCACTTTTGTTTATCCAACCAACATAGTCATACTCAGATTGACATAAAAACCAATCTCCTTTTTGCTCCTGTAATCTGACGTAGTTTCCCATGATTACTTGGTCAACCATTTGGGATGAATGCTTTGGTTCTTGGCGTAATGGAGTAACGCTCACATTTACTAAACCATATATGCTATCATTTAGTAGAGTGTCGGGTAATAAATTAACTTCAAAGAAATAAGACCGGGATTCTGCATAAGATTTTACTTCTGTGTAGACTTTTTTATTGCTTGTCTTACCTTCGAGAACCCAATTTTTCTTTTTATAGTTTAAGAAGACTTCGTTTATTTCTAGCGTTTTATCTTTGATAAAGTCATTAGCTATAGCGGAATAACGACCATTGAAATCTTTTTCAATTTGAACACTTGAATTACAGCTAAATAAAAAAAATATTTTTAATAAAATAAAACAACTTAATAGCTTCTTGTCTTTTTTCATCCTTTTACAAGCCACCTGCACAGTTGATTTTGGAATTCCCGAAGAGGTTCTAGCGATCCAGTAAAACCATTTATAAGTATAGAAAAGGCTAAAGGTCCATGTTCTTCAGAGTTGATATAGCCTGATAAAGTCGACACACCAGACAAAGAACCTGTTTTAGCTATAACGTTATCTCCCGTATTGACCAAACGATCTTCTAGGCCACTATTTTTTGAGCCACCATTTGGTAACTTATTTTTGAAATATTCAGTAAAATGATTTTCATTCATATAAACTAACAAATTAACTATTTGATCTGCACTTAATAAATTATATCGAGATAAGCCTGATCCATCTGCAATCCGTAGAAAGTTAGTATCAATATTTACTTTATTAAAAAGGAATGATTTTATAGCTTTACTGCCAGATTGTGAAGAACCAATTCCAAATGCTTTATAACCAATCTTTCTTAATAATAATTCGGCAATTTGATTGTTACTTTCAAACATCATTTTTTTTGATACAGCCCAGAATGGTTTAGACTCATGCACTATCAATGTATCAATTTTTTTTTCAACATTACTAAATTTAATATGATTGGTTTTAACCCCATGCGAGGATAGAAAATGTTCAAACAACTCTGCATTATAATTTCTGGGGTTATAAATATTTTTTTTTAAGGTATCAGGTATAGCCTCTCTTAAAACTTCACCGCTTATTATGAACTTATTAGTTTGATTCACCCAGTCTCGATCAATTCTAAACGGATCATAGTCTACTGTATCATTAACAGTAATAGATTGATTCTCTATGGAAATTAGGTTTGAATAAGGGGAGAAGTTAATCTGAGCGGGTTCTCCCATTTCAGATGGAGAGTATTCAAAAGTAATACAGTTATTATCTACCGTAATCGCACTTATTGGAGCAGAAAATTCATCAGACCCTTCATCCCACATCCAACCCATCCCATAATCTAAAGTATCCAATATAGAAGTATTGATAAAAAGAGTATCAATATTCGTTTTGTCAATAGAAATGACTCTAGCTAAAGAGTCAAGGTTATAACTTGTAAGAGTAGGGTCCCCGCCTCCGATTAAAACAATATTTTCTTTATCTTTGCCAATTATTGTTTTGAAAAAATATTCTGGTCCGAGTGATTCCAAAGCAGAGGCGAAAGTCAAAAGTTTCATATTACTTGCTGGTATTAATAGTCTTTTACTATTCAGCTCATAGAGAGTTTTACTATTTTCTAATGAAACAATTTTAATTCCAATTGTTGCATTTAGATTAGCTTCTTCAAGAATTAAGGCTATGTTTTTTTGAAAATATCTCCGTTTTTTCTTAATTGAGTAATTAAGTGTTGAGGAACAAGAAAAAGCGAATATGCAATATATAAGAATCGGATAGAGCTTGAAACTTTTAGAAAAAAAATGAGTAATTCGATTTTTTACCATAACTATATGTAATGATTTTTTGATTAATATTAATTATTCTTAAGAATGAAAATTATTTTAACATAATTTAAGCTAATTAAAATTAAAGATTAAGTAAGTGCCAGCATGAAATATAAAATAAAAAGATTACCTCTTTTAGATCTTAAGCCTCGACTAATAGTTTTTGTTTTTTGTTTTCAGATATTACTTTCCCAACGTGTTGTTGGTTATCTTCCTGATTGGGTTTCAGGAAATCTATCTATCTCAAATATAGATTATAGTGTTGTTACTCATGTTAATCACGCTTTTGCATGGCCGGATCAGAGTGGTAACATAATGTCATATAGTAATATGTTTAATCCTATTATAAGTCAAACCGTGCATACGAATGGTGCCAAAATCTTACTTTCTCTTGGTGGTTGGGGGAATGATGTCGGTTTTAGAGTTGTAGCGGCATCCCCTGATTTACGATCAACATTTATAAATAATTTATTAGATGTAATGGATACCTATGGATATGATGGCGTTGATATGGATTGGGAGCACCCGACATCGAATGATGATCGTCAAAATTTAAATTTTCTGATTTCTGAAATGGATTCAACTTTTAATGCGCATGATCCGGATTTATTAATTACAATGGCTGTACCGGTTTCAAATTGGTCGGGACAATGGTATGATTTCTCATTTTTAAGATTTTATATTGATTTTTTTAATGCTATGACCTACGATATTCATGGCTCTTGGTCTAGTCATGCTGGACATAATTCCCCTCTTTATTCATCTCCAGTTGGAGACCCAGACGGATCAGTGGAAACAGGAATAAATTATCTAGTTTATACTAGAGGTATTCCAGCGAATCAAGTCAATCTTGGGTTACCATTTTGGGGCAAAAAATATAATGCTTCAGATATTAATATGTCATTTAGTGGTGATGTAGTAGACAAATTTTATCCTGAAATAATAAATCTAATTGACAACGGATGGACCTATGAATGGGATAGTGTAGCACGATGTCCTTATCTTAGAAATGACGAGCAATCAAAGATTATAACCTTTGATGATGAAGAATCAATAAAGTATAAATGTGAGTTTGCACATGATAGAAGCCTAGGGGGAGTTATGATTTGGGCTCTTAGCTATGATTTAGTTCAAGGAGAACAAAAGTTGATTGAATCTATAAATCAAAATTATTTATCATTGGTTGATGAAAAAAAAAGTATAAATCCTAAGTCTTTTTCCTTGAAATCTTATCCAAATCCTTTCAATTCAAATTGTACAATAGAGTTAGATATTAAATCACCAGAAAATATTAAAGTAAGTATTCTATCAATAACTGGGCAGTACATTGGCCAATTATTGAATCGTGAATTACCAATAGGTAAAATCTACCTGGATTGGAATAAAAATGATATTTCACAAACAATTAGTTCCGGTGTCTTTTTTATTAAAGTCTCTGGCAATAAAACTCAAATAATAAAAAAAATAGCCTACCTCAAATAATATGAATCTTAACTCTTGGTCTCCTCTTGAAGAAGCATTCTTTCCAAAAAGTAATTTTAACGATCAAAACGTAAAATTACCGTACCTTACTGTTGATAATTTTCCCGATCTGGGATTATTGACATCATTGAGATTCTTGGAGTGGGTGATCCAAAATCCTAATGGAGTAATCAGTCTACCTACAGGTAAAACTCCTGAATACTTTATCAAATGGACTCATTATCTACTTAAAAATTGGAAAAGTCCAAAAGTCTCTTCACTTTTAGAAAAATATAATTTCAAAACGAATCAGAAACCAAATCTTTCGAATTTAAAGTTTGTCCAAATAGATGAATTTTATCCCTTAGATCCAATTCAAAAAAATTCTTTTTATGACTATGTTAAGCACTTTTATATTGATGGTTTTAAGCTCTCATTAGAAAAATCACTATTAATAAATTCTCGAGAAATTGATCTATATAATAAAGAGCCTTGGGAACAGGTTTTTCCTGAAAGTAAAATTGATTTAAGTCTACGATATAGAAATCCCATCTCATTACATGAAGAAAAGCAACAAGAGTCAATCTATTTAATTGATCAATGGTGTAACGAGTATGAAGAGAAGATTAGATCCTTAGGCGGAATTGGTTTTTTTCTTGGAGGAATTGGGCCCGATGGACATATTGCTTTTAATGTCAGGGGATCTGATCACAATTCCACAACGCGCTTAATGGAGACAAATTTTGAGACTCAAGCCGCCGCAGCAACAGACTTAGGCGGTATTGAAATTAGTAAAAATAGGTTGGTTATTACTATTGGCTTAGGAACAATAACATATAACGAAAATGCAACCGCAATAATAATTGCTGCTGGAGAAGCAAAATCAGCTATGATTCAAAAGTCTTTAGAATCAGCCCCAACAATTAAATTTCCAGCAACATGCCTTCAGAAATTAAATAATAGTAGATTCTATCTCACAGTTGGTGCAACAAAAAAGTTGACGAACTATAAAAAAGTTTATTGGGAGAATAAAGATTGGAATTTGAAAAAGAGTCAAAGGGCACTACTCCATTTGGCAAAAGAAAAGAATATTTTTGGTAAAAAGATCAGTTTAAATGAATTAAGAGAAGACTCCATTTGTAAAAATATTCCGAACCTATCGGAGAATACTGTCTCTGAAATAATTGATAGTATTGATGCCAAAGTAAAAAAAGGGATTAAACAAGAAAAAGATCAGGTCTATTATCATACTGGTCCTCATCATGATGATATCATGTTGGGTATGATGCCACACATTATTCATTTAATTCGAGAGCCAACAAATAAGCATATTTTTACAAATATGACTTCGGGATTTACAAGTGTTACAAATTCCTTCATACGAAAAATAATTAAAAAGACATTGGACTTATTTCATAGTGATAAGATTCAAATGATAAATTATGATAACTTTTTCACAGATGGATATAAATATAGATGGGATAAAGATGTCTACCATTATTTAGATAAAATTGCAAATAATGATATTCAAGGCCAAAATAGAGGGCTTTCACACAGAGTTGTTAGGGCATTAGTAGAAGTTTATGGCGTCGAGAGCAAAAAACAATTAGAAAAAAGATTGAAAACAATTTTAGAGGAATTAGATAATAGCTATGATGGACAAAAAAATTCTCCTAAAATTCAAAAATTAAAAGGCATGGTTCGTGAGTATGAAGAAGAGCTAGTTTGGGCAAATTATGGTGTCCGAGTTCAAGATGTTAATCACCTGCGTTTAGGTTTTTACCAAGGGGAAATATTCACAGAGCAACCAGAAGATTTAAGAGATGTTGCTCCAGTATTAGAACAATTGAAAAAGATAAACCCGACTGTTATATCATTAGCATTGGATCCTGAAGGAAGTGGTCCTGATACACATTATAAAGTTTTACAAACAATTGCTGAAGCTGTAAGACAATGGAGTAAGATAAAAGATTTATCAAATTTGAGAATTTGGGGCTATAGAAATGTTTGGTATAAGTTTGATTTAGCAGAAGCAGATATAATTGTTCCAGTTACATTAAACTCACTATCAATTATGAACTCAACTTTCATGAATTGTTATTTAAGTCAAAAAGAAGCTTCCTTTCCAAGTTATGATTTTGATGGGCCATTTTCAGAACTTTCACAGAAGATTTGGGTGAATCAACATCGAGATCTCCAGTTAATGTTAGGTCGTGATTATTGGTACCGAAATGAAAGCCCTCATTTAAGGGCAGTTCATGGAGCGGTTTACTTGAAAGAGATGAACGTTTCTAGTTTTTTAAGCATTGCTCGAAATTTAGCAGATGCTGTTGAAGGATCAGCACTTTTTAAAGATTCAATTTAGAAACCTGTTTTAAAGAATCGGATGTTTGAATTTTTTTAGCAAGCTGAAATAAATATAATACTGATTTTTTAATTTCTTCTTCAGAACAAGGGTTGCAGAGACCTTTGGGTGGCATAACCCCTTCATCTCCAGCTTTACCTTCCCAAACACTTTTATATAGTGCTTGGAATCCTTTACCTGCTGCTTCATTCCAGTAATCTTTTTCTGACAGCGTTTTTCCTCCATTTGAGCCGTACATATGGCAGCGAAAACATGTAGTTGCCCAAATTGATTCTCCAATTATTCTATCTTGTTCTGTGAACCTATTGTATTCATCTGATTTATAAATATTAACGGGAGGTTTAGTATCGCAAGCTTGCAAAAAAATAAAAAGTAAAGTTATACTGATCTTAATCACAATATTTATATATATAATTATCGAATACCTAATTTTAAGATATCGTGAATATGTATAATTCCATCTGGTTTTTTTAATTCAGTGTTGGAATATACAAATAGGCTAGTGATCGAATGTTTTTCCATAACCTCTAAAGCTGAAATTGCGAGAGTATCAGATGTCACGGATTTTGGATTTTTTGACATAATTATTTTGGCAGGTTGATCAAAAAAATCTTTATAATTTTCTTCAATCCCGCGGCGAATATCACCATCAGTTATAATGCCGATCATCTGATTTTTTTCATCTAAAACACCTGTTACTCCTAAGCCTTTCTCTGAAATAGTAAGTAATGCTTTCTTAATTGTTGTTGAGATCGTGACAAAGGGTAGACTCTGCTCTTTGTGAATAAGATGATCTATCGTTAATAAAAGACGCTTACCAAGTATTCCGCCGGGATGAAGCTCAGCAAAGTTTTCTTTATTAAACCCACGTAATTCTAGAAGTGAAATAGCCAGAGCATCTCCCATGGCTAATGTTGCGGTAGTACTTGCAGTTGGTGCGAGGTCAAGTGTGCAGGCTTCCTTTTCAACAGATGTATCTAGGAATAGATCGGCCTGGATAGACAAGGTTGATTCTTTTGCTCCAATCAATCCAATAATAGTCACGTTTTTTTTTCTTAATGCTGGTAAAATTTGAATTAATTCTGAAGTCTCGCCACTATTACTTAATATTATCATGATATCTTGATTTGTAATCATACCGAGATCACCATGGATTGCCTCACTTGGGTGTACAAAATAAGCGGGTGTACCTGTTGATGCCATAGTTGATGCTATCTTTTGAGCTATTAAGCCTGATTTACCCATTCCAGATATGATCAAGCGACCAGGGCAATTGAGTATTGACTCTACAGCTAATTCAAATTTATCATCAATACGATTTTCTATCATTGAAACTGCATCTGCTTCAATTTTTATGACTCTTCGTCCTATTGATTTTATATCTATATTTTTCACAAATTAAATTTAATACTATTAAAGATTATAGTAGTTTAGTTTATGTTCTAGAATTAGTTAATCTTATGAGAAATTTATTGATTTTATTTTTGAATACATTACTTTTTAGCTCACCTCTAAAAGTTGGTGAACATGCGCCTGAATTTAAATTATATGATCAAGATAATAAGCTGCATAATCTAAAAGATTACAGAGGTGAAAAACTTGTTATTTATTTTTTCCCTAAAGCTGAGACTCCTGGATGAATTAAACAGGCCTGTGGGTTCCGTGATGAATTCCAAAATTTTAGTGATTTTGATATCTCAATATTAGGCATCAGCTTTGACTCAAAAAGTAGTCTGAAAAAGTTTAAAGAAAAATATAACCTACCTTTCAACTTTTTATCGGATAGCAAAAAAACAACTGGCTCTGCATATAAAGTAAATAAATATTATTTTTTCCCTTCTAGAAAAACATTTTTAATTGATGAAAATGGAATTTTAGTACATATTTTTGATGAAGTAAATATTCATAGTCACCCTGAAGATATTTTAAAATTTTTTAATGAACAAAAAATGGAGGATTAATGAAAGTCTCTATCGAATATTGTAGCATGTGAAATTACCTTCCTAATGCTTCCAGTTTGGAACATGAATTAAAAAACGAATTTAGTAATATTGATATTAATTTGATATCTAGCAGTGGAGGTGTTTTTGAAGTCATGCTTGATGAGAATTTAATTTTTTCAAAAAAATCACTAAAACGTTTTCCCAACGATGGAGAGATTATTAAACTAATAAATGGAATCTGAAACAGAGCTAACGACTAAGGTCGAGTATAAAGGTAGGTCATATTTTATAAAAACTGACCAGGGGATTGACCTTTCATTAAAAAATAACTTTGATAATAAAAATCCTATTTTTTTTAAGGCTAAACAATCGAGTCTGAATCCTGTTCAAATTGGAGGCTTTAAAGGTGATATAAAACAGGGTGGAAGTTGTAATGTTGGTATTGCTTCTATTGATATTCATTGTACAGGAACTCATACTGAATGTATAAGCCATGTGAGTGAAAGTGAAACTAAAATAGTTGATGTTTGTCCTAGAAGTTTTATTCCTTCACAATTAATTTCTTTAAAGCCTGATCATATATCTAATACTTCAGATTCATATCATGCTAAAATCGCTTCAGATCTTGTAATATCAAAGAAAATGTTAGTGAGTAAAATTAAAGACCAGATATCCTCTTTAATTATTCGGACTTTGCCTAATACAAGCCTCAAAAAAAACCGGAATTACGACCTAGAGATAGCTCCATTTTTTACTTCAGATGCTATTAAATACTTAAGCAAACTCTCTGTCCAGCATCTACTGGTAGATTTACCTTCAATTGATAAAGCCGATGATGGTGGAATACTTGGAAACCATCATGAATTTTTTAAAAAAGGAAAAACTATATCTGAATTATTATACATACCTAATTCGGTGGAGGACAGTTTTGGCTTTTTACAAATTCAAATTCCTAATTGGAATCTAGATGCTGCACCAAGCCGACCGATTTTTTATCCAGTGTGATTTTAGTTTTTCATGCTTTTAAATACTTATGTAATTTTAGATATAATTAATAACTAAGAAAGGTTACTTAGAATAATGAGTGAGCATTTGAAAAGTGTCATAACATGTGATGTAGATGGTAAAGTCGAAACATTTAGTGAAGGGGCTGTTGACCTTTTTGGTTATTCTGAAGAGGAAGTTGTTGGTAAAATGAGAGTCAGTGATTTTAGTGATGGGCAAGTCGTTCTTGGTCATGTCGTTGGTTGGCTTGCTGAAGCTGTAGACAAAGGAGTCTGGGAAGGCAATACTGTCTTCTTACATAAGGATGGTAGTGAGCTACCATCTCGTATTAAAATAACGCCAACTAAATCAAAAGATGGAGAACACATAGGCTATTGTGGTGTTACAAGTCCTCTAAAAGATAAAACAGCTGATGAGGTTCGTCCCAAAATTGATATAATGACTAAAATATTCACATGGGTTGTGATAATGAGATTACCATTCTTATCCGCAACTTTTGTTCCTATTTTTGTTGGAGCAGCTATCGCAAAGTTTGCAGGGTATCCTATTCAGTGGGGTTGGCTTGCACTGACAGCACTTGGAGGTGCATTACTACAAATTGGTACAAATACATCAAATGACTACTACGATCACGTGAGTGGTACTGATGAAATAAATTACAATTATAGTAATGTTGGTCTTAATGGTGGTGGTCGAGGGATTCAAATGGGTCTCATCTCAGCAAAAGGTATGCTAACCTTAGCCATTGTAACTTTTGGGCTTAGTGCTCTTGTAGGTATTCCTTTAATTCAAAAAGCTGGACTTCCAGTACTTTGGTTAGGACTAGTTGGATTCTTTTCAGGTTTATTCTATACAGCACCTCCTTTTAAATTTTCTTCTAGAAAAGGATTAGGCGAACTATTAATAGGTTTAAATTTTGGTCCTTTAATGGTAGCTGGAAGTGCATTAGTACAAACGGGTAAACTTTTACCAGAAGCTTTTTTAGTCGGTATTCCAATTGGTTTATTGATTGCTGCTGTTGTTTATGTGAATGAATTCCCTGATCATGATAGTGATAAACAAACAGGAAAGAAGACATTGATTGTGGTATTTGGACCCGAAAAAGCGAGAGTCGGTTATGTTTCCTTAGTTGTTGGAGCTTTCCTTAGTATTATTGCTCTTGTCTTGAGTGAGAGGTTACCATCTGAATCTTTGATTTCTCTACTGGCTGCTTACTTTGGTTTTAGAGCTATTCAAACTTTATATAAGCACTATAATAGTAGACTTTTAGAACCGGCTAATTGGGGGACTATTATTATGCATAATGTTACGGGTTTATTATTAATTATAGGGCTTTGGGTTGCCTCTGCTTAATATAAAATAGTTTTCTAACCTTTCTCTTTTTTCAAAAACCCCCATTATTGGGGGTTTTTTATTTGGAGATGAATAAATACTTTTGTAATATACTTACGAGTAACTTACGAGTAACAAACAAAGAGAGATTTTTATGATGAAATATTTTATTAAGAAAAAAAATAAACAGATGTTATCCTTTGAAGTAATACGTGCTGTTTCACGTTTAAATAGTCATGCAAATAAATTATCATCCCAATCTATTGTTTGGAATGGAAAGGGAATTACAAACTTGTCTATTACCTCATGAACAAGATGCTGTCTCCTAAATTGGAAAAGTTTTTAAACTTTATTCAAAGGTTTACACTCATGAATGGTCAATCTCCATCTTATGAAGAGATTATGACCAGTCTAGGCTTTGGATCATTAGGGACAGTCAATTGGTATGTAAAGACCTTGGAAGATAAAGGTCATCTATCGCGTATAAAAGGCCCCAACGGGAAACGAGCACTTATTTTAAATCAAAATGAGCACATCACAAGTACAATGGCTCGTTTACCGTTGTTGGGCTTAATTGCTGCTGGTGAGCCAATTGAAGCTTTAGAAAATCCTGAAATGGTGGACGTCCCGTCATCTTTATTACATCCGGATCATTATGTGCTACAAGTAAAGGGTGATTCGATGATAGAAGAACAGATTCATGATGGCGATTTTATTGTTGCTAAAAAAACAAGCACTGCTCGATCTGGTCAGATTGTTGTTGCAATTATTAATGGAGAAGCAACTTTAAAATGTTACATGCCTAGTAGTAATGGTGTAGAGCTTCATGCTCGAAACCCAAATTTTCCAATTATAAAAATTGATCCAACAGATGATTTCCGTATCAATGGTGTTCTGCTCTATTCTTTTAGAAATTATTTGAATTAGGTAAAACTCTATGAATGTAAGAGACGTTTTTCACATACGTCTTAAGGGTCTAGAGCTTCAGGCAGAGCAGATTATAGATCCTACTTTAAAAAAACGTCCTGTTGCCATCATATCATCAAATAGTTCTAATAGTATAATTATTGCTCTATCTCCGGAAGCTGAAGAAGAAGGGTTCTCTTGTGGTATGAAAGTCTCAACAATACGAAAAGTAAATCATGGAGTTCGCTTGTTGCCCTATAATAAATCACTTTATACAAAATTAAATAAATATATCTACAACACTGTATCTATGCATACACCTATTGTTGAGCCAAGAGGAATAGGAGAGTTCTTCTTAGATATGAATGGTATGCGACTTTTAAGAGGAGATGTTCAAAATAATGGTTTATCTATTCTTGAATCTATAAATAATAAAACAAGAGTTATCGGACAAGTCGGGATAGGATCTAATAAATTGGTAAGTCAAACAATCACAACCGTTACTTCAGATAAAATTTATCAAGTTAAAGAAGGGTTAGAATCTCAATTTTTTTCATATTTAGACCCAGATATTTTGCCTACCGCATCAGAGAAATCAGTAAATAAAATAATTAAATTTTTATTAATTAATAAAATCAAGAGTCTTCAATCGATAATAAAAAGCCCAGATGAATTCAAAATATTATTTGGTGTCCATTCTGTTCAACTTGCAAAAGAATCACACGGCAAAGATTCTCGACCAGTTAAACCATTAGAAGAAAAAGATATTATTTTAAGGCAAACAATTTTATTCGAAGATACAAACTCTAAAAATATTTTAGATGCATTGGTTAAAGATCTTGCTGAGCAGATTGCATTTGAATTAAGAAAAAGATGGCAGTTAGCAAAAAAAATAAAAGTTGAAATACATTATGCTGATGGTTATCAAATGTTGCAATATGGGAAAGTTGAAAGCCTTGATGATTTTTCAGTGATAGAAGTCTGTCAATTATTATTTGAACAAGCAAATAAGAGGAGAAACCGAATTAGAACAATTTTAATAGTTGCTAGCCATTTTTTTCCTTTTGCTGACCAAGTAACAATATTTAGAACAATAGATGATAAAAATATGGAGTTATCTAAGGCCATTGAAAATATTCGGCAGCGATACGGAGTTAATGCTTTACAAACAGCTAATATTTTTCAGGCATTAGGGAAGTCATAATGTTTGTTCATTTAAATACTCATTCAGTCTATTCTAAAATGAGTGGCCTCTTATCTTTACATGATTTAGTAGAATTGACAGCAAAATCATCTATGGATAAAATTGCATTAACTGATACGAACGGTTTATGGGGTTTTATTCGATTTGTACAACATGCGCGTAATAGAGGTCTAGGTCCGATCGCTGGAGTAAACCTAATCACAAAGATGGATGAACTAATTGTTTTGGTAGAAAATCAATCTGGGTATGAAAATCTTTGCCGAATTATATCTGATGTGCACAGAAATTTGGATAAACCAATTATTGAGCTTATAAGAGATAGATCAATAGGTCTATTTTTTTTATCATATAACGAAAAAACATTAAGTCTATTAAAAAAGATTATTCCAAGTAGTCATTTATTTGTAGAGCTAAGACCTGGATTTCAAGAAAATATCATACATAATTTAGCTAGAAAATTAAGATTAGAAGTTGTTGTAACAGGAGATGTTTATTTTAAATCAAAAAGTGATCATGAAGCTCATCTAACACTTCGTGCTATTCATTATAATTCGACAAAAGATAATTTAGACTCTTCTCAGTATAAAACATTACAACACTGCTTTAGAAATGAAGAACAGATGATAGAGCTCTTTCCAAACAGCTTAAGTTTTTTAAATAACAGCTACTATTTAGCTAACCGTTGCAAAACAAACTGGTCATTTATAAATACAATTTTTCCAGGACTTTCTTTAAAGAATACTCATAAGTCTAATACAAAGCTTAAAGATAAAGTGTATTCTGGTGCTAAAAAGCGGTATACTAATTTAAATGATCTTATTCGTTATAGAATTGAATATGAATTGAAACTCATTAATGAAAAAGGATTTTCTCCTTATTTCTTAATTGTAGAGGATATTGTTAAGCAGACCAATGCTACTATTGGTCGAGGTTCTGCTGCTGCATCCATTGTTAGTTACTGCTTATTTATTACACAGGTTGACCCGATTAAGTATACACTTAATTTTCAAAGATTTATTCATACAGAGAGGAAAGATATGCCTGATATTGATATTGATTTCCCATGGGATGAACGAGATAATATTCTGAATTATATATTTAAAAAATATGGTGATGAGCGAACCGCAATGGTCTCAAATCAAGTATTCTTAAAGCCAAGGTCCGCTATTAGAGAAGTAGGTAAGGTTTATGGACTCTCTAATGAAGAGATTAATCAGATAACCAAGAGAATAGGCTGGTATACATCACGCAAAAATCTAGTCTCTTGGATTCGAACAGACACAAAGTTTTCTAATCTAGATTTAGATGAGACTTTGATTAAGGTTTTAAAAGAAAGTGAAAAAATAATTGGATCTTTTAGGCACTCGTCAGTTCATTCTGGAGGGGTAGTTATTGTACCTGATGAGATTGAAAAATATGTTCCAGTTCTTAAGGCACCTAAAGGTGTACAGATTGTAGAATGGGAAAAAGATCAAGTCGAAGATTCAGGTTTGTTAAAAATTGATATTTTAGGTAATCGTAGTTTATCTGTTGTTCGTGACACGATTAAACATATTAATTTGAATTATCAAGGGGATGAAATAGATAAAAAGTATTTTAACTATCATTATATTCAACCGATAGAAGATAAAAAGACAAATGAAATAATGAAGTCTGGAAGAACAATGGGTGTCTTTTATATAGAAAGTCCTGCAACTAGGCAGTTATTATCAAAATCAGGAGTTGTTGATTTTAATCACTTAGTTATTTACTCCTCTATTATCAGGCCAGCCGCTAATAGGTTTACGAATATAATGCTTTCTAGAATACATGGGCAAAAGTGGGATTTGATCCACCCTGATTTAGACTTTTTAAATGAAAGTTATGGTATTATGGTTTATGAGGAACAGGTCTCGATAGCGGTTATGAAAATGGCTGGTTTAAAATATAGTGAAGCAGAAATATTACGTAAAACAATGAGTCGTGATTCTATGCAGAGCCATATAAAATTGTGGAAAAAAAAGTTTACCAGCCTATGTATAGATAGGGGGTATTCTAATGAAGTAATTCATGATGTTTGGGATATGATTTCTTCTTTCGTGGGTTATTCCTTTTGTAAATCTCATTCGGCTTCTTATGCCATGTTATCATTTACTTGTGCATATCTTAAAGCCCATTTTACCGCAGAATTTTTAGCCGCGGTAATATCGAATAGAGGTGGTTTCTATTCTTCTTATGCATACATGAGTGAAGCAAGGAGGTTTGGGATTATAATTATTAAACCAGATATCAACAAGAGCTACTATGAATGGCGAGGTTATGATGATAAAATTATAATGGGTTTTATGAGTATTAAAAATCTTCGTAAAAAATCAATTTATCTAATTTTGGATGAACGAAAAGCTGGTTTTTTTGATTCTCTTGATGACTTTCTAATCCGTGTAGACCTTGATCTGGCAGATGCGATGGCACTTACAAATGCAAGCTGCTTTGACAAAATAGGATTCAACTTAAGTCACCAACAGATTGCATATAAAGTTGCAGGGTATTATCTGCAAAATAAAAATCGAAATACCCTGTTAGGAAATCCTCTAAATCGTAAAATTGATGAGGAAGATACTTTTAGACTAGAAATAGAATCTTTTGGTTATCTCATTTCTATCCATCCAGTATCTCGGTATAGAGGAATACTCAGTAATCGGATTATTTATGCTAAAGATATTTCAAATTATTGTGGTAAATCAATTTACTTAATCGGTTTGTGTATTACCCATAAAGAGTCCATAACTCGTACATCTGAACCTATGCAATTTTTAACACTAGAAGATGAGACAGATATTTATGAATGTGTTTTATTTCCTAAAGCTTTTAAAGAATTTGGAGATCTTCTTCAATGGGAAAAATTATTTATTATTCGAGGTATTGTGAAAGAATCATTCGGAGTATGTAGCATAATGATTGAAAAGATGGCAAGTCTTCAACAATGGGTAAAACGTCTAAACAGTAACCGCCATTCAGCTTAAAAAATTTAATTTGAATCTCCTTACAGTATATTGTACCACGGAAATATTCTTTATTTATTCCAGGTGACTTTTTTTTGAAAAAAGAAGATTATGAATATTCAATTAGTTTTAATGCTGAATTCTTTAGAGTTTTTATTTATTCTATTTAATAATTTTTATATAACACTAACCAAGGTTTAATAATGAAAGAAGAAAATGGAATTATTATTATGACTTTTTTATTATTAGGTATGATAATAATGAACCCTAATAAAAAATTCTTAGATAATCCCCCTTTGAATGAAAGTAACAAAGCAAATATGTTTTTTGAAAATATATTTCAAGACAAAGTTAATCGAAGTCCTGAATTTAAAATGTCATTAGGAATTAAGGAGGATCAGGGTAGCTGGGATGATAATTCGGAGCGAGCCTCTAAAATAAGTTTAGAAAGGACAAAAAGCGAACTCCGATGGTTGAAAAAAAATATCGATTATCAACAATTAGATGAGCAAACTAAATTAAGTTTTGATTTATTTGTCTACGAAGCAGAACGTACGATCTCAAATTATAAATATAGATATCACAATTATCCTTTTAATCAAATGTTTGGTCTACAATCTGATATACCTGCAGACCTAATCAATATGCACAATGTGGATAATGCCCAGGATGCCAATAACTATATCAGTCGATTATCAAAAATCCCCATATTATTTAAACATGCGATTGTTGGATTAGAAAAAAGAAGAAATATGGGTATAATTCCACCAGAATTTGTTTTCCCTCATATTATTCGAGATTGTAAGAATATGATTACAAACGAACCATTTGAGAATAGTCGTATTAATAGTACGCTTCTAGATGACTTTTCCAAAAAAGTCTATGCTTTGGATATTAAAAAGAATGAGAAAGAGCGTTTAATAGCTAAAGCTAGAGAAACACTAATTCAATATGTTAAACCGGCTTATCAAAGTATTATTACTTATTTTGAAGAGCTTGAGCAAGAAGCATCTACTACCGATGGTGTTTGGGCTTTTCCCGATGGTAATAATTTTTATAATTCTGAATTAGCATCTATTACAACAACAAATATGACAGCTGAAGAGATTCATAATGTTGGTTTACAAGAAGTAAGCCGAATTCATTCTGAAATGAAGTTAATAATGAAAAAAATAAGGTTTAAAGGTAATCTACAAGATTTTTTTCAATATGTTAATAATGATGAAAAACTGTTTTACGAGGACTCTAATTTAGGAAGAACTGAATATGTTGCGGATGCTAAAGAAATTGTTGATAATATGAAAAAATCTCTAGACCTTTTATTTAATACAAAGCCTAATGCTAAAATTATTGTTAAACCTGTAGAGAAATTCAGGGAACAATCAGCAGGGAAAGCATTTTACAGGAGTCCTGCAATAGATGGATCTAGACCCGGGATTTATTATGTGAATACTTTTGATATGAAAGCTATTCCAAAATATCAGATGGAGGCGCTTGCTTATCATGAAGGTATCCCTGGACATCATATGCAAATTGCAATTTCACAAGAGTTAAAGGGTCTACCTATGTTTAGAAAGTTTGGATGGTATACGGCTTATGGAGAAGGATGGGCATTATATAGTGAATACCTTCCAAAAGAGATTGGATTTTATAAAGATCCATATTCAGATTTTGGAAGATTAGCCATGGAATTATGGAGAGCTTGTCGATTGGTTGTGGATACAGGAATACATAAGATGAAATGGACAAGAGAAGAAGGCATAGCATATTACTCTGAAAACACTCCCAATGCTGAATCTGATGTTATAAAAATGGTCGAGCGACATATTATAATGGCTGGACAAGCAACAGGCTATAAGATTGGAATGATAAAAATTTTAGAATTAAGAGAAAAAGCACGATTTGAATTAGGCGATAAATTTGATATCCGAGAATATCATGATGTAGTATTAACAAATGGTCGATTACCATTAAATATTTTGGAAAAACAAGTGGATAAATGGATCTCTTTAAAACTGAATTAGTTAAAAATAAGAATTTAACGTTTTCTTTCTTCTAGAATTTTTTTTTCAGAAGAAGCCCAAGAACAAATTAAACATTCTCTCATATTATGACTTCTTGCAGGACAATGTTCTCTACCAAAAAAAATGATTTGTAGATGTAGTTTATTCCAAGATTTTTTATCCCATATTTTCTTAAGATCCCGTTCTGTCATATCAACATTTTTTGCTTTTGATAGTCCCCACCTCGCTGCAAGTCGATGAATATGAGTATCAACAGGAAATGCTGGAATTCCGTACCACTGAGACATAACAACACTTGCTGTTTTGTGACCCACACCAGCTAAACTCTCGAGATAATCCCAATCTGCACGCACACCGCCACCGGTAATTAATTGCTGAGCCATTTTTTTAAGATTTTTTGCTTTAGTTGGTGCTAAACCGATATGTCTAATTAAATTTTGAATAATCTCTACATCAAGAGAGGCCATCTCTTCCGGTATTTTTGCTTGTTTAAATAATTGTGGGGTAACTTCATTTACTTTTTTATCTGTAGTTTGCGCTGAAAGCATTACTGCTACGAGAAGTGTGTATGAGCTGAAATGCTCTAGGGGGATTGGAGTAGTTGGATAGAGTTCATCTAGAATCTTTTGGATCTTATCTGCTTTTTCTAAACGAGTCATTAATTTAATTCTGATTTTTAATTGTTTTTGAAATCAAATAAATGATCTCAATTTTTATTTTAATTTTTGTCTACCAAAATCACATGATCGAGCCTTAGTTCCATTAGAAGATCGTCATAACTTACACATCGTCCTTTTATATTAATATTCTCACCTATTTTAGGTTGTATTTTTTTACCTTTTTCAGGGGAGCAGATCACACTATTATTGAGGATAACTAGTATAGAGTCAAACCCAGTTACTTCACCATCAATTTGGACGACTTGATTGATTAATTCATTTGCCTCATTCATTTGAAACCTCCAAAATAATTCAGAAGCATTTGTAGTTAAGACCGGATTTTTGGAAGTATAGTCGGGTTGCATTGACTTCGTATAATAAAAAAAAGCACATAATGCTATAATAGGAATTATTGATCTTACTATTTTCCAATTCATTTCACCTCGAGTCATATCCAATACTATATTTGTATACCTTATAATAGCAAATTGTTTTATCTTAAATATTTGGAACTTAATAAATGTATAAATTTTCCACATTACTAGCAATGCTAGCACTCTTTCAAGGCTGTGAGAATAATATAGCTGATGCAGATCCAATAATTGAGGACTGTTTAATTATTGAATCATATTATAGTAGCTCTGTGGCACCAATAATGGCACAAAGTTGTAATGGGTGCCACTCAGGTACGAGTCCTTCAGGAGGGATCTTAACAAATAATTATGAAGATGTTAAAAATGGTTTGAACAGCATAATTAATAGAGTTGAAAGGGATATAAATGTTATTGGTTTTATGCCTTTAGGAGGGGAAAAATTAACGAATGATAAAATATCCATTCTTCATCAATTTTTAGAAATGGAATGTGAATGATTAAACTACTTATACTGATATTTCTATCATTTCCTGTTTTTGGTAAAAATTTATATTTTACAAGATCTGGGTCTGTATCATTTTTTTCTAGCACACTTATTGAAGATATAAAAGCAAAAAATGACCAGGTTACCTGTGTTTTAGATGCTGAGTCAGGTCAAGCCTCTTTCCGAATACCAATTAGAGGGTTCACTTTTAAAAATGCCTTAATGCAAGAACACTTTAATGAGAATTATTTGGAGTCTGAGAAATATCCAAATGCAAGCTTTAGCGGATTTATAGAGGGTTGGAAAGATACTAAATTCAATGCTATCCCAACACCAATCATGATATCTGGCGAAATGACGATTCATGGGATTAAACAAAAAATAAAAGAAAATGGAACTATTCAAATGAAAAATAATAAGATCTATGGGAATGCTACTTTTAATTTATTTGTTGCTGACTATGGTGTTGAAATACCTAAAATAGTTCGAGAGAATATAGCAAAATCATTGAGCATTGATATTGAGCTGATACTTAAGAAAAAATGAGAAAATTTTTAATTATATTTTTATTATCGTTTACTTTTGCTCAAGATGATTTGCTTTCCTTTTTAGAAGATGAACAGTTTGTCCCATTGCCAATACAAGGGACTTTCAAAGCGACCAGGATAGTTAATGCACAATCGGTAGAATTACCACGTAGTAAAACACTAGAATTCATTATTACTCATAGATTTGGTACTATGAGTAATGGCTTTTATGATTTGTATGGACTAGATGAAGCATCGGCTAGGTTTGACCTAAGTTATGGTTTTAATGAAAAAATAAGTTTGGGAGCGGGAAGGAGTAGTCATAAAAAAACATATGACTTTTTTTCAAAAATTAAATTATTTTCTCAGAAATCGACACCATCATTATCTTTCGCATCTATAGTTTTATTTTCAAAAGTAGAAATTGCAACAATAGCTAAAAATGAAAACTTTAATAATCGTCTTATTTATGACTTCCAATTATTATTAGCTCGTAAAGTAAATCAAAATTTATCCATTCAAATAATACCTACTCTTATACATAAAAATCTAATTCAAAGGTTTGAAGCTAAAAATAACCTTTTCTCTATAGGTCTCGGAAGCCGGATTAAATTAACAAAAAGAGTTTCTTTAAACGGTGATACTTTTTTCCCATTAGGAGGGAGAGGACGATATGTAGGTTTCACACAATCTTGGGGGCTAGGCTGTGATATTGATACTGGAGGTCATGTGTTCCAACTAATAATTACAAACGCACAAGGAACCTATGAAAGCGCTTATATAGAGGAAGCCAACGGTACCTTAAAAGGGGGGAATGTATTTTTTGGCTTCAATATTACAAGATCTTTTAATTTTAATTAAACTTTTTTAATCTGGGGCTATAAGAGTAAACATTTTTCCAATTTCTGTACTACCATTTGCTCTATATCTTTGACCTGTCTCTAGATCTTCAATAATCCATTTTTTTGGACACTTTGTACGTATTATAAGATTAACCGCAGAATCTAATTCTTCAGTCTCTTCTCCATTTATAAGTTTTCTAAACGTTTTATTTTTATTCATTATATCTTCTTTTTTATTTTTCATGATTTTAATTTAATTAATCCATTTGGAATGATTTAATTATTTATCCTTATAAATAAAAAACCCCACAAATGTGGGGTTTGGTATTACTTGACATCTTTTCTTTCAAAAGGATGCGATCGACTGTTCCGTGACCTAATTGAATTTAACCTATCTGTGATAAATCGTTTTCTGGAGCGTCTAATATTTTTTCCTTTGGTATGCACTTTTATTCCTATTAATTAATAATGTTCTTTTTCGAGCCGCGAAACTTAGTATAATTATTCTCATAAATATAATAAAATATTTATTTATTTATTTTTATAAAAATAAACCGAATAAAAGATCCTTCTGATTAGAAAAAATATGATTTATAAACGTCAATATTGAATAAATTTTCCACCCTTTATTCTATAAATTTATAATGTAAGGTAAGACAAGTCATGATATTAATTTTGTTATGAATGATCCATTAATTATTCTAAATATTGGTTATGCCCTTACCTTCGTTGCACTTGCAATAAGAGAAGTTTTATGGTTAAGAATAACACTAACAGCAGCACAAATAACTCTTTTCACATATCATTATTTTTATGCTGCAAATAGTTCAGCATCATTTTGGACATCTGTTTTTGTAATTGTTAATTCTTATAATATTTTTAAAATTTTTTTAGAAAGACGACCAAAAATTATTCCTGACGAAATAAGAGATCTCTACGAAGGAATATTTAAGAACTTGACAGCAAGCGAATTTCTTTACTTTTGGAATATGGGTACAATCAAATCAGTAAATGATGATTACTTCATTCATTCTGGGGAAAAACAAAATAACCTTTTATTAGTTCTTTCAGGAATGGCCAACGTTGAAGTAAATAAAAAACCAATTGCTAGTTTGGGAAGAGGGTCCTTTATTGCTGAAATTAGTTTTTTAACCGGAGAACCTGCCTCAGCGGATGTACTTGCAAAAGGAGAAGTCATTTTCATTGCATGGAAAAGTGAACGATTAAAAAATTTACAGCACGATAATTCCGTATTCTGGATGAAATTACAACATGCACTTTCAGAAGATCTTATTAAGAAGGTTAAACCTCAAGCAAAAAAAGAATCTCAAATAGAATAAGAATAGCGTTTATCTTTGATATAGTTAAATGTACGTGATTTAAAATTATGGTTTTAAAAAACAAAAACAAGCAATAATGATAAAATATGGATGGGTATTTAGCCTAATAGCT
>TARA_B110001452_G_scaffold54321_3_pt1 | contig 34020 bp, 18 predicted proteins | sample TARA_B110001452 | Tara Oceans TARA_B110001452 (sample SAMEA4396971) | marine metagenome | biome: Polar Biome; feature: [DCM] deep chlorophyll maximum layer (ENVO:01000326); material: water (ENVO:00002006), including particulate matter (ENVO:01000060) such as... | depth 25 m
AACTTCAGTGAAGGCGACGACTTTGACCTCAGGGTCTACATCGAAAACCTCGGCAAAGAAGACCAATTAGTTGATGTGACCATCCAATATGCACAAATCAAACTAAGCATAGACTCCGGTGACATTTCTACTGCATCTGACGACGTTGCTGGTGAAGCTGGTGATGTCGTTATTCCTGTCGAAAATCTAGGGCTACTTGATGCAACATCTGTCATCGTTTACTTCAAACCGAGTGGAGAGTCTGTTGAACGTCAACAAACGATCACTGTTCCTGCCGGTGAAACCGTGAATGCGACATTTGATAACATTACCAACCCACAAGGTGACCACAGATTCGATGTACGAATTGAGGTTGTTGGAGAAGAGGCAAACAACGTAGAATCGATTATGCACGACGGTAAGATCGCTGTTGGCGGTGCGTTTGACTTCCCACTTAGGTACGACCCTGCTCCTTCATCAGGTTCTGAATCGATTTGGCTTACACTTGCAGTAGCTGCCCTGGGACTCCTTGTCATCTATGGTGGTGTCAAGACAGCTCGCAGCGGTCGCTCAGGTTCGAAGTTCTGATTATAGAGCAATTACGACCTTTGTCAAACAAGGGTTCTTGAAGCAAACGATGTGATAGTCACCACTATGGAAGGTCTTGACCATGTTGACTACCTTCCTGAGCCCTATGACCGGAGTATTGTGTCTGCAGTAGATCCTGCAGTCGTCGGGCATCAAGATGATTGGCGTTCCGAAGTCATGGGTTGGGCTCCGATGGTCGCAACGCCTGTCGTTAGAGCGAGAAGAAAGACGCTGACAGCGACAAACATTCTCGGTTTCGCAGTGTTTGTTTCAATTAGCATGTTGCTCTGGCGGAATGACCTTCTTATTGTTGAATTACCGCTGCCAGATTCTGAGTGGGCCTTTGAGACGACGGGTGTTAGAGAACTCAATGAGGACGGGCTGAGCGGGCAGGGGATTCGACTTTGTATGGTTGATACGGGTATTGATAATCAGCACGAGGCCTTTGCTGGGAAAGATATTCAATTCCACGATCTGATTGGAGATTCCACTGCACCCCGTGAATACGGAGCAGTCGCTCATGGAACATTGATGGCAGGGATTTTAATTTCCGGTAGCCATCAAATTGGTATCGCACAAAATGTGACATTTGCTATGGTTGCAGCCCTCCAGGATGACGGTTCTGGTCAAAACAGTGGACTTGAATCCGATGTTGGAGATGCTATTCGTTGGTGTCAATTTCAATTTGAAGCGGACATTATTTCATTATCTCTCGGAGGTACTCCAAGCATGAATGGTGAGCGTGAAGGGGATTCTGTATCAGCCACGCGTCAAGCCACAGATAGCGGAATATTTGTCGTCGCTGCGGCTGGCAATGATGGAGGTCCTGATGACGATGGGGATGTAGCGGCACCGGGGAATGTCCCGAGAGCTATCTCAGTGGGTGCTACTACACGTCAGGGCGAAGTGTGGGTGAATTCGTCTATCGGCACAGATACTGGAGATGGACCTAGTCGCCAACACCCTCACCTGAAACCGGAAATCGTAGCTCCTGGGCACCGAATCATAAGTACCGGTGAGGATAATCTCTGGTACACAAGTAGTGGGACTTCAGATTCAACGGTATTTGTTGCTGGTGCACTTGCCTTGTTGTTAGAAGCCTACCCACAACTCCGGCCTAACGGTCAAAGCGATGGGGCTTGTGTCGACCTCGTAAAAGAAGCACTCATGAATTCAGCTCAATCCATTGGACAGGGCGATGACCATCACCCCTATGCTGGCTATGGGCTGATTGATGCCGAAGCATGGATTGAGGAAATTGACTCCTCAGTCACCTGCTAGAGTGTTATTTGCATCAATCCGAGTAGACTATTTTCGTTGTAGAGATGCACCTTTTTATCACTTTATGTCGTTTTTATGTACATTCTGTTCCCTTTTCCGGCGTCAATTTTGATACATTTAGCCCATAATGATACTTACGAATTGACAATCATGGAGCAGTATTATATTCGGCCCGTCCATGGGGAGAATAGGTGCATCCGCCATGTCGCAAAAATTGAAAGCAAAAAGTTTCTCAATCGTAACACTATTCTTGCTGGCCTCCCTGCTCGGTCTTGTAACCCTACCAGCAGCATCGGCCGTCAATGAAACAACCAAAGGAACCGTCACCGGTGTTGAGACATGGTCAGGTACCATGAACTTACAAGGTGATGTTGAAGTGGCAGAGGGTGCAAAACTCATTGTTAATGCCGGAACTACGGTCAATATCCCATATGGCAACTTCATTGACGTAAAGGGGGCTATCTGTATCGGAGATTCAGCATGCGGTGCCAGTGCGGGTTCCTCCTCAAGCCAGGCCCGTTTCATTTGGTCCATTCCTACAGACTACACTGAAACTGGGCGTTGCTTGAGCAATCAATCTCAACTTCTCAACAATCCTGACGCAGCATGTGGTTCAGGAATGATCATTCGTGATACCATCGACCAATCATTAACCTCTATCAACTATGCTCACTTTGAGAACGGATATGGATACCCAACCTTTGTCGGGGCAGGGACACAAAGCCAATCTGTGAAATATGGCGTTCTGGTTTTTGACGGCTCCAGCACAAATGCTCGTGGCCTTTCATTCAAGGACACTAACACTTCCAACGTACTAGCGGTTGATTTTGCCGCTCCAATGATTTCTGAATCCGAATTCTCTAATGGAATTGACGAGCAGACATTCAAGGCTTCTGCCGTTCGTGCGTATGGTGCAGGTGCAGGTATTCTCTCAACCTTCACGTTGGAAAGTTCAGTGTTTACCGGCGATGATGCAGATTGTGGTCAGCAAGGTGGCGGTTTGTCAGTCCTCGTTATCGAAGACAGCTATGTTGACATGGACGACCTCGAAATCAAAGATTCATCCTACGGAGTTCTCATGGAACGCAGTTCAGGCTCATTGACCAATTCCGAAATCACTACAAAGTGCAACGCAGTCGACACAAATTCGTTGAAAACAACAGGTTCGATCAACCATCAACTCACAGTTAGCAATAACATTCTAACCACTACTGAAGGTGCTGGACTTACCGCATACGAAGGCGCTAACGTGTACGCTGAAGGAAATACCATCTCGGGTGCAAGTGAAGCCTCTGGAGTTGGTGTTAGTGGCTCAACCATTGAGTTGCACGGCAACACAATCGGGCCGATTGGCGGTTACAATGGATTGTGGATTTATGGTATGAATTCCGAGGTTATTGCAGAAAACAACACCATCAAAGAAACAACGAAGGAAGCCGTAAACATTGGCGAGTACCATCACGAAGATTACGGTCAGAGTAAGGATTACGGGGCAAAGCGTCTTTATTTCGCTAACAACATTATCCAAAACAACTCCGGAACATGTGAATCCGTGATTTACGGAGGAGAGTTTGCTTGCCCTGCAATCCACGTGTTCATGGCTTCAGCAACCATCATTGATAACACGATTACTGGAAATTCGGGTGATATCATCCGAGCAACTGGTAGTTTAGTGAACGTTCAAGGAAACACCGGAGATTCCGCATTCGGATATGCGGGTAACATCTCAGTTCATGACGATCCCTCTACAAACATGAAGTACGGCTCAGTTGCTTACTTCTCCGGCAACACCTGGACGGGCGTATCTCAAGTCTACAACGTAACAGAGTCACGAATGACCGTCCAAAGCGAACAAATTCCATCTCCAGGTAACGGAGAGCTCTATCCGATTTCTATTAGCTGGATGAACGCAGAATGTCCTTATGTGCAAAAGGAGTGTTTGACACTACCTGATGCTTCCACATTACCTCCGGCACAAATGCCTCTTGCAATTGAATTGATTGAAAATGCAACAGTATTTTCCTTTGCTGACCTACAGAACTTTGACTCGTCGATGATACATGTCCAAAACCAGAACACAGCTTGGGGTTCTCAAGTTCGAGAAGGTGAATTGGTTCGCTACCAAGTGAAGGCAAAGAACAGCAATGTTGCTGGTGCAACGGTCATTATCAAAGACGCAACTGGCTTGCCTTTGTATGAATTAACCACCGACGCATTCGGATTCACACAACAAGTCTCTCTCCCATCTGATTTCCTTCTAGACCGTAACTGGAATCACAAAGTTGGTGACAAAAACGCAGTGATTCCTGGTTCAGGTAATCCCCCCATCACAATGGATGAAGATTCGTGTGCGGATGGAATTGATAACGATGGAGATACCCTCATTGATGGCGATGACGCAGACTGCATAAACGGTCGTGAAATGCCGTTTTACACCGTTGAAGCCTTTAAATTTGGAAGCGGTACCAAAGATTTCTCCTATGTTCTAACTGGGCCGATCGATGATGTAATCAATCTTGACAACCTTCGTCCAAGCGTTAGCGTAACGCAACAAGATGGCGTCTCCTTTGCCACATCAGTTGATCTGACTGGACAAGCATGGGACGGTATCAAGTGGCCCTATGCAAACGATAACACGGCAATTCAGAAGCAGTTTGGAATGATTACAAAGGTTGAAGTTCAACCACCGGGCACCAACGATTGGTACCCAGCAACTGACACTTCTGGTGCAAACGGAATGATCACCTTGGAGAACCATCCGTTCAAGGATTGGTCGTTCGGGTGGGACATGTCTACCCATCCAGGTGGAGAGGGCGATGTAACCTTCCGTGTTCGTTCTTATGACGGACTTGATTATTCACCTGTCTCTGTTAGGCAGTACAAATTGAACCTCGTTCCTCCTACCATCGTCGTAGATGTCCCGAACAACGGAAGTAGCCACTCGAATGGGAAGGTTTTGTTCCAAGGAACTGCAGCAGATCCTTACTCAGGAACCTACGGTAGCGACGTTCAAAAGATATGGTTCCATATTACCAGTCCTGAAAACGATTACATTTCCCATTATTACGAAGAAGGCTCAACCAGCTGGTCTCATGAATGGGACTTCACCGAACTTCCTTCAGGCGAATACACATTTGAAGTATGGGCATCAGACAGCGACTTTTGTATTGATATCGCCATCATCCCAGAAGACGGCGGAGTTTGTCTTATTGAGACACGTGTTTTGACTATCATTAACGAAAACAACCCACCTCAATTGCAACTCACTTGGATTGGTTCTGCGGACCAACTGACTGGCGGAGTTGACAGAGCAACGGTTAGAGCATCCCAGGAAACAACGATTGTCGGAGTTGCTCGTGACATCGGTGGTCAGGTGACTCGGGTTGAAATTGATATCGTAGACCTCGGAACCAGTATCACACTCAACAACGGTCCTCTGCCCGTAACATCGTTCAATCCCGATGGTTCTTGGGTTGCTACATGGGATACTTCGAAACTAGACCATGACGGTGTATACGAGGTTACCGTGCGTGCATATGACGGAGAAGATTACTCTGAAGACACCGTATGGCGAATGACCATCAACAATCCAATTGACGCCAACAACATTGACCCTGTCTTCAACGAAACAGGCTGGGTTGGAAGCCTGACAATCTTCTGTGATTCAAAGTCTAACTCCTTTGACCGCTGTGGTGGTGGGGCTACTATTGACCTCACTCAGTTCTTCAGTGACCCTGATGGTGTTGGTGAAGTTAGCGATGCTCTTAATTTCTTTATCTACGACGATGACGGCACCATTGAAGATGACGACTATTCATCGTACATCCGTATCACTGCAGATGGAAAAGCAATCTATGACCCAATGGATTCGATTGCACAGGTGACCAGCGATATACCAGAATGGTCACTCAATGGAGTGATGTTTTATGCAGAGGATGACCAAGAATCCAGGGACTATTCACTCAAGGTAAACTTCCTCGTACGAGCAGTTGCTTTCAGCGTTGAACGTGTTGATAGCGGACCAATCACTCCAGACGACCCAGCATCCTTCCAAGGTGAAGGGCTGCCAGGAAGCACCGTAAACATCCGCTTTGCGAATGGAAATGCTAAACTCAACTCTACACGAGTTCTTTCTGATGGAACATGGACCATGGACTTGACAAACAGCCAACTCAGCATGGAAGGTAATGAAGAAATAATTTTCGAGATGGACGGTCAAATCTTCAAATTTGCCGGTGAGACTGAAAACGGAGAATTCAGCATTGTTGTCTCAAGCGGTAACGATGAGGATTCATCACTGTTAACTATCATTCTAATTGTTGGAGCGATCATCGTTCTTCTAGGAGTTGGAGCGTTCTTCTTCGTTGAATTTGAAGAAATACCTGATGTTTCCGAAGAAGACGATGAAAACCTCGCTGTTGCTGAAGACCCATATGCATGGGCAAAGGCAAAGAAGGCAGTGGAAATTCCTCCCCAGGAATCACCTCAAGCGGTCGCAACGCCTGAGGCAGCTACTGCACCTGCAGAGACTTCGCAACATCCCGGATGGATTTGGGACCAAGCAACGAACCAGTGGGCCCCTGACCCGAATTTTACCCCTGAACAGTGATCATTGAAAGAGATGAATTCAATGGCGGTGCAACCAAAGCCAGGAGTGCAAGAGAGAATTCTCCTGCACCTTCTCGACTATTCTGATTTCAAAAGCAGCATTGAAGTCCCATTTGCATTATCTCAAATGGGAATCGCTAACGCCGTTGCGATTGCAAGGTCAAATGTACCCCGAGCGATCTCAGGCTTGAAAGATCAAGGAATTTTGGTTGAACGTCAAGCACACGTCAAAGGAGTTTCTCGCAAAAGGAAAGCATATTTCCTTACCGATAGCGGTATCATCATGGCTTCAGAAACATGGTCTCGACTGTCAGAATTCCCATTGCGCTGTATCCTTGATGAAGGTCAACCAGTCGACACAACCCTTGGTGCTGTGAAATCGGTCTTGCCTTTTGAAATGCGTCCAGTTGACGTGATTCGGTACATGGATGAGAACGGTTACCTTGATGCACGTTCACTATCCCAAGATTTGATTGAACGTGACCTTTCCAAGCACGTAGAAAAGCAGTTGGTGACTTCCTTAGCAGATTTACCTCGGCTCCGACACTTCTACGGGAGAACAACCGAACTGGATAACATGGGGAATTTGATTGAGGCAAGAGCTACAACGCTCCTTGTTCCAGGAATCGCAGGTATTGGAAAGACAACTGTGGCTTCCAAATTGATTGAGAGATTTATGCATCGCCGGAACCTCCTCTACCATCGGTGTCAGGATTGGGAAGGTTCTCGTTCGTTTTTTGAGTCAATAGCAGATTGGTTGTCCAGTATGGGTAATTCGGAATTTGCTAGTTACCTTGCAGCCACTCCCATTCCACAACCCGCAGATGCCGCCGGGTTACTCATTGAAGCGCTTGAAGGTTCACCTTCGCTGATTGTCATAGATGACTTCCACAAGGTCTCAGATCTCGTTCTTCATCAGACCTTTCAAGCCATGTCACTTGCCTTACTCGGCAGTGAAGAAAAAATTGGCCTCGTCATCTTTTCTCGTTCGTTTAAGCCGGTAGTACCAACAAAGGATGCTGAGGGACGTATTGCCAGTTTGGTTCTTCCACTCGACGGGCTCGACCCAGAGTCCGGAAGGAAACTCCTCAGTAGTTTCTCAAACCTTGAGGATGAACAGTGGCTTCACATCCATGGGCTCTCGCGAGGTCATCCCTTGGTACTCGAACTCATCAACCGAGGTGCTTCGGCAGGTGCATTCCATGAAACCTTGGAGCATTACGTAACCGTAGAGATTTTCTCCAAACTGAGTGCCGAGCAGAAGCGTGTGCTTTCAGCGCTTTCGATTTACCGAGAACCGATGGTTCTTGAGGCGCTTGCACTGCAACAATTAGATACGGATGAACTGGACAATTTGGTAGAATCAGGTTTGGCTCGTCAAGCAGATTCAACCACCTACGACGTTCACGATTTGATTCGTGAGTTCTTGTTGCGCAGCCTATCTCCTGCACTAAAAGAGGAATTCCACGCAAAATGCATGGAGTGGTATGAAAAACAAACTCAATCCAATGAAGTTACCATTGAACTCATTTATCATGCGATCCAGTCAAATCAATTTGAACCTGCTTCTGAACTTATCATGGACAAAGGACGGCATCTTGTATCTCAAGGCCATATGGAACTTCTCGGTCTGTTGGAACGAATTGAAACCGTTGATTTAGAATCTAAAACCGTTGTTCTCCTGGGACAATTACAAGGTGACATTCTGGCCCTTTTGGGGCGGTTGTCTACAGCTGAAGAAGTTCTCAACAAAGCACTTGAAGGTGCAAAGGAAGACAACAATCCTTCCATTGAAGCAGAAATTCTTTCATCACTTGCAGATGTAAGCAGGAAGCAAGGTAACAGTGATGTTGCCCTTGCACGACACAAAGAAGCACTCAAGCACTATATTAGCCAAAGTAATGCAAAGGGTGCTGCCCGCACATACAACAACATCGGATACCTTCTTCGAAGGAAAAACGATCGCAACAAAGCCTTGGAAGCATACGGGGAAGTTGAATCAATTCTGAGTCAGTCGAACGGCAATGAATTGTTGAACAGTCAAATTACTCTTGCTCGGGCTCTCATTGACCTCGGCGAAGTCCAACGAGCACGAGAGCATGCTATGGACGCCCATGAAGCAACAGAAGCCATGGGTGACGCTGCCCTACATGCACGTGCTCAGGCGGTTCTAGGCCGGTACTATTCCAAGGTTGAACAATCTGAACTTGCAATGTTCCATTACACTGCTGCATTAGAGGCTATGAACGAAGCCGGAGACCTTCAATCACTGGTTGAAATTACTATCCTTCTTGGGGAAGTACTCCACGATGCAGGTCGAACTGAAGATGCTATGGAGCATTATCGTGAAGCACTCGTTATCGCTGAAGCCAATGACTTGCGCATGCAAATTGGAGAACTTCTCACTCGTCTCGGTGGCGTTGCTCCGGACCGACAAGGGCGAATGGAGTATCTTCAGCGTGCCCTTTCGGTATTCCGTGAATTGGGTGCACGCTCCCGCATGAAAGAAGTTCAGACGATGGTTCATCGTGCGGTTATGGGTCGCTGATCATTGAACTGCTTGTGGTCGATCCAAGGTAATTGTAGTCATTCCATTTTCATGGACTACCCATATTTGTTGAGCACCTGCAAGTGGAATTTCACCGTTATGTTCTCCAGTGCCCGTTCCTGACAAAGCCACAGTCATGTCAAGAGGGCCTCCTTTGTCAATCAATTTCAATGACGTGTCACTTAGTCGGAGCCAAAACATGGATTCGTCAGCTTCCGATGGTCGCCATGAAACAGACTCAGCATAACTCACATTTCCAATACGGCTTGCTTCGTCTGCTCTCTCAACCGCTGCTGCAAGGTCGTTCAAGTTGGCCTCAACAGCTTCTTCGTTCCATCGTAGTCTGGTATTTGTCTCAATGTCCCATGCCCAAACGCTGAAGATGGTCATCAAGAGTACTCCAAGAAGGAACGTAAATACATACCCAAGTTCAGTGGCTGCCGCATCAGTGTCTCGTGACAAACGTACTTGTTTCATGTCAGTGCCTCCCGAGTTGTAACGTCAAGTGATGAAAGTTGAAGTGTGAATTCAATGGCTTGTCCATTGGTATGCCAAACTGCTTCGGATGTACCATAACTAGGGTCGGGAACCCATCCTACATAATCGGTTAAGAGGTCTAACTGTCCGGGATATACCGTCCAATCTTCGCTAGCTTCAAGCCCTATTCCAGCACTGTCGGCAATCGCAGTACCATACGGCTCTGACCAGCCTCGTCTTACTTCATATGCAGGTGTTGATGCGAGGGATATACGATGAACAAGTTCGATATCAAGTTCGAGTACGCCCGCTCCTGAAGCGCTATCGGCAGTAGGGTGAAGAGAAGGTATAGTGGCTGCAAAGCGAGGTCCGGGCCCACCTCTGTCTGATGGGGGGACGACTACATACGGTTGGAATTCAGGGTGGTTGGTAACGACTGCTCCTCCGCTAAATGCGACTTCCATTCCGTTTACTGAGGATTGAAATTGATAGGCGAGTCGAGAGAGATGGAAGGCCCAAACAGTACCGATGGTAGCGTGTGTTGAAGTTCCATCACTTCCCAAAACTTCGATGGCTACGCTTGAGGGATGACGACCTTCTCTCCATGCCTGTTGAATATCAATTTCTCCTCGACCTCCCATTCGTTCCCATGGAAGTTCTGTCGTGATCCATCCACTTGCTTGCGTTGCTATTTGTGTGCAACGTTGTTCACCATCATGTGGAAGATGATACAGTCCGTCTTCACCGCTAAAGCGGGTGATGCGAACGGGGTGGTCTTTTTCGACCCCAACATTGGTTGTTCCCTGGTTTAGGGTCAAATTATAACGGTTATTGTTGCCCAAAAACACACCAGTTTGGTTTGCAACTCCACTTGCATTCCATGTAGAGGTATAACCTGCGAGAACAATGTTTAGATGTTCGCTAACCGAGTTATCCGTGTTGTAATAGGAAAAGGCTGCTCCTGAAATTGAACCCGTATCATCTGCGGGAATCATTGTGATTCCAGGTACGGCATCAGTAACGCTCGTAATCCCAGATGCCGCCCATGTGACAAAGAAATCTCCGTCGGCATCGAGTGTCGGTGCTCCGAGAATCTGCTCGGGAGGCCAAGATACATGCTCGATGGCATTGGGTTGGACGGAAATCCCTCCACCTCTCCATGTGATCGTTACGATTGCATCACCTGGGTTAGTAAATCGGAGTGTCCCTTCAAGATTTGGAGGGGTGAATGAATGTCCTAAATATGCTCCAGTAGTTGCCGGCCATGATGTAATGCCCGTTGTGTTGGTTGGTTCCGATTGATACAACATTCGTGAGGCTGCGCTGGTTGTAATCTGAACAACCTGGTTGGAAGTTAGGTTCAATTCATGGATGAATGAAACCGCAGTGCGGGACATTTCACTTGGTTGGGCATAGAATAATTCTGTCCCATTTGATGTTGTGATTTGAATTTGATTTGCTTTGTCGCTCAAAAGGTGAATCTTCGATAACCCCGATTCCATCGGGATTGCCCAAGACTGGCCCCGCTTATCGGATGGCTCGCTATCTGTGGGTTCGAGATATGTGGATCCTCCCGTTCCCATTTCTGCTAGGACAACTAATTCATGACTAGATGAAACAGTAACGGTGCCAAGTTGAGACAGGTCAAACAATTCCAAATCATCAACACGGAGATCTGCGGATACGATATCAGTTCCTGATGAACTCAGTGTGACATCCACTGGTCCCAAGGGCATTGCGAGTCCGGGAGCCACGGATACGAGGGCTCGGTCTACCTGGGCGTCAACGGTGTAGAAATAATGACGGTCCGGTCCTTGACGAAGGTCTGAAATACACACCGATGAGATGAAGGTTTCTGGATGTCGGATTTCAAGAGTGTCATCGAAATCCAGAGCACCTCTCGCTCTTAGGCTCATGTCTTCTTGCCATGTTGCTGAATACCACATGCCTCCACGTAATGAATCCCAAACGAGGTTTCCATCTACGGGGACGAGAGTTGAATGAGTGGAGTCTCCGGGCATGCCCCGTTCGCTTAATTCCGAGGTTTCATGAGCGAGGAGGGTCATTTGTGCAGACATATCGTGTCGTTCAACCGAACCCTCAAGTTCTTCGATAACGGGCATTAATGAAACCATCATCAACCCAATAATTGACAATACTCCTCCGAACAAGAGGACGGTGGCTACTGCGGCAGAAACAGCTTCTTCGTCTCGCTGAAGATTGTGCTTCATCTGCTCACCTCAACACGCTGGTAGTCCACTTCAAAGAACAGAGGTGAACCTTGTGAGGCGATAGTAAATCCATCTGAGCCACTCGCTCGCTGATATGGTGAAAAACCAATGAACGAATCAAGCGTTCCTGCTGAGCGTTGAATTGTGTAATCAGAGAGCCATGTTTCATGATATTGAGGCGTTATCACGTCATGCAGAGCATTGTTCACGGTAAAGCGAACGTTGAATGCCTCTCCAGTGAACAAGGTTAACGGGCCAAGCGATACGAACTCCATCCCAATGTTCGTTCCACTACCAATAGAGCCGTTTCCTGTAATGTCTGTGAGCAGGATTGACAAACGCAGTTCATCATTTGCCATGCGGTCAAATTCAACCAGTGGCATAGCTGTAACATCCCATGCCCCATTGGGAAATCGCTCCGCACGGCCGTTGTTCATCATAACTATTTCATGCGTGCCTTGACCCAGCGAGGTGGTCACTTGAATTCCTGATAACGATGCATACACGGTGCGATGCAGAGTAGTGCCTTGCTCATCATAAACGGTGACGATCATCCAATGCGGATGAGATGCATTATGATTGATGAAAACTTCCTGAGAGGTCGTAGGTATCGTTCGCTCAACCATTGTCGTTGGAGATTGTATGGTCATGCTTCTAGCGGACTCATTTGTTGCAGTTATTGCGATAACTGTGTCGTTAACTTTACGGATTTCGATGCTCTCCTGTGAGGTGAAATCAGCAGATAAAGTCCATTCCTCTATGTTTTGAACGGTGTAAATGGAGGTGGACTGCATGGCTAGTGTGTTTCTAAATCCAGTTCCCTCAGGGGCATTTCCGGCTACTTCGACCCTATCCTCGATTCGGTCGGCGATGCCTGTTGCCGATTTCCAATTGGTATTGTCTTCAAAATCGGAGAGGTATGGGTTGAGAAAAACCCAGACTCCGCCCATGATGGTAATGACCATTGCAAGGAGCATGACGACTCCCAAAACCTCGCTGACCGCTTGCTCTTCGCGACGAAGGCGAGGAGAGCGTAATGCGGCGGCTTGGCGGTTCACGAATGATGACACGATGAGGTATCATTTAGCCATTGACCTTCTTTTCATACCAAACCGTTAGTTGATGACTTGTTTTTTGGCATTCACTGCTACCTCGGATTCTACATCTTTTCCAACATAGTGAGAAAAATCCGGGCCCGCTTGAAGGGATATGGTGAGGTCTCCATTGAATACATCATCAATGTAGTACAGAACCGTTGATTCAGCAATGTGGGGCTGGTTGTTCTTTTCACTCAAATGTGTCAGCGTTATGCTACGGGTTGAATCCGTGCATACTTCCGCCAAAAATTGGCCCGTTTGATCGTTTGATAAGTGGCCTCCTCGGCCAGTTATTCTATCTTTTAACGAGTAGGGATAGGGTCCCGAAACCAACCGATTATGGTCGTAATTTGCTTCAATGGAGATGTGTTCGCAGCCTCGCACGTGAGCGATGAGTTCATCGGTCCAAGAGCCGAGGTCGGTAATAATTGCAGCTCGCTCTCCAGCGTGACTGGCGACGAAGGCGACGTTATCTGAGCCGTCGTGTGGGACCGGTACGGGAAGCACAGCGAGGTCATCCCCGATGTGGACGATGTCAAGTGATGAAAAAAACGTGGTTAATTCGGGTTTGAGTCCGAGTTCAAGAGCGGTTCGTTCATTCGCTAAAACACGCATCTCCCACTTGTTTTGACAAACGACAGCGCCACCTCCATGGTCTCCGTGGTGGTGTGAAATTAGCAAACAATCAATATCAGTGGGTTCGAGATTTAGCCGTGCAAGGCGTTTGGCCAATTGTGTGCCGCTGAAACCCTGGTCGACAAGGATTTTTACCTTTGGAGTTTCAAGAAGCGTGGCGTTACCCCTGCTTCCGGTACCAAGGTGGGTGATGGTCATCGGCATGTGAACGCTGAGACCCCTGCGCGGAAGGAACTTGAATACACCGATAATCCAAGGTGAGAAAGTGCTATTTCCAGATGATTCTGGCGTAGCGGTAAATGAGATTTGTATGAACATTGTTCCATCATCCTCATAAGCAATCTTTCCAAGGTGAAGTTGTAGCGAAGCGTATGCTTTGCAGCGGGTGATTCAATGCGAAGAAGTCAAACAACCCTTCTCACGACCTTGGCAGTGATTTCGAGCCTTCTGTTCATGTCCCAATTTCCATCCATATCTAGCGTTGCCAACGTTCACCCGGATGACACGACTCAAACCCCACCTCCCAACACCGATACCGACGGTGATCTGATTCCAGATGTCCATGAAACATTGTTTGAAGAATGGATGAACTGGACTGCAGTGGATGGGCGAAGTGTCATTATGCAAGGCATGGACAAAGACAATGCATCCGATGCCTCCATGGATTTTGACCACGATGGATTAAACGGTACCGAAGAATTTTGCTGGCCTTATCCAGCGAATTGTACCGAGTCTGGGTTCCCGAGAGGGCTGACCGGAATTCTTGATGAAAACAACGAACGAACTTATCTTGACCCGCGAATGTCGGATACAGACGGAGACGGTATGCCCGACGGTTTTGAAGCCTATATGTGTCAGAGAATAGGTGGATTTGATGAAAATACCCTTCGTTATGATTGCGGCTCGTACAATCCTCTCAACGGTAGCGATTTGACTTCAGATGGAGATAACGATGGTTTTGACGTTGATCGCGACGGAACGCTAAGCCTTGCAGAGCGGTTCACTGCTCCTGAGGAATATGCGTTTGGAACTACGGTTAATTTCACGGCTGAACTTGATGGGCTGTGGTGCCATGCAACACTCCCTGGAGGTTCTCCGCTGAAGAACTGGCCGTTCCTGCCCTCGGGTGCCAATGCTACGTTTCACAACATTCTACCCGCATGCACTACAAATTCTACTTCTCCAATTGGAGAGGACCTTTGGCTGGGAACTGATCCACTATTGGATGATTCAGACCGATACCATTGGGATGGTTTCTCCATTCGTAATTTATATCCTTCATTCGGCGATGGAATCCCCGACGGTTGGGAAGCCCATTTCGGTTTGAGTCCACTTAATCGGACGAATGCACTTGACGATCCGGATTTGGACGGCTGGGATTTCAATCGTGATGGAGTTGTTACTCCCGACCTTGCCCGTACATTCACAGCGCTTGATTTGGGTGAGGCATTGTCGACGTTGGAAGAGTATCTTGTTCATTACGACGACGGAAATACCGTCTATCCCGGATTGAAATCTACTGGAGTCATGAACAGTGGCGACGAGTTCATCGTTCATCCTCTCGTCTATGATGCGGAAGAAGATACAATGTCAGTCAACCACTACGACGTTCGTTCCCTTGACGAAGCCGGTGAAAACCTCTACGTCATGACAAAGTACGGGGTAAGTGTTCTCAACACCAATCAACAAACAAGTCTGCATCAATGGCTGCCCGAAGGTGTAGAGGTTCATGATGGAACGCTGATTCTTAGCGAAGATGAACCGTTCGCATTAGCACTTTCAACAAGCGTGGGAGTGGCGGTTAGCCCCTTGCTCGCCGACGGTTCACTTGGGCCGCTTTCATCTTGGGAATGGAGCATGATCGGTGAGATGAGTGCAATCGCTCAACTCTCAGGCATGGATGGTAATCAACACATCATTGCCCTTGGCCATGCAGGTGAAGGCGCAGTTATGGAAATTGGTCCCGATGCATCGATCGTCACGACTTACGACCTTGGCGCTGGTATTCGAGATGCGCTTGAAATTTCCAATGCATCGGTAACCGTGATTCAACATGGTGCTGCTGGTGGTTCTACTTACACGCTCTTCATCGGAACCGACCGAGGATTGATGACGGTTGAAACAGCGTCTGCTCGTGATGAAGCGGTTGCAGAATGGCAGTTCTTCTTTACTACAGAGAGTACGCCGATTGCCTCATCCTACAGTCAGCTTCACGGTCTTCCAATTGGAGTGACGGACAATCCAGCTGAAGTACGGGACATGGCGCTTGATGGACCATCTAGTGAAAATGCACAAGCCCTTTGGTTTGGAACTCCATCCGGAGTCCATAAGATGGATTTAGTCACCGGAACAATCGACCATGGTGGTCTTTTAGTCCACCCTGGAATCGACGGATTGCTTTCTCAGGAAACCAATGATATTTATGCGATTTTACCCACAGGCGATGAGATACTCGTTGGGTCTAATTGGGGCCTATGGGCCATCGCTGGTGATTACTTGGCTGTCTATGGGCAGCAAGATCAGACACGACTTCCAGGTCAAATTACGACCTTGGCTAGCCTTGACATTGATGGGAATACAACCGTCTTTGGGGGGGCTTCGCCTGGCCAATTTGCTAACTTGCAACTGATCGACCCCGGAGCCAACGATTCTGATGCTGACGGCATGCCTGATGGATGGGAAGTCGTCAATGGATTGGATCCTACCGACCCGTGGGATGCATACTACGATACAGACGGTGATGGAATTGATTTGGACCAATCTGGAGACTTCTCCCTCGACCGTTTGTGGACGAACCTTGATGAATTTAGATATGTTAAAACGACCCCTGATGGCTACAACTCAACAACACCTTCTCTTGGAGACACTGACGGGGATGGAGTCAAAGACGGTGCAGAATATTTCGGCTTCTTTTACGAGAGCAGCAATTTGTGGTGCCATTATACTGTTCAACTCGTCTATGTCTGCGACGATGCGGCAGGGCAGGCGGCTAACGCAACCTACCTTAACGTAGCTAACGTTGATTCAGGAACAGACCCAACAAATCCTGATTCGGATGGTGACGGTATGCCCGATGGATGGGAAATTCAACATCGTCGTTGGGTTGGCATGTCATTTACTGGCGGCAATAACTGGAGCCTCGACCCTCTGCGTGCAGATGATGCAAATTGGGATGCAGATGGCGATGGGCTACCTAATCTCTGCGAATATCAATGGTCGATTGTAAGAAATATGGGTCTTGCAGGCGAACTATTGGAACTCTATGGCGAATCTCCTGAAAGTGTTGAGCAATGGGCCCTTGCGGACCCGAATGCTATTGACTCTGATGGCGATACTTTACCCGACGGCTGGGAATCTAAGGGTCTCTGCTCTTGGGATCCAAGCCGACTGGGCGTCAACCCTCTCAACGGATCAGATGCGTTTGAGAATCCAGATGGAGACGGCTACGATATCAACCATGATGGCGTCTTGGACCTGAATGAATCCTTCGTTAATTATCTCGAATACCATCTCCGCAGCGACCTCTTTTTAGCCAATCAAACCCTTGACGGTCAAACACTCCCTAACGGATTTTCAACAAACCTCTTCGACCATATTAGCGATTATGGTGCTCCTGAAGCGACGTTCGCGGAGCGAGCCTCCGGTGCGGTGACCTCTGGACAATCCACCTACAGTATCGGCGCCTCGGACCCACTGAGTGCAGACTCTGATGATGATGGAATGCCCGATGGGTGGGAGATTTGGTTCGCAAGATGGGATTTGCTGGATGACGAATGGACCCTGAACCCTCTTGATTCGTCCGACCGTTGGGATGATACTGATGAAGACGGAATGACAAACTGGGAAGAGTACAACGTTATCGCCCCAGAGTTATCAGAGACAGACCCTGAACGCTCATCTCCTCAATGGTTTGTCACTACAATTGGCCAAGCATATGCATTCCAACAATGGCCTGGTGTTACGACTGAGAAATCTTTTGGAAGTTTCATGACACAGGACCAAATCAACATGAGCGGGCGAACATCCGACCCGAATAATGTTGATACTGACGGTGATGGAATGCTAGACGGCATTGAACTCCTCTTCACTGCTTGGAATACTACAGCAGAGACATGGACGCTCAATCCTCTTGTTGCTGGTGATGGGCTCTTCGACGGTGACGAAGATGGGCTCATAGACCTTCAAGAATTTAATCTGGCCGAAGCACAACCAGATAACGGAATTGCCCATCCAAGCGATGCACCGTTGATGCATATTGACGGAGATTTCCAACAGCCTACTGAAAAGGCTCAACGTGTGTTCAATATCCTCTTCACCAAAGATACCCGTGGTAAGCGATTACTGAATGATTTCAACTCTTGGCAGCAAGGTGAACCTCCAACTGCGTTCATTGAAGTTATCTTGGGTATGACCGACCCAACCATTGCAGATACAGACGGAGACGGTATGTTTGATGGATTTGAGTATTGGTTCACCAATTGGGACCTTGATGAGAACCGATGGAGTATGAATCCATTGATTGATGGTGATGTCAACCTTGACACTGATGGCGATAGTTTCGACTGTAACGGCGACGGTACTATTGACCTCAATGAAACCTTTAGCAACCTCCGTGAATGGGAATCTAGAACATACGGTAATTACATCAATAGAGGGACAGTTCCTGCGAATTTAGGCATTGTAGATTTCGGTCAAGACGCCATGTTAGCTTACACAGAGGAACTCGGATTCACTGCTATTCAGGCACAACAAGCCCTCTACCAAGATTTCGTAAAGAAGGGCACTGATTCCCAAGATCGTATGGATGAAATCAATACCTATGATCAAGGGAATTTCAACCGAAGCCTTCGTGGCGTAACCGACCCAACTCATGCCGATTCCGATAGTGACGGCGTTCCCGATGGCTGGGAATATTGCTACGCGATTTTTGCGATGAACGACCCAACAACGATCAATCACTGGGCGGCTAACCCACTCAATCCTTGGGATGTCAACTATGATGGTGACCATGACGGTTGGTACGACCGAACCAGTTTTGATGTGCCAGCCACCCAAGGGGTTTGGAATGAACGAACCCTCGTTCCTTCTGGTCAAGTTATTCAAAATGGAATCGGGTCATTACCTTTCACGAATCTTATGGAATTCGAAAATGAAACTCGACCAGACAGCAATGATAGCGATGGAGACAGCATTTCCTTCATCACGACTTTAGGAAATGGTGAAGTGATCTCTCACGTACAAGATTACAATTATTCAGACGGGCGTGAGGTGTTCAAGTACGGTTCTAACCCAAGTGACAACGATTCTGATGGTGATATGATTCCGGATTGGTACGAATACAAACGTGCATGGAATGAGTCCAACGACAACTTCAGTTCCTATCTTGATATCCGTGTTGTATGGATTGACGTGGCCACTGGTGGCGCATGCGATACGAACACAAACTCCTGTTTACCACTTTCACAAGACGGCTCTGGCGGTACTTTGGGACGACCTGATATTGAATTCACATGGTTTACTATGGACCCCAGTGATGCGAATGATGCGAATCAAGATCCCGACCAAGATGGTAACTGGGACTGTAGTGGGGCTGGATGTACCTATGAACCATACACGAATTTCCAAGAATTTTATGCTATTACACTTTCAGAGTATTCGTCCCCTAATGCAGTCCGCCTGAGCGGTCTTACCTTCGGAGGAAGTCCAGTTACAGAAGGCTGGCAGTTTAGAGCTGCGATACTAGGTCTGGGTCAACCAAATGAACTCATTCTAAATTATCTCAAGCTAGATCAATACTCTGGTATCGACCGTCAATATGGCTACATCGTCAACGATTATGACTCAAATTTCCTAACTGTTGATGCAAGTGATGACGTTATTCTCATGGCTGGGAACCTGACTGATTCTTGGGATATCTACTACCAAGGGTCGCCAAATACTCCTCCTGTCAGAAATGTCGGAGAACACGAATATGGTTGGTATCTCCTTGACTTTGATGACGACCATCTTGCCGAAGGAAGTGATCCCACCAATTGGGATACTGATGGAGATTGGATGAACGACTGGTTTGAAGTTCGAGACGATGAAGAAGACGGCGTTCGGGGAGATTCCTCGCCGATTCGCTATGATTCAAGAACAACGGAATAGTCATTTTAGGCTACCTTTTGATGTGCCTCCAAACCGCATGGTTAAAATTCTAAGTCGTGTGTCTGCGAAGTATGCAGGGTAGCGATACGCATACATTTTTCTCACGCGGCGCTTTTTGGCTTCTCGTTATTTTGATGATAACCACACCTCTCAGCCCGCTAACATCCTTCATTTCTGAGGACTCTACGGCAGCAGCAGGTACTCGTCACGTGTATGAGTTCCACGATGGTTCAACGGAATATGTCGCTCTCTATCAGGGTGCGAATCCGGATGCGGGAGCTAAAGTTAGTATCCCCCGTGGAGCGTTGGTTACCGATGTCAGCATGACATTATCCGGTGCGTCCGCAACTGGATGGTCGCAAGTCGTCTCCGATACGCGTCCACAGTGGATTGCCGGTGCAGAATCAAACATGGACGACCGTAGCGGAGATCTAACTCTTTCAATGGACTCAATCAGCGAATCATTCTACCCTCACGGGTTTGAAGAGGAAGCTGACCCTAACTCAGACGCATGGTTGGATAACGGTTCTCACGCACTTCGTCAACCTCACACCTCAAACGCCACAGAGGGTTTGTTCTCTCAACAAATCACCAAATCCTCATCCAGTTTCATGTCCCGAAGCCAAGGAGCGATTCTCAAGCACCATGACTGGCTTTTCCTTTCCACGTGGTCCTCATCTAGCTTCAACAACGTTGTCCATCGTCTCTACCCTAACAACGCAAGTCGTGAATCCATCATTACTCTGGACCAAGCTCAGTGTAATCTTCCACAAAAGCACTCATCCTCTTATTATGGATATTATGGGTTTAGAGATTGGACGATTACGGATGATGAACGGTTGTTTGGAATCCTATCGGGATACCGGTATATATTTGGCTCAAACGCACCGGTGAATTACCATCGTGTCTTGGAAATGGATATCTCGAGAGACAGTGTGTGGACATGTATTGACTCTTACGACATCTCAGCGGGTGCTGGAGATTATACTGGAATTGCATACGACCGAGATACTGAAAAGGTCTGGGTTGTTCACAACCAAGCTGGTAAAATTGTCTCGTATGATTTCAGTGGCGATGGGACCTCCACTTGGGATCGTGATGAGAAGTACTACACCTTCACCTCCTCCTCCTCGAGTACCCGTGAGTGCGGGCAAAGCAATCAGATGATTCGTGGATTAGAGGTAAACTCAACCACGTTCTTCATGCGCTGCCAAAAGGATTCATATTACAACGACAAGGATCAACTGGAAGCTTGGGACATATCTGGTTCAGCTCAAGCACTCATCCCTCAGACAAATACACGGCAAATCTCACGATTAGGCTTCGGCTTGCAGTTTGATGGAGACCGATTCATCACCGTTGACTCCGGATATTCAGGATCCGCCGCTTCCTTATACTACCGTGAATTTGGTACCAGTTGGTTGTACGAAACAACTCCTGCCCCAGGAACAACGACCTGGTACGGCCCCGTAACGGAGTATACAGATGATGTATTATCTGCTAACGTCCAGACCTACTGGTCTGCAGCCTCCATTGGTGATCGTGTTGATTATTGGATTTCAGCTGACAACGGGACACACTGGGAACAAGTCGTCTCAAACTCTTCAATTCACTTTGATTATCCCGGCAAAGAACTGGTATGGAAGGCTCAATTGATTGGCTCCACCGCAGTTTCATGGTGGGTTGATATTGTCACAGCAACTGCTTATGCCTCTTCAGGAGATTGGACATCACCTTCCTACAACACCGGCACAAAGGTCGGTAAAGTACGACCAGCATGGGTTGAAGATGTTCCTGCTGGAACAACCATTCAGGTTGTAGTTTCTAACGATAATGGAAGTACTTGGCTTGATGCAGAAAACAATGTTGAAACAAGTTTCTCAACAGATGCTTCTGGTGACATGCTGCGCTATGCAATCTTCATGACCACTAACGACACTTCTGTGACGCCAACCGTTGAAAGTTTCATCCTGCGGTATGAAGAGGGATATCCTGACCGACCGATGCTTGACATTGGTGGTGACGGGGTATATGATTGGGAAGCTATGATTTTCCTCAACGAATCAGCAGTAATTGCTACCGATGATTCCCCAGTGGGTGTGATTGTGAAGAAAGCACCAACGATGATTGACGCTTTCAACGATTACATTCCTGAAAACGGAGACGGCATGCTTGAGATACCAATTGGGATAAAGGCAGGTACTTCAGGACGCATCCGTGTTTCGAATATTGACGTAACTTACGCAATGCAAACACGTGCGATTGATGCTTCTTTTGAGGGTGGACTGGCTTCGCCCGATGGTGCCTACCGTAACCTCATCACTCGGGTTGCCCCAGGTGACGATGTCGACCGAGTCACAGAAACCACAATTGAATTGAATCACACACACGGTTCAAACCCATCATTCACTTGGATGCGAGGGGATTCTTGTACCACAAATAGCGATGGTGGAGGAATCGTGGTGTTTGATACTGGAAACTGTACCTCCACGGTAGACGCCCTCGGTATTGTTTCAATATGGGTTCCTACAAAGATCAATTGGAGTTGGAACGATGAAACCGACCTTGAAGCCATCATCACGGTCAAAGACGACCTCGGAGTTGCAGTGAACCGATGGGATACAACCAGTATGGATCTTGTTATTGAAAACGATATTCAATTGGATGGTCTCCAAGTTTGGGAAGAAACAGGTCGTCAATTGTACCCGATGGACTGGGTTCGTGGTGGATTCAACCTCAGTTTTGCGGGAGGACTTCACTTCCAGGATTCTCAACTCATGCCTCCAGCAGGTAGCTTTAGTTTGCGGGTTATGGGCCAAAATGTCACTTATGACGGAGATCCTATCGGAGCTTCAGTTTTGCTTCACGAGGAAGTTAACCCAGCATTTGGGGATTATAATTTGACCTTTGTTTCACCTCTTGAATCAACACCTGGTGGAATGATTTTCTACGTGCAAGCCGTTAATCTTGAAAACGGGTCAACCTATTCGAATCCTGGTTACAATACCATTCGTTTGATTCTTGACGGTAATTCACCTCTTGTTCTAACTTCAACTCCTTCTGATGGAGAAGAGCGCCATGCAGGTTCTGCAGGCGTTGGACAAGCTGTTTCATTGGTCATCCAAGATTCAGTTGACCCACCGCAGCAAATTACGCTGAATTATTGGGTCGGCTGTCGAGCCAGTGATGCGATTGGATGCAACGATTACAACTTTGATGGATTGCCTAACGAAGATGAGTACCAACGCAAAACCCTCTCCTCGCCTGAGACAAGGGTTGGTGGACTCAACATCTTTGAAGGACTGATTGATGATTCCATGTTGCTCCACGAGCACCGAGTGTCATACTTCATCACCGGAAAAGATCAGCAAGATAACCAGATTGCTATGGGAGGAGGTCCGGTGTGCCCCGTTACCAACATAGTCTGTGGAGACCGTCCGGGTGAAGTACTCCCAGATTGGTCTGCGGATTTATCGACATATACCATTAGACAGGAATTTGAACCCATGGTTGACCTTGGTAATTCGTCCATTCTTGGCCATGATGATTACGAACCACTCCACCCGGGTATTCCATACACAGCCCGTATCCTCATTAGTGACCAAAACGGATGGGAAGACATTCAATTCATTCAGGTCGCTCTTGGTGGCGATTTGGATGACGATGAAGCCTCAATGTTCATCAGTCTCGCACCTGATGAGAACGGGGACCCTATCGCTGTAATGGAAACAGGTTCGGATTTCATCGCTGTATCAAATCTATATTCAACCGTGGAACTTGATGCTGAAAATGCTAGTGTCGTCGTGATTCAAGCACGCTTCCAACTTACTTGGCTGTTCCCCGAATCGTTTGATACGAACGGGGTTACTCACTTCGTACCGAAGGTCCTTGTTACCGACCTACCGTGTAACGAAGGAGAAGTGGAACCATGCTTCGAAACAAAGTTCGGAATGGGCGATGACTGGTGGAGTTTGGACAATGATTTCCGTTTCGATACTGAAGCCGGTCACATTCGTGCAGTTGAACTTCGTAACAGTGAAAATCACTACAACTCTGAAAACATAGAGACCATTATAGGAGCAGGACAAGCACTTCGTGTCAACGGCCGAGTATTGTTCTCGGAAGACGAGACACCAGCTCCTGCTGGCGCCTTTGACGTCGTCTTTGGAGATTTTGAAAACAACTGGAGGACCTCTACTCGTGCTGACGGAGAATTCAGTCTTGACTTGCTTGTCCCTTCAGTTCGCTCTGGCCATCTGGACCTGAGATTGACTATGGATGACCTTCCTGGGCTAGCCTTTGATGAAACACCAGTTCAGCCTCGCGTTCGACTGGCGGTTGACAGCATCAGGCCAACGATTGAGAGCATTGGTCTCAATACTGTCTCCCCAGGGGCCCCCCTATCAATCGGAGATGCTTCCAATTTGAAGGTCATGCTTGAAACCAACGACGAAAATGGGTTTGATTACAGCGAACCAGCCCTTCTTCACTACAGAGTCAAAGCCGGTGAAGCTGAGATTTCTCGAGGCAGTGTTCTTCTCCCAGATATCGCTCCGTTTGGTTCTCAGTTCTTCTGGAGCGGTGTACTTGACTTGACTGATTCGGGGGCGACAACGTTGTTACCTTCCTACACGGTTGATGTATGGGTTTCAGGTTCAGATGAAGCGGGCAATCCGTTTGATACCTTTGGCAATTCAATGGCGGACCCATTTGCCTCATGGCCGCTCGCTCTTCTCGGTCCTCGGGTTGACCTTCAACACGAAAACACGACCTTACAATGGGATAATCCTAGTCCCTACGAGGGTGAATCCGCCTCAATGTTCGTCACTGCGGACAATCTTGCGAGTGATGGCGATGTGACGTTTGCACTCCAACGACTCGTTGATGGTGGGTTCTGGTCGACAACTTCTGAGGTCAATTTGGAAGCCAATGCTGGTCAAATATTGCAAGTAAGTTTACCCACAATTGCCGATGTTCCGGCAGGACAATCAGTCCAATACCGAGTTCTCGTTCGTGTTGATGGTGTGGAAATGGACCGTCATACGGTTGACTCTCTGATGGTGAAGGAAGAAACTGTACGAGACGGCGATGCGCTGTCTCAGCAAGTATCTGATGACGTGTTTAGCATTACACTCTTCGTCATCGCATTGATTTCCGTTTCCTTTGGCCTTTGGGCTATGGTCATGCGACGTAGAATGCTAAATTCTGACGAAGAAGATGATGTGGACCAAACCGACGTTGTGGCTGCAGAGATGCAAGAAACCAGTAAGCTTGTTCCTGATTTGACAGAGACGCCGGCCCCTAGCCCTCCAGCTCCGAATATGGCTGCAATGCCTGGACTTGACCGCACTGTTCCACCTCCAGTTCCTCCAACTGGCTTGCCGAACGGATGGACGACTGACCAATGGGATTCCTACGGATGGCAGTACATTGACGCTCTAACAAAGTGAGATGATTCAATGGATCCATCTACAGGCGGTGTTGACGGTCTTGTGACCTTGCAGGAACGAATGGTGAACCTCATCAATCAGTTGAATATGCCCTTGGTAGAGGTTTCGTTGGTGCTTCAGAAGCACATCAAAGGCCTTGGTCAAACGCTTGATGAGTATTTGCTGAAAAGTGGGGACACTGTTCCTGAACGTGTGTCACAACCTTGGGCGGTTACCGTAGAACCTTCTGAAAAGCCTTCTAATTTTCCTCTGGAAAAGATTCTCAGCATCGTAGACAACCAACGGATGGATATTCTTGAAACTCTCATAAGAGTCACTCTCATTGAAATTGAAGTATCACTAATTGACGGAATTCTGGCCTTACGTGCGTGGGAGCAATTGGCTAGAACCCAGCTTTCACTCGCTTCTGGGCCCGGGCAATTGTTTTCCCCGCTTGAGATTCCCGAAGACTGGTAGGGATGAGATTCAAAAACAACCGCACCGAGGGGTTAGTATGGGGAACGGACGTGCAAAGGCTTCGCTTTTTGTTCTCGCACTGCTTTCAGCCAGTTTATCTGGCTGTTTTGGGGATTCTTTGGATGTTTTACCGGAACGAAAAGGGACTCCTGGTGGATTGACGCTTGCTTGTCTCCAGGACGACGCGTATACTTCCATGGTTATTGAGATTGATTATGAAGCGGGCTATAAGCCAATGACAAGCAGCACAGATATGCTACTTGACCGCCTCGAAAGTGTCTGTGATAAACCGGATGGCATAAGCATTGACTTCACTGAGGTTGTCTTTGATCACAGTGGAGATTGGTCTGCAAATGATGTCCGAGAACAGGCTTGGGAGAACAAAGATGCTTCACCTCGGGACGGGTCAACATTAACCTGGCAGATTCTCTTCCCCTCTGGCTCCTATACTGATAGTTCGGTTCTAGGAGTAGCAGTTGATGCATCTTCAATCGCTCTTTTTGGTGATACTATTCAAACCGCAAATGGGCCATTCAATCGTCCTTCTGTTGAAGATGTGGAAAACAGTGTAACCGTTCATGAAGTCGGGCACCTTCTTGGTTTGGTCAATTTGGTTTATCAATCACCAGTTGACCACGAGGATGAAAATAACGAGGGTCACTCTAACAATGATGATTCGGTGATGTATTGGGCGATTGAATCTGCAGACCTTGCGAACTTTATCTTTGGAACGCTTCCAAATGAATTTGATGAAGACGACTTGGCCGACCTTTCCGGAATGGCTGATGGCTCAATCAAAGTGACGGATCAACTGTGGAGTTAGGGTCAAATGCGAGAGCGTCACGCCACGCATCAAAAATAGACCATAACCAAAGAGCGATCCACAATACAATTGTGAGTGCAAGTGGAATTTGAAGGAGAAGCCAATCAAATCCTCTTCGGTGCTTCCGATTAAAATGCTGGCCTAGAAATAGCCCAGGGACGACGGCGAGAAGAGCTGCAAAAAGTGGTCGAAACGCCCCCCATGTCCCTACTCCAAAGGTGATTTCACGCCAAATTTCTTTGGCAAGTCGAAACGGCATAAAACCGGATCGTTGTTCTTGGGCTTCAGGGGAAAATTGGACGACCAATTCTTCTTCCATATGGCCCACTACCTTTGGGTGGGAACGGTTCCTTGTCAATCTAACCCCTCATTTGAGCCGGATGGATGAAAAACTGAACCCTCGTGAGAAATACATGGGCCCTCGGCGCATTCTCGTTACGGGGTTCGGACCTTTTGGAACTCATGATGCTAATCCTAGCCAGGATGTGGCTCTCCATCTAGAAGGAACTCATCAGGTTTTAGATTCATCTGGTCGTATGGTTCAAGAATTAGAAATCACCTCACGAATCCTCTCCGTCGACCATCAAGGGGCTATTGAAACATCAAATTCAGTTCTTTCTGGAGAACAATGGGACGCCATTCTTCACATTGGTTTGTGTGCTTCCTGTGAACGCCCACGGCTTGAACAACGAGCGCAGGACACTCTTGATATGCGCATTGAAGATAACAGTGGCAGAATGGTAACATCATCCAATATTGGAGGACATGGTCACCTTGGTACATGGATTGATTTGGGGAATTGGATTCCCGAGTCCTTTTCCACTCATTTTGATATCTCCCACGATGCAGGTTCATTTGTCTGCAATGAAACCTATTATCACACCCTTCTAGCATTGCAGACACTCAATGAGGGTCATCTTCCACCACCTTGTCTTTTTCTTCATATTCCTTCGGAAGATATCCTTGACGTAGAGTCGAGCTCGCTCCTGGCTATGCAGTGCTTGGAACACATGTTGCCGTTTTCTGAGCCTTCGGTGGTTGATGTTGTTGCTGCCCTCATTCGAGATGATAATGGGCGGGTACTTCTTGCTCAACGTAGTGACGATGCGACTTGGGAATTCCCCGGTGGGAAATGTGAACTTGGGGAACGATGGGATGAGTCCTTGGTCAGAGAACTAAGTGAAGAATTATCGATTCAAGTTAAACCAACCCGAATTGTTGGCACATGGGAGCATCTCCGAAACGATGTTCTTCTACGCATTCATTTGGTTCAATGTACAATGGATAAAGGTCCTCTAACGCTTGACCCACTGGTTCACGCAGATGTGAAATGGTACCAGCCATCTAGGCCTCAATCGTTGAACTGGACGGGCCGAGACGGAGAGATGATGGAATACCTTGCTCAGTTTGAATCAATGCCACGTTGATGCCTCTCCATCATCAAGCATGGAGCGTTCATCATTTATTGTTCTCGGAACTTGAGCACGACCGTTATGCCATGTTGCAGCTTCGAGCCACTCTTTCAAACCAGACCCTTCTAGGCGAACTGTAATCACTCCTCCAACCGGTTCTTTACCTGGTATGGGGAATGAAATTTTTTCAACAATCGCCGCCTGTCGGGATATTGTAAATTCCGTTTGGTTCTCTACGATATTCCGGCTCATGAAATCAAGAGCAGTGTCCAGAATTCGTTGCTCGTGTAAGGCGGCAAGGAAGGTTTGCAATGGAAGACCCTCAAAAGACCAGAGTTCATCAACAGCCGAACCAAAGGAAGGCTCTTCCGGCATAGATTCAACATTCGCTTCGGGGAAAAAAGAATGGATGGCTTGCATTACTCTTCGGGGGGAATCCGCCCCGGATAACACAGTATTTACCATGGTGGTAAGGCCCTCTCCGATACCCGTTAGCCGGAGTCTTGGCCCATCCATGTGCCGGCGAGTAGTTCAGCCTTCAAGAAGGTGCTGTGATGGTTCATTCAAAGGCGAAGTGTGAAAATCTAAGATGGACTCCAAAGGTCATGGACACCTCCGATAGTCCCACTATTGCCACGGTAATTCCAGTTCTCAACGAAGCATTACACATTGAGGCATGCCTTAACGGCCTTCTCAATCAAACGGTACCCGAAGCGTCTCACATGATTTTAGTGATGGACGGCGGCTCAACTGATGGCACAATTCCTCTTGTTGAATCTCTTATTGAGCAAGCCAAGGCTACTTCAAAGCCTCGTATAGAACTGCATCATAATCCGGGTAAAACAGTTGCACACGGACGAAATTTATCCCTTTCGCTTCTTCCCGATTCTATTGATTTCATCATTGAAATGATCGGGCACGCCACGATTGAACCCACTCACATTCAACAGCGACTTGATGCATGGAATACAAGCGAGCACAAAGCAGGCACATCGCTCGCAGGAGTCGGATGCAGAGTTGTTCAACGAAAAGGGGAGATGCATGGTTCAGAACAATGGATTGAGGGTTGTATTTCTTCCCCCTTTGGACACAGTGATGGCCAGTTCAGCCAGTTTACAGAAAACGAACCAACACGGATACCAGCTTTCGTTATGCACCGACGCAAATGCCTTGAAGAGGTCAATGGGTGGGATGAGCGATTCATCACCAGCCAAGACAGTGAACTATCCATGCGTCTTCTTGACGCCGGGTATTCATTGTACAGGAGTCCTGACCCAACGGTTAGTATGGTCAAACGGACGTCATTAAAACAATGGTGGAGAATGGGTCACCGATACGGTTTTTGGCGGACAAAAGTACTCCTGAAGCATCCTAAGCGAACGAACATGGTGGAGTTTTTACCGTTCTTTGGCTTAATCCTCCTTGCTGCACTATTCATTGGAGGGTTGGAGATGTGGTGGCTTCCAATCCCTGTGTATGGCGTCGTGCTGATGATTGAAGGAATCCGGCATGGCTTCCGGGCTGGTTCAATGAGTTCTTGTGTCGGTGTGCCGTTATGCTTGGTAATGTTGCATACAAGTTTCACTCTCGGCCTTGCTGACGGGTTGGTCCGCAAAGGAAGACCGCCCAAGGACAGGAAATGAGGCTCAACAAGCCCATACATACTTGAGTACAGTTGATGACAGGAATTTGAATCACATGGAACGCCCACGCAGTTTCACATCTCGAGGTTTGGCATTGTTGCCTCTCTTGATTATGGGGGCTTGTCATTTTTCCATCCCGCCTCTAAGAGCAGTGTTCGACCTTGAACCTCGATTTATGTATGCTTGGTACGGTCTCTCACTCATTCTCGGATTTATTATATTTCGAAAGACCCGTGTTGTCAAGGATTATGAATACAATCGTGTGAAGGCAATGAAGAAGATTAAGCACGTCTATGCGGCCGAAGAGCGTGGTGTTTGGAACACTCAAGTTGAACTTGATTCAACGATGGACAATGTTACAAAAGCAGGTTTGTCACAACCTGTTTCCAATCTTTCAAAAGAGGCTCCTGAAATGCAAGTCCCTGAAAATAATGATATCGAAGTCAGTATGCTCAATGAAGCAAGACATGTTGTCAAGGCAAATGCTCGGGTAAGTGGACAAGCCTCGTTTGATGATGAGCAAATCCATGGAACCATTGGGGCCGTTCGAAAGCCAACTCCAATGGACCGTTTCTTTGATGGTATTTCTTCACTATTTGGCAGAGATGCGAGAGCGGAACGAGAAGAGCAACGCAGGAATCGCCTTGCAGCGGCCGCTGCCTCATCTCCGGTAACCGCACAACGTCCGGTTGCCCCTCTTCGAATTGAAGGTAAGCGAGATGATGTAGAAGTCAACATGACAAGTTATAGTGATTCAGGAGGCGTCAACACCGTCATCACATCATCGGGTGAAGAACTCAAAAACGCAGGTATTCCGGTAACTCAACCTTTAGGGGCAAATCCATCTGAGTCTTACGAATCAATGGCCATGCTTGGGACCACGGTATCTCAGCCTCAACAAACTCAAACCTCCGCCCTTGTCTGTAGAGGCTGCAGTTCTTCGGTCACCATCGGTGAACGATTTTGTTCTAACTGTGGCCTAGATCTTTGAAACCTGCTCCGTGAGATTCAAAGGTGTCCTGTTCTCGTCATGGGTTGGGGCGAGGCTATGACTGACAAACGAGACTACTACGATGTCTTGGGTGTTGAACGGTCTGCAAGTGAAGGCGACCTCAAAAATGCCTTCAGGCGATTGGCTAGAAAATATCACCCCGATCGCAGTACTGAAGAGGATGCTGAGGACCGTTTCAAAGAACTTCAGGAAGCCTACGCCGTGCTTTCAGACCAGCAAAAGCGTGCTCAATACGACCGGTTTGGCCATGACAGTCCACAAGGTAATCCCTTTGGTGGATTTGGCGGTGGAGGATTTAACATCAATCTTGAAGACTTGCTCGGTGGAGATTTCTTCTCAAACATGTTTGGAGGGGGTGGCAGAGGAAGACGTCGTGAACGCAGAGGAAGCGATATTCTCATTCGTCATTCAATTGAACTCAACGATGTTCTCGATCAATCTGAGAAAGAAGTCGTTATTGATCTGCCTGAAGCTTGTGCTTCCTGCGAAGGCACCGGTGCAAAAGATGGGGAAATGAGTTCCTGTCAGCGATGCGGTGGACAAGGTCAAGTTCGTGTACGCCAGCAAGTTGGTCCTTTCATTCAACAATCAGTTCAGCCTTGTGATGAATGTTCAGGGCGTGGTAATGTTAGTGATAATCCATGTGGAGATTGCAATGGTTCAGGTCAAGAGATGAAAAGCAAGACGCTGCGATTTAGTGTTCCTCTTGGTGCAGAAGACGGCACTCGCCTTCGTATGCGGGGGAATGGAGAACCTGCTCCTCACGGACAAGGCCAGCCAGGAGACCTCTTCATTGAACTTGAGATTGAACAACATCCTTGGTTTGAACGAAGCGGTTCCGATTTAATCATGTCCCTTCCTCTTGGATATACGGATATGGTGTCGGGGACTACGGTTTCCATTGACCACATGGACGGGAAATCGTTGGATATTAAAATCCCTGCAATGTCAAATTCAGGAGAAACCATCACGGTGAATAAACGTGGATTACCTCGTCAGCGTGGCTCCGGCCGTGGAGATGTGATTGTTCTACTCAAACTTCACATGCCTAAGAAATTCCCCAAGGCTACCAAAAAAGCACTTACTGCTCTTAGGGAGAGTCTTTCTCCAAAGGATGTGACTCAGAGTATTCTTGATGATGCAATTGACCGAAGGAAACGGCCTTGATTTATTCTTCTTCGTCTCGGATGAAGGTTGTAGGTATTCGTGATGCAAAGGGTACTGTGTTCATCCTGCCGTTGAGTTCGATATCAACAGAGGGTGCATCCCCCTCTAATTCAGCCATGAGGAACATTCGATGTCCCTGTTTCAGAGTGTCAAGGAAGATTTCTTCTCCCTGGAATAAAAATCTCGGTTCAACATTACGAACCATGTAAGCCGCTCCTCCAGGTGCATCGAATCGGATGGCGGCGAGGTCCCATTCTCCATCGAGAACATGTACTCCAATGACAAGAGGCCAAGAACCTGGTGTCTTTGCCATCCGTTTGTCTATTCTCCAAACTGCGAGGTCCAAACCTTCGGTTCGGTGATGAAGTGATGGCTGGCCCCATGTGTCCAACCCGTCTTCCCATTCAAGTTGAGCAACTGCATGGAGGGCTCGAACCAAATCCTTCTGTGATGCAACTACATTTGCTTCGCCGGAATCTAACCTCGTTCTGTACCATTCAAGTCGTTCTTTCTTTGAAAAAATCTCTCTGCCATAAGTGCGGCTTCGTTGCAGATGAATAAGAAGGTAAACAACAGGAATAAGGAATGCAGTCCCTAGAACCCAACGAGCAACTTCACCCCAATATACAGCATCATCGCTTGGGGGGAACCAGGGCTCTTCCCCTTCGTCAATCACTGAATAGCTAGGAGTAAGTGTGTAATCCATAGACTGAACATCGACTCCCCAAGCATGCTGTGTGACATTGCTTGAATTGATAGCTCTGATTTGAAGATAATGTGTTCCTCTTCCTACCTGCATACTGATCCGAAGGGAATCTCCAGCTATGACAGATGGGGCCGTGTCAAGAACTTCTGATGTCAGTTGGTCTATATCCCACATTTGAGCTTCGATTTCGGAAATATTTCCCGTAATGGTGAATTGTATGAAGTGAACTGAATCTTCCCATCCATCAACAACGAACCGGTAGGTGTCAATGGTGTCATGAACGGCTAAGGTTAGTTCTCCGGAACTTGAATCGGTGAGGCCAACAGTTGGCCACGAGGAGTTTTCCACCTCTAGTGTGGCGGGAATATACGAGGGCGCATCGAGCCAGGCATTGTTATCTGAGTATTCACTTGTTTGTAGTTCTAGGGAGAACACTGAGGTGTCGCTAATGACAATTCGGCCGCCGACATTCTCCGGGTATGGGTAAATGGTCCTTGACTCCCCTTTCGAAATCGTGTCGGATGAACCGGTCACCCAAGTTCCGTTAAGCAATTGGTCAACACGGAGATTGATTAGGCCTAAGCGACTGTGCAGTTGAAGGGCCAAAGTTTCGTTCCAATCAAAGGCAGATACTGTAGAACCGTGCCCGAGAAGTTCTGCTCCATAAATCAGGTCTTGGCCGATCAGCGGAGTAGTCGGCGTGTCGGTATGAATAATGGCGTGGGCTGTCCAAAGAGCAGGGGACACCGGGCTAGACAATCGCACAATAAAGCGACCGTAGTCGGGCGCTGTCCACCATTCAACAGGGACTGACAAGCCATTGAGTTCTGTGTGCTCCGTTGTGCTGGATAAGGTAGTTTCAAACATGATTTCATCCGTCTGATTTTGGAAGTAAACGGTAACACTCGTTTCTTCGGTCGTATCAAGCCACTGCCATTCTAGAGTATCCCCACTGCTTACATCAATCGTCATGTACTCGTCAGCAGATGTGTCGATTACACCCGATTGCAATACATCAAGGTCAGTGCTGTCATCGACCACCGAGGCTAATGTGCCCCGGAGAGTGTCCATGCAAACCGTTGCATCCGTGCACACCCCAATTGGATGATGCGGTGAAGCATCGAGAGGACCGGGGCGGACATGAGGGAAGGAGTCAACTTCCCCATGGTAGAGAGTGAACCGAATGGTTTCTGGTACCGTGGTTGAAATGTTCATTGCAATTGAGGATGCACCGGTGGGGAACAATTCCATTCGTTGTGTTCCCGAAACGTTTGCGTTGTCTCCCGTCAGACTCCCTGTACATGCTTCACACTTGAGTGTAAGTTGAATGAAACTGTTTTCTTCAACATCAATGGAGGTTTCATATGATGTGTTTTCGTCTAGTGAAACAACAAAAATCCGCCCCTCAAGAATCATGGGTTCCGATTCGGATGCATCGACAACGGGTAGTGTGGAGGTGGCGATAAGAAGCACCAAAAAGAAGGCCAATGATGGCGCCTTTACACTTCCCATGACTTTGGGGCTGCGGCGAAGTCTTTCAAATTCACTGCTAAATGTTGTTCAAACCCTTGAAGAAGCAAAGGCGGCACGCCGTACCATGACGGGCCCTCTTGCACGCACAGTCCTTCACCGGCTTCGATTTGCTCGGATATGGGGCTTAGGTGACCGAAAGGCACCAGCAAGTACCACGCCATGCCTTGTGCTCATGGAGGGCGACCCTTCGCTTGACATCGCATATGCATCGTTTGAAACTCAAAAA
>TARA_B110001452_G_scaffold39294_1_pt1 | contig 33365 bp, 28 predicted proteins | sample TARA_B110001452 | Tara Oceans TARA_B110001452 (sample SAMEA4396971) | marine metagenome | biome: Polar Biome; feature: [DCM] deep chlorophyll maximum layer (ENVO:01000326); material: water (ENVO:00002006), including particulate matter (ENVO:01000060) such as... | depth 25 m
TACTTTGTGGATTACTGCATTTGACATCAATTACGCCCGAATGGATGTCGAAAGTGACCGTGAGCAAGGGATTCACTCATTCCCATCTACTTTTGACGAAAAGGCAACAACACGGACAACCGTACAGTTGACGTTGGTTTGGTTTGCTTGCTTTGCCATCTCGGACCCCATGGATGGGATTTGGTTCCTTGCTGCTGCGGGAGGAATGGCGGTGATAAACATCTGGGTTGTTTTAGCAAAAGAGAAGTTCGAGGATTTCCAAACGGTTTTGTTCCGTGCCTCCATGTTGACAGGATGGGCGCTTCTCCTTGCGCTAATCATCGGCTTTATGCTTGAGCCTAGTGAAATCATGTTGGACTAAACGTTTCAAATTCGATAATAAGTCGATGACTATTACCACACGACACCTGTGGAAAGTTGATGTGCTTCAACGGCTCACCGTAAATCATGAACCCTCTTGTCAAATCACTGCTCGAATTCAATGAAGCCTTTGACATTCCAAAACTTGAATCTCCTGCTTTAGGCCCTGATGAGTTGATCGAACTACGTATTAAACTCCTTGAAGAGGAAGTTCAAGAATACGCAGAAGCAGCGCGGTCAGGCGATTTGGTCGAAGTGCTTGATGCCTTGGCAGATATAGGATACATCCTTGCTGGAACCATCATCAATCACGGCATGCAGCATATTTACGACGATGCGTTTAATGAAGTACATCGCTCAAATATGGCGAAACTTGTGGATGGTAAAGTCTTGCGGAGAGAGGATGGCAAAGTCATGAAGCCAGAGGGCTGGCAACCCCCACAACTTGCTCAATTCCTTCCAATTGAAGATTAAGCACGGTCACATGGTTTCATGAGAGATGAGTCCCTCGTCGTGGTATGACGCGTCCGGTTGCTTTGATCACAGGTGGAGGCCGCGGCATTGGTGCAGCGATATCCGACCGACTTGCTGCAGATGGATACGACGTATTGTTGACATACAATCAATCATCAAAACCAGCGGAAATGATTGTTGATGCTATACGGGAACGAGGAGATGATGCCCTCGCAGTCAAGGTCGATTGTGCTGATTCCGGTGAAGTTGGCCTTCTTGGACAGCATCCGTGGATGGCTCGGAAAATTGAGGTTTTAGTGCTTAATCACGGCATCTACAACCGTATTGAAGGCCATCAAATGACCATGGACGACCTGGAAACCACTATGAAGACAAATTTCGAAGGAGCAGTCGCCGTATGGAAGGCGGTTCAGCCCCATTTATCCGATGAAGCTCGCATGGTTGTCGTTGGCTCACAACTCGCCATCAGAGGCTCGCCTCATGGTGCAGATTACTCAGCATCAAAAGCTGCTCTTTCCGCGTGGGCACGCTCATTAGCACAATCTGTAGGGCCGGAAGGAAAGAGAGTGAATATACTTGCACCTGGCTATGTTGATACCGACTTGTTGAGCGGTGATTCACCCGAAAAGCGATTGCAAAGAGAAGGTGAAGTTCCGTTGCAGCGGGTCGGGACTGCGGAAGATATGGCCTCAACTGTTTCATTTCTTGTAGGACCTGATTCATCGTACATCACTGGAGCTATTCTCCATGTTAACGGTGGACTTTATCTCCCCTAATCGGGTCATAAGAGGGATTGATATGGCTGAACAATGGGATGACGAGGGTGCTTTTGAGGAAGAGGCTGATCGTTCGGTTGGTGAAGTTGATCTGAACGAACGGAACCCTTTTGACCTTTCAAAAGCGCTTGAAGGAGCGGCTTTGGACGAATTGAACCCGTCGGTGAAGAAGTTTGAACTGCATGCGGAATTTACACCAGATGGAGACCAGCCAAAAGCAATTGAAAAATTGATTTCTCAATTGGAAAATGGTCAAGAACGATGCATCCTCCTGGGCGTAACAGGGAGCGGCAAAACCTTTGCAATGGCCCACGTGATTCAGAAGCTCAACATCCCTACCCTCATTATGAGCCATAACAAGACACTGGCTCGGCAACTCCACCAAGAGATGGTTGGTTATTTCCCAAAGAATGCCGTTGAGTATTTTGTATCTCACTACGACTACTACCAACCAGAAGCATATCTTGCAAAGCGTGACCTCTACATTGACAAAGAGCTGAGTATTAACGAACGCATTGAACAGGAACGTTTTGCCGCTGTGGCATCGTTAGTTACCCGCCCTGATTGCGTTGTCGTGTCCTCTGTTTCTTGCATTTACGGGCTAAACCCACCTGAAACATTCCTTGAATATCACGTCCGATGCGCTGTTGGACAAGTTATTGAGACCAGTGACTTGCTCAGAGAACTCATTGAGCTCCAATACCGGAGAACAACAACGGATCTCAATCGTGGCGAATGCAGAGTTCGGGGCGAAGTCATCGATGTATGGATGCCGAGTCGAGATGACCCACTCCGTATTGTGTTTGATTTTGATGGAATCAAGAGCATCCAAATTTGTGACCCCGTCACGTGGGATGTTCTTGATGAATTAGATGAAGCATGGATTCACCCAAAAGAATTCTTTATGACCAGTCCAGAGCGATTTGAAGCAGCTCTTGAATCCATAGAAACCGAGCTAAATGCCCGCAGTAAATTCTACGCTCGTGGTGGAAGGGAACTCGAACGCTACCGCATTGAACAACGCACCGAATACGACCTTGAAATGCTCCGAGAAATAGGGCACTGCCAAGCCATCGAAAATTATTCTTTGCACTTTGATGGCAGGGAACGTGGCCAACGACCCTATTGTTTGTTAGATTTCTTCGCTGCATGTGCGAACCAATTCCATGGGAATCCTGAAAAATTCTTAGTAATCATGGATGAATCCCACGTAAGCCTTCCCCAGGTTGGAGGAATGTATCATGGCGATCGTTCGAGAAAAGAGAGCCTCATAGAGCATGGATTCCGTTTACCAACTGCGGCAGATAATCGACCTCTCAAAATCCCTGAATTCCAAAGTCTCGTCCCTCAAATGGTATACGTCTCGGCCACTCCAGGAGAACGAGAGCTACGACACCTCTGTGAAATCACTGGCCAGCCCCTTCCAAAAGGGCTGGAGCACGCAGCCAGCCAGGGTGGAGCAGGGGCGGCGGATAGGGACAAAAAGCACCCAGAGGCTGAGTCCATGTACGATATGCTTCAATCCATACAAGGAATCGCTAAGATGGAATTACGACCAACGGGATTGCTAGATCCTGAAATTGAAGTACGCCCAACTGCAGGTCAAATAAATGACTTACTCACTGAAATCAATGCCCGTATTGAACAATCACAGCGGTGTCTTGTAACGGTTCTTACCATTAAATTTGCAGAGGAGGTCGCTGCCTACCTCAACCGCATGGGAGTGAAGGCACATCACTTGCATTCAGAAATTGATACGATTGAACGAACTGAGATTATCAGTGCTCTTCGCCACGGGCACATCGATGTCATTGTTGGAATTAACCTCCTTCGTGAAGGCTTGGACCTCCCAGAAGTAAGCCTTGTTGCTATCTTTGATGCTGACCGCCAAGGCTTCCTAAGAAACGAAAGAAGCTTACTTCAAACCATAGGGCGTGCCGCAAGAAACCAAGACGGGAAGGTATTGCTATACGCAGACGGATTTTCTCCGGCAATGGAAGCAGCCATCCGGCAAACCCTGGAACGACGTCAACGACAACATGCGAACAATTTGGCCCTAGGCATTACTCCGCGTACAATTGTCAAGGCCCTCCCTGTAATGGGTGATACAACGGATGGATTGATTGCTGGAACTACTACTGCAGGTGATGGCTCTCGCCGGCTCATCGCTAAGAAGGGTGGGCGCAAAGATGGAGATTGGGCACAACGATTGAACTTGGGAGCAGGTTCTTGGGCCGCTGCGAATGAATCCGATAACTCAACAATAGGAAAATCAAATTCTCAATTGGAAAATTCTAATAAACAGCCCTCATTGTCCGCTCTTTCCGAAAGTGAACGGTCTGAGCTGCTCAATGAACTACGGGCGGAAATGGAGACTGCAGCAAAGTCCCTGGATTTCGAACAGGCAGCCCGCTTACGAGACCGCATCTATGAGATTGAACACATGGCTGAATGATGGGTAAGTAGGGCGTGAACACCTTCATGAAGCGGAGCCGCGAGGTCTGGCCATGGCGATTGACCCAAAGGACTTCGACACCCCTGTTGTGGATTATGACTTTTCCAAGGCAACAACACCGCAGCAATTGATTCAGCAAATGGCCTCTGCAGGCGGATTCACGGCTACTAAATTCGCCACAGCAAGAGAAATCCTTTCTCAGATGAAAACTGATATTGACGCAGTGGATGCTGACCCGGAACGAGTGACAAACTGGCTCTCATTCCCTGCCTGTTTGTGTGCAACTGGAACACGAGGTTTCTTTGTTGAAGCAATTAAGAGAAAGATGTTCAACGTAGTCTCTACAACATGTGGAACCCTCGACCACGACATTGCAAGGGCCTACAAGCACTATTACCATGGGTCTTTTGACCTAGACGATGTAGAACTTGGTGAACACTCCCTCATGCGACTTGGAAACGTCATCGTCCCCAATGCATCCTACGGAGAGATCATTGAATCTGTAGTCATGCCCGTGCTTGAAGATATTTACAACGACCGTCTTGCATCCACTGGAAAAACTGGGGCTGACGCATGGTTAGGCTTCGGTTCAATCCACTTGGTATGGGAACTGGGTAAGCGCATTGGAACTCCTGACTCGCTAATCTATTGGGCTGCTAAGAACAACATTCCAGTTTGTATCCCAGGCATTACAGATGGCTCAATTGGAGCTCAATTGTTCATGTTCCGCCAAAAACATCGGGATTTTCACCTTGACACCCTTGCTGATGAACAAGTTATGAGCGACCTAACATGGGACGTAGAAGCATCAAACGCCCTCATGATAGGAGGAGGCATCTCAAAGCACCATGTCATTTGGTGGAACCAATACCGAGGTGGACTCGACAGTGCAGTATACATTACTACTGCCCCAGAACACGACGGAAGCCTCTCGGGTGCTCGCCTTAGGGAAGCCATCTCATGGGGAAAAATGCGCCCAGAGGCACCTCATATTTGTGTTGAAGGAGATGCAAGTCTACTCCTCCCGTTACTCGGTGCTGACCTCTTTAGCGAGGCATGAATAGAAAATTAACTCATCTTGTAGTGATGTGCAAGTTCGGCGACGATGAGCATGAGACTCTGCCGGAACGGGGTTCTTGGATTCCAACCCTCATTACTAATGCTTTCAAGTGATTCGTGGAGCCTGTCAAGAGAAGGTCGAGGAATCCGTTTTTGGGCGGTTTTGAGGTCTTCGACTTCAACTACAGGCCCCTCATCGGCTTGGAGATGGGAGAGATTGAATCGACCCTCACGCCCAGCAAGAGTTCTTGAAACTAGCATTTCAAATTCCAACCAAGTGGCTTCCATTGACCAATATCTTCGGCCACAAACATTCATTGAACCTCCGGAGGGAAATCCACCTTTTATTAGCCTTAGAAGACCTTCAGCAACATCATCACATGAACACCAATACGCTCCATCCAAGCCAATAATAGGAGTTTCGTCACGGTTTGCCATCTCCCACCATTGATGGAACATCTCTCCAACTTCAGTGGAAGCATCGGTTGTGAGGAGATCATGGATGTGAATTTGGAGATTCATTCCTTCTTCCAACTCGCCAGGAGGACTGAGATAAATTACAGGCGAGACTGTTTGTCCAAAAGAAGAGAGGTCATTTTGACGTTCTGTAACATGTACTGAAACAGACGCTGAGTCGCTAATTGACCCTATGGCCTCAGGAAAGTGTTCGAGAGCAGAAGCATGCTCTTTTTGAACACGTAAACGTTCAAATTGGGGGACTGAGAAGCGATGAAACTGTGGGATCCCTCGCTCCAAGAGGGTTCTAGCCAGTGGGTGAGATGCCGCATGGAGTGCTATTCTCCCCTCATCGCCCATGTAAATCCCAGATGATGCTCGTTCATGAAGGATTCCTCTCTCTCTGCTTATGCCTATATTACGATTTTTCAATTGGAATATACAAAAAAAAATTAATATTTCATATTCAGAACGATCACAACAGCCAAGAAAATTTGCAGGGTTTTCATCTTCGATAAAAATATCGTCCATTAATGTTAGATTCAATAAGAAAACGAATCTTTTTTAATTTCTACTTACATGGGATTTTAATTGAAATGACGCGCGTTATGCGACACACGGAATTGAATTTAGTTCTATATTTCAATTGGTTGAATGCAGTATTATGCGACAAATGCAATTGGAAATGATATTTTTTTCGGGGAAGAGTATAATAGGCGTCGGGACTGAGCAATGGGTAAGCCGAACAAAATCGGCGTAGAGATGGGAAATATGAGAAATACAGAATTTGACATTCAGGAGTTACTCCAACGGGATGTCTATGTGAACGAAAAGAAAGTAGGTACGATCGTCGGTGAGCGCCACCATCCGAATGAAGCACGAGTTCAATCGATGCGCATTCAAGTGGCACCAGAAGTTGCGGACGAATACATGCGAAAACCAGCTGAACTTGCACCACTACCAAAGGAACTGGTCCACAGCATTCGTGGCGATGGTACAGTAAAGCTCTCAAAGTCAATGCGAGAGTTACAACGCCGATGGAGAAATACGGTTCGAATTGATGAGAAACTTTACGCACCTGACGAAATGTTAGATCGAGCCGTCTTGGACAACCAAGGAGAAGAGATTGGTGTTATCACCAGACTATTCCGAGTAAAGCGTACATACAAAGGCGTCATTGTCACAACAAGAATGCGCATCCAAAAGGAATTCGGCGTTGAATCCGAAATCCGCATTCCTATCACAGCATTAGCACGTACACGAGAACGTCTAGACGAAGTCGTTCTTTCTCGGACATTTGAGAAAGTGCTTCAGTTGCCGTCATTTGCCGCCATCAACCTGATGGAAGAAGAGTGAAAGCAGATTATTCCTGAAGTGAAGCCGGTTGAATCTTTAGCCGTCATGCTTATGACGGGGGGTCCGGTCGGCGGGATTACCATTGCGCGGGTGGCTTAGTCGGTTAGAGCACCCGGCTGATAACCGGGAGGTCGCAGGTTCAAGTCCTGCCTCGCGCACCAAACCATTCACAGACCTCGAGCACCAAAACTTTCACAGAGATATTTCTATTCCTTCACCCTCGCAAAGAACATGAAGGGTCAGCGTACAGCAGAACTTGAGGGGAACATATGGTCGTCGTATCCGGCAGTAATTCTGGCCCGCTTGCGAGCCAACTCGCTGAATCCCTTGGATGGGAGCACCACGTGTTAGAAACACGACGATTCCCTGATACTGAAGGGTACACTCGCATCCCCACCGAAACGATCGAAGCGGTTCGTAATGGACCCGTTGTCTTGGTTTCAAACACCTTCCCGGATTCTGGAATTGTTGAGACATTGCTGATGCTTGAGTCACTAAACGATGTACGTCGAGGCGAATTGCATAATTTACGGGAAATTGGCCCTCAGGCCCTACCTGAGGTAGGAAAAGGCATTATTTTGGCAATTCCTTATTTTGGCTATTCTCGACAAGACAAACGCTTCAAACCAGGCGAAGCAATTTCAGCTCGTGCCATCGCCCACCTACTTGCTACAAAGTGTGATGGAATGGTGGTCTTGGACATACATGCGCCCGAAGTATTGCAAGACCTCCCCGTGCCGATTTCATTTACCTCGGCTATGCCAGAACTTTCTGAGCGATTGCAAGGAACAGTTGCTCCAGACTTTATTCTCTCACCCGACAAGGGTGCGATAGACAGAGCAAGTCAAGTGGCTTCGTTAATCGGGTGTGAATTTTCTTACCTTGAGAAAACGAGGATCGATGCTCATACCATCGTGCACAAGGCAAAAGACCTCGATGTTGAGGGAAAGAAGGTTGCTATCGTGGATGATATGATCGCTACGGGGGGTACTATCTGTCGAGCTGCAGAAGCCTTGAGAAATCAAGGAGCCACCCAAGTTCACGCAGCATGTTCTCACGGATTATTCACCGGCGGGGCAATTGCCAGACTCTTGAGATACGTTGACGGAGTTCATGCGACAGGCTCCTTATCCAATGCCGTGGACTCGATTCCAGGTGGCCCGGCCTTGTCTCGGGGCGTCAAAGAAATATTGGACGAGTTGGGCCTCAAAGTATAACGAAACAGAGGACTGCTCGCTGATTTCCTCCAGCATTCATCAATTCAAAGGCCGGAGTCGTCTCCGTTGCGTTTATATCCGCGTGGTTCTGCGCATGGTTGCCCTTAACATGAGGAAGGAGATATTCCAATGAGTGTACACGTAGCATTTGAAACCCCAGAAGACGTTGCTGACAAGATTTACGAGATGATCCAATCGAACACGAATGGACGCCTCAAGAAAGGCAGTAACGAGGTCACGAAAGCCGCAGAGCGAGGTACCGCTCAATTCATCATTCTTGCAGAAGATGTGAACCCTCCAGAATTGTTGGCTCACCTTCCGTTGATTTGTGAAGAGAAGGGAATCCCGTACGGATACGTCCCAAGCCAAGAATTCTTGGCTAAGGAAGCCGGACTTGCAAACGGTGTCAAGGCTGCTTCCATCGCAGTGATGGAAATCAACAAAGGCGCCCAAGAAAAATTCAATGAAGTTGTAGAACTCATCAAAGGCCTCAAGGCTTGAGACATAATCGGAGATGAAGATTATGAGTGAAGAACTCGGTGGATGGCCAGCAGAAGTGGTCGAAATTGTAGGCCGAACCGGAATGACCGGAGAAGCCACCCAAGTCAAGGTGCGTGTTAACGACGCACCCAACCCAAGAGACGTGGGACGTATCATCAGCCGCAACGTGGTAGGACCTGTGCGAGTCGGTGACATTCTCATGCTCAAGGACACGGGACGAGAGGCCCGAAAGCTGAACGCACGGTGATGAACAATGCCAGATCGAAGAATTTGCAGTTTTTCCGGAGAGGAAATCGAACCTGGAACCGGCATGATGTTTGTACGCAAGGATGGAAGTATCCTTTGGTTCAAGAGCAGTAAAGCTCGCAAGAACCAACTCCAACTCAAGCGTAACTCCCGCAAAGTGAAGTGGACCCGTCATTACGTCAAAGGCGGAATCTAGTGAACCCCTTCTGGGAACACAACTTCTCACTTGCCCTACAGCAACGCCCTTAAACAGGTCACTTTTGGGTAGGTTTGGTGAACACCATGCAAACTACCTATGTGATGATTAAACCCGACGGCGTACAACGTGGACTTGTCGGAGAAATACTTGGACGATTTGAACGAAAAGGACTGAAACTCGTCGGTATGAAATCGATGGTCCCAACTGAAGAAATCGCCCGAACTCATTACGATGTTCACAAGGAGCGCCCTTTTTTCCCTGGACTCATTCAATTCGTCACTTCCGGACCTGTCGTCTGTATGGCATGGCAGGGTAAGGATGCGATTTCAGTTGCTCGTAAATTGATCGGAGCAACCAACGGACGTGAAGCAGACCCAGGAACCATTCGCGGGGATTTCGGAATGGACATGGGTTACAATATGATTCATGGCTCCGATGCCCCAGAAACCGCAGAGTTTGAACTTGGACTTTGGTTCCCCGAAGGACTCATGGAATGGAACAATACCATGGGCACCTGGGTATACGAGTGAACTCTCCCTCAAATTGAGAGGCGGTGAAACCGATGTCTGACGCAGAGGAACCTGTGGACCATTCGGTAGAGGCTGAAAATGAACCTGTTCGTGGTCATAACCGCCAGCCCATTGTTTCAGTCCTTGGCCATGTAGACCACGGTAAAACCAGCGTGTTGGACATGGTGCGGTCTGTTGGAAGCGAACGTCAAGCAAGCGTCATGGATAGGGAAGCCGGCGGCATCACACAACATATCGGGGCCACAGAAGTTCCCGCTGATGTGCTCAATGAAACATGTGCTGCGATGTTAGGCGGAAAAGCATTCAAGTCACCAGGGTTATTGTTCATTGATACACCTGGCCACCATTCCTTTGCTTCACTACGCAACCGTGGAGGTTCAGTCTCAGATATCGCCGTCTTGGTGGTCGACATCATGGAAGGCCTCCAGCCTCAAACTATTGAATCCCTCAACATTCTGAAAGATACCCGTACTCCTTTCGTAATCGCAGGGAACAAGATTGACCGATTGCACGGATGGCGAACAGAGCAAGGGCGTTCGTTCATTGAATCTTTTAGTGCACAACGGGAAGACGTACGAGCTCTTTTTGAAGACCGATACTGGAAAATTGTTGGCCAATTTTCAGAGCATGGTTTCAATCTTGAACGCTATGATAAAATCAGTGACTTCCGTCAAAATGTTGCTCTCGTACCTATGTCAGCAAAGGATGGCGAAGGACTTCAAGACCTTCTTGCCGTAACCGTCGGGCTTGCTGAACGTTTCCTAGAAGACCGATTAACCGACACCTTGGGTTCTGCTCAAGGAACAGTACTGGAAATGCGAGATGAAGTTGGCATGGGGAAAACCATTGATGTTATTCTCTACCGAGGGCAACTCAAAATTGGAGATTCAATCATGCTTGCCGGCATTGATGGAGCCTTCACGACCCACATCAAAGGCCTAAAACGCCCACAAGGAATGGCAGAAATGCGAGATGCCGGGAAACGATGGATGAATTTTGATTCTGTCGATGCGGCATGTGGGGTGAAAATAGTAGCTCCAAAACTTGAATCAACCATTGCGGGAACCACGTTGCATCTTGCCAATACTGCCGAAGAACGCTTAGTAGCTGAAGAAGCAATACGTGGCGAATGGAGAAGTATCTTCGATGCCATGCCGGTTATGTGTTCATCATGTCATGAGATATTTGCTCGTAAATCATTTCCCGAGCATACGGCAACTGGGGAATGCCATGGAGCAGAAGAAGAGCGAAGTGGAGTTGTCATCAAGGCAGACACCGTTGGAGGTCTTGAAGCGTTGGCTTTTGAACTTCATCAGCGAAACATACCAGTCCGGCAGGCAACGGTTGGACCTGTAAACAAGAAGGATATTCTAATGGCTAAATCCGCCAATGATCCGCTTCAAAAAGTCATTCTAGGTTTTTCTACCAAAGCCAACAGCGAGGTTTCTCAGCAATTAGACCAAGAGGATTCTGAAGTGAAATTCATCGCTGGCCCTATCATCTATCACATTCTTGATGCGTTCGAAACTTGGGTTGAGGACACCAAAAAGGCCATCGAAGAGGAGCAACGTGAAACCCTCGTATACCCAGGGCGTGTGTTGTACCTCAAGGACCACACATTCAGAGCCAAAAGCCCTGCCATTGTCGGGATGCGTGTTCTTGGTGGACGTGTCCATCTTGGCCAGCGCCTCATCAAATTAGACGGTACGCCAGTTGGCCAAATCAAGAGCCTCAGGACACGAGCGTCTGAAGACGTCAAAGAAGCAATGCAAGGCGATGAAATCGCCGTGGCCATTCAAGGGCCAACTGTTGGGCGACATATCGAAGAATTAGATGAGTTCTATGTTGATGTCCCAGAGCGTCATGTCAAACGACTAAAGAAAGCCGACTTGACACCCATAGAAGAAGAGATTCTCGATGAAATCGTGAGTTTGCATCGCAAAGATAACCATTTTTGGGGCCGTTGAGCCAGCATTTTCTGTGAATCATCAGTGAGCATTTTTGGAGAAGAGAGCGCACACATTCATATAAGAAATGAAAAAGTCTAGAAATATCACTGGAGGTATTCTAATGGAAGCAGGAATTCAAGCAGGAGCTCAAGGAGCACGAACTCAAGATTTGATCGCTACAGTATCATCAATCTCACACAGTTTGATGAATGAAGTGAGCAAAGTCATCATCGGTAAAAACGAAAATCTCAGAAGAGTGACTGTTGGTATTCTTTCCAACGGAAACATGCTCTTGGAAGATTTTCCAGGACTCGCAAAGACCCTTCTTGCAAACACCTTTGCACGGGCGCTCGGATGCAAATTCAAGCGTGTCCAATTCACACCTGACTTGTTGCCCTCTGACATCATGGGAACATACATGTACGACCAAAAATCCGGAGAATTCAAACTTCGTGCTGGGCCATTATTCTCAAACATTCTTCTTGCTGACGAGATTAACCGCGCCCCTCCCAAGACTCAAGCCGCATTGCTTGAAGCAATGGAAGAGAAGCAAGTCACCATCGAAGGAATTACTCACAAACTTCCAGCACCGTTCGTTGTTATTGCAACTCAAAACCCAATTGAGCAGGAAGGAACATATCCACTTCCAGAAGCACAAATGGACCGCTTCTTGATGAAGATGAGTATGGGATATCCTGACCGAGCTGAAGAAAAGGCTATTCTCGCCCGTCGTAAACTCCGAGGAAAGGACGAGCATGAAGTTGAACAAATTACTTCTCCAAAGAAGGTCGTTGCTATGCAAAAAGCCCTGGAGACGGTTCACGTTGACCCAGCAATTCTTTCCTACATCATTGAAATCGTTCAGCGAACACGTGAGGACCATCGTGTCACAAACGGAGCATCACCTCGTGCAAGCCAGGCACTGTTCAAGACCGGCCGTGCTGCAGCAGCGGTTGCTGGACGTAATTATGTCATTCCTGATGACATCAAGGGAATCGCTTTGCAAATTATTTCCCACCGCATTAACATGAAACCTGAAGCAAAGATCCGAGGAATTACAGGAATGCACATCGTTCGTAAGATTCTCTCGGAAGTTCCTGTTCCTGTCATCCAACCTGCTTGATACTCGCCTCTCAAGGCTTGCATTGAAAGGGGAGGGCTTTCCTAGACTTCCGTATGGGAGGTGACTATGTGATGAACCCTTACAAGATGGTGATGGCAGTAGCCAACCAAAAGGGTGGTTGTGCAAAGACTACTACCGCTGTAAACATCGCCGCTGCCCTCGCTAAAGGTTCTCGGCGCCAAGGACTACCTCCTGCAAAAGTACTGCTCATTGACCTCGACCCACAGGGTAACTGCGCCACATCATTTGGCCTTGAGAAGAAGAAAATTAAGAAAACTGTCTATGATTTACTCGCCAACGATTCGGGGGAAGAACTTCCATTGATGGAAGAATACCTCATTCCACCTGAAGAGATCACCCGTTCAATGCGAGAGGCTTGGTCCAACCGGAACGGTGGCAAAAAAATCCCTGATTCGATAAACGCAGGTGACCTTTGGCTCCTTCCGAGTGATATCCATCTTTCAGGTGCAGAAATTGAATTGAGCCACAAGATTGGAAGGGAAACGCGTTTGCAAGAAGCGCTTCTCCCCATCGTTGACGAATTCGATTACATCATCATCGACACCCCACCCTCTCTTGGTCTGCTCTCAATCAACGCCATGTGCGCAGCCAACTGGGTCGTGGTCCCCGTACAAGCTGAGTATTACGCCTTGGAAGGCTTCAGCATGCTGATGAATTCAATCAAGATGATTCAACGTCGTATCAATCGGAATCTGAAAATTTTTGGAATCGTCATGACGATGGTTGATGCGCGCTCAAAATTGAGCACTTATGTGTGTGACCAAGTGAATAAGAAGATGCCAAACAAACTGTTCAACACTACGGTTCGCCGCCTAGCAAAAGTTGCAGAAGCGCCCTGGAGTGGAGCCCCAACCGTTATCCTCAACAAACCAACAAACTCGGGTGCTGGGGCTGGAAGTTTGGAATATTGGACCCTGGCAAAGGAAGTTCATCAGCGAGTCCAGTCCATGCGTCGTGAATTCGGAGTGGTTGAAGAATCCCGTCTTCGTAAAGAACGCAGCATTCGTTAATCGGGCCTCCGACGCTGTGAAAATGTTGCTGAAATCATGCTTGTACCCCATCAGGGCTTCGCACAGGTTAAGTAGGCAGCCAATTCAAGGGTTTATTGGGTATCAGCATGACAGGCGAAGGGATGACTTCAGTTAGTGTGAACTATGAGATTCGTAGACAATTAAACACCATACGAACAACGGGAGGACACCGAAGTGTTAACGATCTTCTCCACGAAATGATCCGAACGCATAAAATGCTGAAGATGAAGGGTGAAATTGACACACTTCGGGAGCGAATGAAGATGGCGGTCGATGTTGATGTTGACCATCTTGCTGAACGCTTGAACCTCGCCCCCTTCAAGGTGTGATTACCATGATGCTATGGCGCCCACCTGGTTATCGCTTTACTGCGAAAGAATTGGTAAAGGCTCTTTGTGGCGAAGATACCGATGAATCCAAATTATTGATGGCAGCCATTTACGGAAAGGTCGAATTGTTCGCCGACTCCACTGCTTGGAATGGATTTCTCTGGCTCGTAATGAGTACGTTCAAGGTAGACGGTAAACCCATTTATTCGGGTTCTGAACTTGGTTCTTTGAAAGAAAGCCTTCCCATTGTTTGGGTTTAATTATCGCCATACTTTGCTAACCATTCGTGGCCATACCAACGCCATTGGTCAGCAGTCCAACCGTCAGGTAATCCACCCTCTGGGAGAGGAGGTGCTTCATCTGGAATGGATGCTTCGGGTTCTGCTTCTGGCTCTGATGGAGCGGCTTTAACAGGCATACCCGCAATGGATTCGATGCTTTCTTCATCGTAGGTCATGCTCTTGGCTTCAGAAACTGTTTCGCCAGACTTGAGTTCCATATCATCAAAGCCATTCTTTTCAGGTTGGAAGTCAAGTTGCTTAACGTCGTCATCCCATATATCATCTGAGATGATTCCCCCCTCAGCAGACATTCCGCCTTTTCCTTCCAAAGCCTCCTTAGAAGCATTTGTGGATTGAGAAACGGTGACTCCACCGTATACCTTCTGTGAACTGGTTTGCTTTCGTTTGTTAACAAGATACGCTACGAGAAGGATGACAGCAGTCAAACCACCGAAAACAGCAAGCCCGATTTTAATGACTTGATTTAGAGTGTCCTCATCTACATTGAGCGCAGAATTCCCACTTGCATCATCCTGCAGAGAGGCATTCCATGCATAATATCCTAGCCCAGTTTCATTGACTAATCCATTCCTATAGGCTTGATATGCAGGGTTATTCCAGCCAGTACAACCTTCAGAGGTGTCGTTTTTATTGTTCAAGCAATAATCTTGTTCTGTTGCAATGTTTGGACTTGTATCATCGTAATCAGCATTTGAACCGACCCCGTCACCGTCTCCGTCATAGTGTTCGTTGGGATCCTTATCCATCAGTGGAGATTCTGTGCGGTCAACCCACCCGTCACCATCGACATCCAGGCATCCATAGGATGGGTTTTGGACGTATCCGATGGTAGTTTCAGCATCAATTTCCCAAGCTTTCGTTGAGGTCCCATATTCCCAAGGACATGTATCAGGGATTTCCCCATCCCCATTATCCCCGTAACCATCACCGTCTTGGTCTTCCCATTGAGTTCCTTGTGAGGGCAAAGCGTCTGCTCCTTCGAGTGCTGTCCAATCTGAATCAGGGTTGGAATAACCGTCAAAGTCACCGTCAGGACAACCGAAGCGGTCTATGGTAGAAAATCCGTTAATTGTGGGACAACTGTCTGGCCTGAATCCTTCGGGGTTGTCTCCATAATTATCAAGATCGGAATCACTCCATTGAGTCGCTTCTTCGGGGAAAACATCTCCATCTTGACCGTTTGAATTGTCACCGTAGCCATCTCCATCTAAATCGCTCCACTGGTCGGCGTTATTTGGGAATAAGTCTGGGAATGTTCCCGTAGGGTTATCTCCGTACCCATCACCATCAACGTCCTCCCACTGAGTCCCATCGGCTGGGAATGAATCGGGATTGAAACCATTGGCATCGTCCCCGTAACCGTCTCCGTCGGAATCACTAGATTGGGTTGAATCGTTTGGAAAGTCATCATTGAGGTCGTTGACTCCGTCCATGTCAGAATCCAAGTCGTAAAATCGGATTGCCGATGAGGTGGGCGTTGTACCTGCAATGAAAAGTTGACCTGAAAAAGTGCCTTTGAAACCAATAATATCACCTGTTCCAATATAGGTTTCCAATTCAGTGAAATCGGTTGAATTCACCAGTGAAAATTGGCCCTGTTTTGCCCCAATTGCAAACATGTCTCCATTCAGTGACATGAAGGTGATTTGCTTCGTATGTGGAAGGTTAAGCGTGTCTACATTCCATGAATCCGTATCAAATTTGTAGGCGATTCCTCCAGTTGTCCCTGCTAGAAGCGTTCCGTTTGATGTTTCAACAAGTGAGGAGATAATTCCAGTTGAGTCCGTGATGGTATTGATGAGTGTGCCTCCATTATCGTGAATGTAGATTTTCTTATCATAGGATGCGATAGCGAGTCGCCCATCCGTCAAGATTTCAAACGCACTAATTCCAGAAGAAATGGTGGTTGAACCGACTCCTGTTGGAGTGGACGCTGAGTATTCCTCTGCCCGGCGTTTGCCAGCGTACTGAGCAAGCCATAAGTCTCCTTGATGGTCCCATTCCACGTCATTAACAGGGTCAGGAAGGGTGATGTTTTCTGTAATTGATTCTGTGCTCAACTGAACAACATAAGCCCCACCTTGGTGAGCAATAGCAACCAACTCTTTGGCGTCATCAAGCCGGGCTTTTTGTGCATCAACATTGAGGAAAAGCGTCCACTGTGCAGAAAGAACTCCCTTGGTAAGCGTATTGACACTGATGTTGCCATATGCATCAACGGTCAAAATATTACCATCATCAAGGACTGACCACAAGACCAAAGACCGGTCAAGTTCATCGGTTTGACCTGCATCAGTAATGTTAGGTAGTTCAGCGCTTGCGAGACCCATTGTTGCACTTTGAAGGCACAAAATTAAGACTGCAACAACGGCATATGCGCGCTTCATGATGTACGGATGTCACCGTATGATATGAAAAGCGCGTATGGTTGTGAACGTTAGGATTAGAGTCAATCCTGGTCTTCATCGTCTTCTGGAACCATTTTCTTCACCGGTTTTTTGGTGACTGGAGTCAGCGTCCCTTTCACAGGTCGCAAAGACGCAGTAGGTCGGCCCACAGATCCTGAAGGAGGCGCCCCTCGTTTCTTAGACGGCATCAGCATGTGGCCAACTGGAGTAATGACCGCTGCTTCCGAGTCATCTTGAACCGGAGTAAGAACCCCACCAATAGGACGAAGAGTTGTTTCTTCAAGAACTTCTTCAACGAGGTCCGATACATCGTCAGGAACATCAGAGGAATGCTCGATGTCGGGTTCTACTTCGGGAGCGATATCCTCGGCAGGGAGTTCGGTTTCAGGTTCCACTACAGGCTCAGCGTCTGAAATTGGTTCTTCTACAAGAGCTGGTTCCTCAACTGCGCCAGGTTCAACCAATGGTTGGACGAGATCATGCTCTACCTCTGCTTCCTCCATTGCAATATCTTCTTGCGGAGTTATCGCTGCAGGAGGTTGGCCGATAGGTTGGCGAACATTACGGACGGGTTGAGCCATTGGCTGGCGGACATTACGAATCGGTTGAACAATTGGTTGAGCGCTTACCAAGGGTTTCGCACTGGTTGACGGCGCTCTCATTCCACCAAGACCCAAGCTGGATTCAGGTTGATTTTGCTGACCCATGATTCCACGCATAGGTCGTCCTGCTGCTGCTCCAAGACCATCTGGACGGGCCCCAAGGGCTGAGGGGTCCATAGCTCCTGCACCAAATGCTGCTGGTGCTTGGCCAGAGATCGATTGCATCCACTTTTGACGCTTTTCTGCCCGAGTGTCCGTGGATTGCAAGGCATTGAATTCGCTTTCTCGGGTTTGAAGTTCGGTTTCATCCACGTCAATCTCGGACTGGATTTGTTGACTGACTGCATCACGCATCTTTTCTTCAGCCATTTCCTTGAAGGAATCCATCTTCTCTGAGAGTCCTTTCAAACGATCACGGATTTCAGCACGCTTCAAACCGAGTTGACCTTCAATTTCCGCACGAATTTGAGATTCTCGCTTGCGAACATCGATGAGGGCTTTGTTTCGCATGATTTCCTCACGCTTGTCGAGTTGGCGTTCAAGCTGAGTTGCAACTTCTTCTTCCTTACGGGTCTTGAAGTCACGAAGCCGCTCTTCCATTTCAACTTCCAACTCAAGAGTGGTTTCTTCCTTTAGGAGGTCCAAATCCGTCTCATAGGTGAGGCGTTCGTTGCGTAGTTGTGCATCTACTTCGGACATGATTGCCTTACGAGCAGCAGCTTCTCGGGATTGATATTCTAGGTCAAGACGTTCTGTCCAATCGTTCTTATTGGCTCCGTATTGGGCCTCTAATTGGTCTCTGAGCTCAGCTTCCCGTTCGTAACGGTACCGGGAAAGGCGGTTCTGAATCTCAGCCTCACGTGCGTTACGATAGGATTGGAATTCATGCTCCATGCGGTGTTCAAGTTCCGCTTCAATCTCATCTTGTAGAGAACGGGAAATATCATCCACTGCTTTGCTGAAGGTCAGGTCATACTTGGCCTTCAATCGGGATTTTCTTTCTGCTAGTTTGGCCGATTGTTGGCCGTCAAGCTCTTGTTCAATTTCGACACGAAGATCGCCTCTTCGTTTTGCAATCGCCAACTCTACATCCTCGCGCATGCGCTCTTCTAGATTATCAGTTTCCTTGCGGAGTTGGTGTTCAATATCCGACTGAAGTTGTTGAGCAATATCCTCTTCAAGGCGCAAACTGCGTCGCTCAAATTCAACCTTCAAACGTGCCTCACGCTGCTTGAGTCGTTGTCGGAGTTGTTGTTCAAGTCGGGTACGAATGCCTCGGCGTAATTGGTCCTCTCGTTCGGTGAGAAGAGCAGCATGTCCTTCTTCTAGGCGAGATATCTCGCGCTCTTCCATTTCCACAAAGCGTTCTTCCATTTCTTGTGTTAGCGTTGCTTCAATATCACGGAGCCGATGTTGTAATTCTTGATTGTATTCAAGAGAAATCCGTTCTTTCTGGATTGATAGACGGCGTTCATGCTCTTCATGGAGTTGAGTTTCAATCGTTGACTTGATTTCATGTTTCCTTTCTTCGAGGAGTTTGTCCTGTTCAACTTCATGTTGATCTCTTAGTGAACCTACCTGTCGGTGTAGACGTAGGTCCAACTCCTGGCGCATTCTTGACTCTTCTTGAGCCAATGCATCTCGTTCCAGCTGCTCGAGTTCCTGCTCCATGTTGCTGCGCAATTCATGTTCGAGAGCATCGAGCGTCATTTCATGTTGAGTTGCTAGGTCTTGGCTCACTGCCTCTTGCATGGCGTTGACTCGCTCGGTAATCGCTTGTTGACGAAGACGACGTTCACGACGCAAATCAGCGCGCAGTCGCTCTTCTTGGCGGAACCGTGCTTGAGTTCCTAATGCCTCGTCAAGGCTAGAGGTTGAACTTGATGTGAATTGGGAACGAAGCGATGCAAGCGTGACGCGTTCCGTATTCTCTCGCCGCATCTGCGCAGCCTTTACGGCCTCGTTGTCGTGGCTTTCGCTCACTGTCATTGGAATCCCATCCACTTCTTCATGGACTTCTCTTCATAGATAAGGAGCGCGACGGAACCGGTGCATGAACAAGCGCTTTCAACACCTAATTTTACCGCGCCGAGGCCTAAATCAGAAGCGAACGGTGAATTCTGTGTCACATGCGGGGCATTCAATCTCTCGTTTACCGGGCCTACGCTTCATACGAAGTTGGCGATTGCATCCTGGGCACGAAATCTCAACCCTTGGCGTCTGTTCTGCAAGCGTGAAATAAGTATCACACATACCACACTTCATTTCTGCAGGTCGTGTGTCAACCCCCGCAATGAGTACTTTGGAGCATTGAGGACAACTGACCTTTTCTTCCATCCATTTTCGGCGAGTGACAGGGTGTTCAATACGCACCTTTGCATCACAGAGAGTACAATCGATTTCTCCCAATTTCATAGGGAGCATGCCTTTGCATTTGGGGCATGATAGGGGAGGAGGCGAAACTTTAGATTCAATTACGAACTCTTCGGACATGTGAACACCTTGAAGGTCAGCGTTTCTTGGAGTACAATACCAAGCGTTCAGGAATGAAATTCCACGGAATGTCCAATGTCAAACCGAATTCCTCTGAGAGACGAGCGATCAATTGTTTTGCACTCACTTGGTCTCGTGAACCTTCAAGATCAAGGACTATGACTTCTCTACCTTCTTCATCAATAGCCAACGAAGCCATGGTGGCAGCGGGCGATGCTGTGGTCGGGGCTGCTGGAGTTGGTGCAGGTACTGATTGGGTTCCTTCCGTTACATTGAGTAATTCGGGAAGGTCAACTCGTTGGTTAATTCGCCACCATCGGGCTCTTCCTTGGTCGCGGTGATTCTCTACTAATTCGAGGGAGGCCAACTTTTTCAGATGGTGATAGAGATTGTAGCGATCAACACCAACTGCCTTTTGCAATTGAACAGTGCTGCGTTCTTCGGCAGAGGCCAATTCGATGTAGACTGCTCGGCGTGTAGGGTGGGCCAGAGCGGTCGTAATTGGGTCCCCTCGTACTCGTCCCATCGTCCCACCTAAATCGCAGATTGGCTCTTAGGGTTTGAATATGTCGCGCCAGTCAAACCGAAGGTACATTTGGCTTAGGGCTCAAATACCGTTGTTTGAAGCAAGAAAAGGCTTCCTTTGTATCGGCAATCATCGTGCGAAGTGTTTCCCTTAGGAGCACCAGTGCTTCTCCGTTCTGAGCAAGCCGAGCCCCATTTAGAATAACAAGAATGACTGAGGCTTCGTGAATGAGAACTCCAACCCAAAGTTGGTCGTACCACTGTTGGACAACTGCAAAGACCAATGTCAATGTGATGGCTACAGAGAAAAAGAGATTCTGCATCAATGTCCGTTGTGCCTTTCTTGCAAGGTCAATCATATCTGTGAGCATGCTGGGGTCATCTCCAGGAATAAGAATGTCCGCAGCTTCTAGGTTCACGGACTCCCCAGTACCTACTGCAACTCCAACATCTGCAACAGCAAGAGCCGCTGCATCATTGAATCCATCTCCGACCATCATCGTTACATTCGATTTAGAGCGATTACGAACCCAGTTGACCTTTTCTTCAGGGCTGAGCCCTCCGTGAGCGGCAGACTCGGGTAGGCCGACAGAGCGAGCAAATTGTGATACGGCTTCTTGGTGGTCCCCAGACAAAATTTCTACCCGAATATTTCTACTTTTCAACGATGCGATTAATTGATCGGAACCTTGGCGAGTGTCATCATGAATGAATGTAGCAAGAGCGATGGCGACACCGTCTTTGGTGAGAAGGCTAGCCCCGTAACCCTCTGATTGTGCTGTTTTGAAAGCTTTAGCCAATGTGTCCTCAACTTCAATTCCCATGCTCGTTGCCTTATCAGGCCGTATGAAGGCAACCTTTGCATTCTTGTGTACGCCCTCAACGCCAGCATCAATATCGTTCAATTGACTAAGGCTTGCCGCCTTGATACCTTCTGCCTCACAGTGAGAAACCATAGCAAGCGCATAAGGATGGGAAGAGCGTGCCTCGAGGCCCATCATCAGTTGCAATGCTGAATTCTTACGCCGATTTTTACCCATTACAACGGAGCCAACGGTCGGGCGACCTGAGGTGAGTGTGCCTGTTTTGTCAAGCAGAACTGAATTCACTCGGGCCATTCGTTCTAGAGCATCTCCACCGCGGATAATAACGCCGTTGTGGGCTGCGTTTGAAAGAGCCGCCGCATGAGGCACCGGAGTTGCAAGAAGAAGAGCGCAAGGGCATGAAACAACCCAAAGCAAGAGGATGATCTTCCAATCGTCTGGATAGATGAAATACCATACCGCGAAAGCGCCAAACAACACGAAGGGGACCCAAATTGCTGTGAATTTCTCAATTCCGCTCTGCAGGCGCGGTGGGACTTCACGGAAGGAGTGGACCGCATCAATCAAACCAGAAAGACGTGTTTCAGTGCCTACTGCAATGACTTCACAAATTACGGGACCACTAGCCAATACCAACCCTGCTTCGATTACATCACCCACGCCAACGTCAACTGGAACTGATTCACCAGTAAGGGGTGCCTTATCCAAAGCGCCTTTTCCTTCAATGATTCGACCGTCAGCTGGAATCAATTCTCCACTTCGAATTTCAATCCGGTCACCGGGGTGAACCAAATCGATGGGGACGATTTCAGCATCCTGGGTGGCCTGATTAGGGGCAGCGGCCATAGCAAGAGAAAATCCTGAACTCGCCATTGGAAGAGAAAATCCAGTAGCAGTTGCGATGGCGGCGGGGTCAATACACACCTTGTCGGCCGTAAGTTTTCGTGCGGTGCGTGGCAGTCGGTCTAAACCACCTTGCATTGCTTCCCGTGCTTTGAGTAATGCATCTCCCTCGAGATGTGCCGTAAAGGCAACAAGGATTGCCACGATCAAAGCCTCTTCCCACATACCGAGAACGCCCGCACCGATGACTGCCAAACTCGTGAGAACTTGGAAGCCCATTTGCCGGTTTTTAAGAGAGGCAAGCGCCTCCTTGAACATCTGAAGCCCGCCTACAAAAACTCCTGGAAACGCAATAGCACCGATGATGAAGTGATTCAAGCCCATGAATTCAGCTAAGACTACCAATCCAAGGATTGGAAGAGCGATTCCTCCTCCAATAAGTCTCCACTGGTCTGGCCGGAGACGGTTTGAACGGGCTGCTGCAAAACGTGGCTCAACCCCAGTGACATGATTGAGGGCTCGGTCTCGAGACTCAACCAATTCTTTAGATGCATTAGCGACAAGTTGGATGAGAATTCTGTCGTCGTCACTTACTTCCACGTCGAGAACACCGGGTTGTTGTCTGAACAGACGTACCAGTTTTTGGACAGGAACGGCGTTACGGTGAGCGACAGACTTCCCTCGTACACCAACCAGCTCGTGATGCTCAACATCCGGAGCATGTCCGAGTGAGCGTAGTACCGATGAAACATCGGCAAGAGGGCCATGCTCCAACTGCACGTCAAAACGAACCTCTCCGGAGGTGGCGGAAACATGCGGTGAACTTACCTGTTTCATGTGAGAAAGTGCACCCATGGCTTTTGAGGCACAATCTGGGCAATCCATTCCAAGCAGCGGCCAACTGACAGAGAAACTCCCTGAAAGGCTCTCCACAATAGTTGAATCAACGATTTCGCCCATCAAGACGGGTTCATCCTGCTGAGCGTTTACAGGCTCTACATCTTTCTTTTTTGAAGGGATTATGACCTTTGCAACCGGCTCATCGTCCTCAAGGGACATGAAGACTTCGTCTTTGGAGTCTCCCGCCATAAAAAAAACTAATCGCCTTGCACTCATCAATGCTCCCATTGATAGCACACAAACCATCCAGTTAAGGGCGAATCTTCTTTCCACTGAATTCCTTCGCCTAACTCATGCAATGGTTACCCGATGGCTGGTACCCCCGTATTGTGGCTGTTGATATTGACGGCACGCTTACCGATGAAAACAAGCAACTTTCAACAATTGCCATCAATTCTTTACGCCGATTGGAAGAGAATGGCATTCCCGTTGTCTTGTCAACAGGGAATGTACGTCCCGTGGCTTACGGCCTCTGGAGATTTTTAGGACTCAGCGGCCCTATTTGTTGTGAAAACGGAGGAGTGATATGGCATTCAAAGTGGAATCAGCCGTTAATTCGTGCATCAGGTAGTGAAGCTCATCAAGCAGCAATATGGCTGGCCTCGCAGATTGAAGGTCTTGATGCAGAAGGCATTGAATCCAACAAATGGAGGGAGAGTGAATGGTGTTTATTCCCCTATGAAGACCTTGAGAAGATTGAGGAAGCCATTGAGAAAAGTGAATGGTCTCACCTCTCAGTCGTTCGCACCGGCTTCGCTATTCACTTGATGGATCCCGTAGTAAGCAAAGGCCAAGGCTTGGATGAAATGTGCCAAAGAGTCAATTGGGACAGGGAACAAATATTGTGCGTTGGTGACGCCCCAAACGACCTTTCAATGTTCGAATTTTGTCATTGGTCGGTAGCGGTCGGAGGTGCTTTTGATGTAGTCAAGGACGCCGCTGATGTGGTTTCACCACTTCTCCATGGCGACACCTTCGGTCCACTTGTCGATGCTATCATCGAAGCAAAAATAGCCTTGAGTTGAGATTATGAATAACCGTAAGATGCTGGGGATTGACCTCGGTGGAAGCGGGTTTCGAATCGGGGTATTTGATTCTGAAACCGGGTTGATGATAGAAGATTTCATCCAAGTTGGTCATGATGGATCACACCATCCTGATGTGGTTCTGCCTAAGATTTGTTTAGTTTTGGAGGCATTGGGCTGGAACGGCCCGATTGGACTTGCCTTCCCCGGTGCAGTAGGAGTGCGCACCCTCCTGACTGCCCCAAACATTGGCAACGAGTGGCTTGATGCGGCGGTTATCCAAACCCTTGAGGAATGCTGTGGTGGTCCTGTCGCTCTCATAAATGACGCAGATGCAGTCGCAATTGCAGAAGTTCAGTTTGGGTCGGGCCGTGGTGAACACGGCAGGTTACTCACCCTGACCATAGGCACGGGTTTGGGAACGACCGTTCATGAAAAAGGGATTCTCATCCCGAACTTGGAGTATGGGTTGAACCCTCACCCAACTCGGAAAGGAACACTGGAAGAACATATCTCAGGACGCGCTAGAATGGTGTTTGACCTCACATTAATTCAATGGTCTCAACGATTTCAAGAAGGGCTTGACCACTTGTACGAACAATTGAACCCCGACCGTATCATTCTTTATGGAGGAATCATGGAACATTGGGGTGAACTAAGACATTTAATCCGTGCACCATGCAGCCTTCTTCCAGCGACTCATGCTAATACTGCAGGAGCCTTAGGTGCTGCATTTTGTTCAACACTTTCATCAGAATTCTGATCCTTCTTTGGTTAACTCAGAGAGTGTGAAGGAAGTAACCATCTGCATGGCTTGACCGTATTTCATTTGACCAGCATACTCTTTGGTTTTCCCGTGAGTGATAACACGCAATCGGAATTTACACTTTTTCTTGGTCCTGCGCTTACGGTGATGTTTGTAAAAGTGGACACCAATTTTGTAGGTTCCAAGCGGCGCAAGTTCTTTCCAAACTACATTTTCAACAGGAGTGTTTGAAACTGGACGGACGTTCATATCAACGTCAAGAATTCCTTCACAATCACTCATTTTATTGTTAAAGTAAATTCGTTCCCCTGAAGGAGTGAACACGTGAAGGTCGAGGTCGTTGTAATCGTCCCAAGCAAGAGAGATTTGAACCACACCGGATTCACCGCCTTCACGTTGAAGTCGTTCGTCGATGTTGACTTCCTGTTCTTCGTCCTCTTCAACTGCAACGATACCACTGCCAATATGCTCCTCTGAAACTAAAGCAGCGTGCTGTACCAAAGGTAAAGCATGCGCATCAATCCAATGCCTTCGTTGTTCGACTTCATTGACGCGTTCCTGTTCCTCATCGCCCTCAGGGTCTGGTTCGGGTACTTCAGGTTGAATTAAGCCGAGTTCCATGTGATTTTGGTCTCGGAAGTTATCGCGGATTCTCCAAGATTCTTGTTCGTGTTGAGGCATTTGCCGGAGTTGTGGTAAGTTGATCACCAATCGCATGCCACCACCCGTAACATTGCGCAAACGAGTGGAAGTACTGTACTTTTCAGCTAACGCCAAGGCTCGAAGACGCTCATTTCGCCGTTTCCACGCACGAAAACCATAGAGCATTCCTCCAGAGCCGAGAACGAATCCAGCCCCTACTGTAATTGGTTCAACCATTGAGAGAACACCCTCCTACTCCTATATGGGAGATGCGGTGGGATACTCACGCCAAAAATTCAGCATTTAGTGCGTCTAAAGAAGCTTGAGATGGGCGCAGTAACTCATCAGGGACATCTAACAGCGGCGTGTCGACCAATCCAAGGTCTTCAGCAAGCGATGGTTTGCTCGCATCAAAGTAGAGAAGGCCTGTAACGTGCTTGGCATTGACCTCTGCATCATGCAGGGCCGATAGAGCAGCCATTGGACTCGATGGATCATGCTGTTCAGAAATGGTTTCCAGACGAATTGTTGAGCCATCGTGCAATGTAATATCCCGGAAGTGTCCTTCGGGGACATCTACCTCTTCTACAGGATTGAAGTGAGGAATATAATCCGCCATGTGCAAGGTGATTTCGTTTTCCTTAACGTAGCCGTAAGAACGCATGGATTCATCGTTATTGTTGAAGGTCACACAAGGTGAAATGACGTCAATAAGAGCGAATCCTTTGTGGGACATTGCTGCTTTAATCAGAGAGCCGAGTTGTTTCTTCGAACCTGAGAAGGAACGTGCTACAAAGGTACATCCCAAATTGATAGCAAGGGCACACAAGTCAATGGGTTGCGTTTCGTTCACAGTTCCCTTCTTCTTTTTGGAACCAACATCTGCTGTTGCAGAATACTGACCTTTGGTAAGCCCGTAAACACCGTTATTCTCAACGATGTAAACCATGTCGATGTTCCGGCGGATGGCGTGAATCAGTTGACCGATTCCAATGGATGCTGAATCTCCGTCTCCTGAAACTCCGAGATAAAGGAGATCCTTGTTGATGGCGTAGGCTCCAGTTGTTACCGATGGCATTCTTCCGTGAACGGTGTTAAACCCGTGAGATTGTCCAAGATAGTATGCTGGTGTTTTGGACGAACATCCGATACCAGACATCTTAGCAATACGATGTGGTTGAATTCCATTTTCCCAGGCTGCATTAATGATGACGCTGGAAATTTGGTCGTGCCCGCATCCAGGACAAAGTGAGGATGGTCCGCCTGTGTAACTGTCTTTTGGTTCGTTAAGAACGTTCAATTTGACCGCTCGGGCTGGTTTATCGCTCATTGTGAAACCTCCTTGAGTTTCTCGTGGATGAGCTCCGCATAGATTCTAGCTCTTGGGGGCATTCCGTCGCTGTAAGCGACCGAATAGACCTTCGTGACCAAATCATTCGGGAGCTCGCGCCGCAGAATACCATACAGTTGGCCGTCTCGGTTGATTTCCAAGACAATAACAGTTTCATGTCGGCGAATAAAGTTCTCAACTTCTGAGTGAAGAGGTAGGGCTCGAATGCGGCATTGGCTGACTTTCATTCCGGTCTGCTCGAGGATGTCGTCGATTTCTTGAATTGAGTTTTCCATGCTTCCTAGGAATATGATACCGACCTCACATTCTTCTTCTTCACGGAGCAGTGGAGCGGGCAATACATCCCGAGCTCCGTCAATTTTCATCTTGAGTCGCGCCATGAGATTGAAGTAATCTTCTGGCTTTTCAGAATAGACACCCATCGGGTTGTGCCCTGTTCCACGATAGAGAATTGGGGCCATTCCTGAGCCTGGGAGAGTTCGGTATGGGATACCGTCTCCGTCAACATCAAGATATCGCCCAAAGGTTTCGAAGGCTTCGAAGGCTTCTCGCTCACGCACTACCTTTCCTCGGTCCATTGGGGTATCAGGGTAGGTGAATCCTTCACAAGCCCAGCGGTTCATACCCAAATCAAGGTCGCTCATGCCAAAGACTGGAGTTTGGAATCGTTCCGAGTAGTCAAAAGCGCGCCAGCCATATTCAAAGCACTCCTCAACTGTTCCTGGAATGAGGACAATGTGTTGTGTATCTCCGTGACTTCCTTCGTAAAGCATGGCAATGTCGGACTGTTGAGTACGAGTGGGGAGTCCTGTTGAAGGACCAACACGAGTGACGTCCCAGAATACGGATGGGACTTCAGCAAAGTAAGCCAAACCAATGAATTCCTGCATGAGCGAAAGACCAGGACCGGACGTTGCAGTCATCCCACGACCACCAGCCCAGCCAGCACCAAGAACCATACCGGCAGCAGCCAGTTCGTCTTCCGCTTGGATAACTGCGCAGGTTGCTTCACCTTCATCGTTTGACCGGAGACGAGGGATGTAGGCAATGATGCTTTCAGCCATTGAGGACGAAGGAGTAATCGGGTACCAGGCGAGAAGTTGAACTCCTCCATAATGCGCTCCAAGTGCCGCTGCTTCGTTCCCTTCAATGAAAAATTGAGGATGGTCTACTTCACGGGATTCCGTAGTGTAGGGGTCTGTTTTCGTCAGGTTCTCTTTAAAGTAATCACGTCCGAGTCCTAACGCAGTGATGTTGAGTTCAATGGCGCTTTCTTTGCCCTTGAATTGGCGTGCGACTGCAGATTCCAAGCAGGTTTGATCGATGTTCAGGAGTTCAGCCAAGACACCGACATAGACGATGTTGGTCACCAGCTTCGCAATTTTTGGATTGATCTTTCGAGCGAGTGAACTCATTGGGACTGGATAAGAAATAATGTCTTCACGTTCCACGGTCTTCTTTTTGGTATCACTGTTCCAAATGATGACGGTTCCCGGTTCGGCTGCTGCCAAATCTTCGTCCCAAGTCGCAGGGTTGACAAGAATTTGGATGTGCGTACGGTCACCGGGCGCCTGGTATCCCAAGTCCGATAGTCGGACAATGTACCATGTAGGTAGGCCCGAAATGTTTGATGGGAAGAGGTTTTTTCCGCTTACAGGGACTCCCATCTCAAAGAGAGACTGTAGTAAAATGAGATTTGCAGACTGTGAACCTGTCCCGTTGGCTGTGGCGATGTTGATGGTGAAATCGTTGATGATTTTGTCCATGGTTGTTGTTCTCCTGCGAGGTATGGAGTCGGAGACCCGTTCCTCTTGATTCCTTGGGGTTGGCACGCACCCTTTCAACATGTTGCCTTCTCATTCCGCTAATTCTACTGTTGGAGGATGAAATTTTATCCCTTAAGGGTGATACTCAAAACAGAGAGGCCCGTCGCAGGGGCCATGGCGGACGAAGCACTCACGACTGCATGGCAAAAAGCCGAGAAGGCAATCATCAAAGGAAAGGGCGAGTCTGCGCTCAAGATTTTGAGAGAAGTTGACGCCGATGGAAGCGAACCAACCACGCTTCGCCTTGCAGGCCATGCGACATGGTTGAACGCCAAGTCACGAAATAGCCGCTCCGAGTATCGCAAGGCTGCTGTATTGCTACGCGACGCCGTAAAAAAGGCTCCTCGCGATAAGAAAGCAGACAGCACTTACAACGATTTACTCAATGAGATGCAAGATAAGGGATTTCGTGAGACTACGTTTCCTCGCTTGCTTAATGATGGCACGCCAACTCCTGCGGGTATCGCAGCGATTTTTATCGCTGGACTGTTGCTTCTCGCCGGCATTAACGTCGCATCAACTTCAAATCAAGAAGGACTACCAACCGAAGCCACACTTTCCTTTACATGGACCAATGTTGATGGAAGTTCAGGAAGCGGGGATGTTGTGGTTGAACTGTTTGCAGCGGATGCCCCAATACACGTTGAAAATTTTGCACTCTTGGCGAATGATGAGGAGTATAACGGTGTAATCTTCCATCGCGTCATATCGGATTTCATGATGCAAGGTGGAGACTTCACTAACGGAGACGGAACAGGAGGCCATGCAGGAAAATTCTTTGGGTATTGTAACGGCCAAGAAGCAGCCTCGTCAAGCGAATGCGGTAAGGAATCATACACGATTGAAGATGAGGCTGATAACGGACGAGTCCACAGCCCGTACCACCTCTCAATGGCAAAAACAAACGCCCCTCACACAGGTGGATCTCAATTCTTCATCGTTGACCCCAATGCAGAAGGCCCAGACGGAACACCGGGAACCCCTCACCTTGATCGTGTACACACTGTATTTGGGCAAGTCACCAGTGGATTTGAGCACATCGATACGATGTCGAGTGTCTGCGACGGAGGCTGTGTTAACGATAAACCAAGCAATGACATTACCCTGGTTACTGTTGAAGTAGCCGGCGAATACTCACCTTGGTACAAATTCTGGTGAAACTCACTTCAACCCAAACATGGCCAGCAGATGAGAAGAGGGATTTCTTCATAGACGCGTGCGTTTTGGAAGGAATCATGGCCACCTTGGACCCCTTCAACGCTCGACGCCCACTTGATGTAGGCGGAGAATATTTTGCTTTGGATGCCCTTGACGCAAACGGCCTTCCAACCCATCACCTACCTTATTCCATCCGAGTTCTCCTCGAGGGTGCGCTTCGTGCTCATGATGGATTTCTAATCACCGAAGCCGATGTACGCTCAATTGCATCGTGGTCGCCCAACGGAGAGCGTAATGAAATTCCATTCCGCCCATCCCGAGTGATTCTTCAAGACTTCACAGGAGTCCCTGCTGTTGTTGACCTCGCCGCACTGCGTGACGCCATGGTGGAAATGGGTGGAGATCCAGAGAAGGTCAACCCGCAAGTGCCGGTGGATTTGGTCATTGACCATTCGGTCCAAGTCGATGTCTCGGGAGCTCACAGTGACGCTCTCAGCATAAACCTCGACATTGAATACCACCGCAACATGGAGCGATATACATTCCTCAAATGGGGACAGCAATCCCTTACAAATTTTCAAGCAGTACCTCCTTCAAGAGGAATTGTTCACCAAGTTAATCTTGAATTCCTTGCAAGCGTTGCTCGGCAAGAAGACGGCGTGTGGCTTGCAGACACGCTGGTTGGGACCGACTCCCACACGACCATGGTCAACGGACTTGGGGTCCTTGGGTGGGGCGTTGGTGGAATTGAAGCTGAGGCAGTCATGCTCGGCCAACCAATCTACATGCTTGCACCCGATGTTGTGGGCGTCCGCCTTACTGGAAACCTTCAGCCCGGCGTCACTGCAACCGACATGACTTTGCGCATCGTTGAAATGTTGCGAGAGCACGGTGTTGTTGGAAAGTTCGTGGAATTCTTTGGCCCAGGGATGAAGGCACTTACTCTTGCAGACCGCGCAACCATTGCGAACATGGCTCCAGAGTACGGAGCAACATGCGGATTCTTCCCTGTTGATGAGCGCACTCTCGACTACTTGCGCCTCACAGGACGTGAAGACAGCGCAGTTGCCGGTGTTGAAGCGTATGCGAAGGCACAAGGCATGTGGTATGGTGAGGATGCAGAAGAAAAGTCCTACACCGCTGTTTTGGAACTCAATCTTGATGTTGTCGTCCCCGCTCTTGCTGGGCCAAAGCGACCTCAAGATCGCGTTGACCTTCACGGTATGAAGGAACATTTTGTTGAAAGCCTCACCCACGAAGTTGGTCATCACGGGCACGGTTTAGAAGCAAAAGAATTGTCCAAAAGTTCTCTTGTTGAAATGGACGGTGAACGCTACGATTTGAACCATGGCGATGTCGTAATCGCAGCCATCACTTCATGTACAAACACATCCAACCCAGGAGTTATGCTCGCCGCTGGACTCCTCGCTCGAAATGCGCGCAGCCTTGGACTTACGGTCAAACCCTGGGTGAAGACATCTCTTGCACCGGGTAGCCGTGTTGTCACTGAGTACTACGAAGCGACCGGCCTCCAAGAAGACTTGAACGCTATGGGATTCCACGTAGTTGGATACGGTTGCACAACATGTATCGGAAATTCGGGACCCCTAGCTGAACCGATTGAAGCTGCGATTGATGATGCTGGCCTTATCGTGGGATCTGTCATTTCTGGGAATCGGAATTTCGAAGGTCGCGTTCACGGGAAGGTCAAGGCATCTTATCTCGCAAGCCCGCCACTGGTTGTCGCCTATGCTATTGCAGGAACATTGGAAATTGATTTGTCAACTGAGCCACTCGGACACGACAATGACGGCAATCCGGTGATGCTTCAAGACGTTTGGCCTTCAGACGAAGAACTTGCTAAAGCAATGAGTGTAATTACTCCGGATATGTTTCGTCAACGATACGCCGATGCCATGAATGAACCCCGTTGGAACAGCATCCCTGCTGCACCAAGCCCTCTCTATCCGTGGGAAGATGCTTCTACCTACATCCGACTGCCCACCTTCTTTAGCGGCTTGTCAGCAAAGGCCGATCCGATTGAATCTATTGACGGAGCTCGTGTCCTGCTCAAACTTGGAGATTCAATTACTACAGACCACATATCCCCCGCCGGCTCATTCCCAGAAGATGGCCCTGCTGGAGTTTGGTTGAATGAGCGCAATGTCGCAAAAAGCGACTTTAATTCGTTCGGCAGCCGCCGAGGCAATCACGAAATTATGATGCGAGGGACCTTTGCAAACGTTCGGATTCGTAATGAAATGGCTCCTGGGACAGAAGGTGGCTTCGCATTGAATCATGAAAGTGGGCGAGTGGAATCCGTTTACGATGCTGCGCAAATTAGTGCTCCAAAGATCGTCCTTGCTGGCAGTCAGTACGGCACAGGATCTTCACGTGATTGGGCTGCAAAAGGAACATACCTCCTTGGCGTGAAGGCTGTGATTGCAACCTCCTTTGAGCGGATTCACCGCTCGAACCTCGTAGGAATGGGAGTGCTTCCTCTCACGTTCAGAGAAGGCGAAAGTCACGAAACACTCGGACTTACCGGGCATGAGCACTTTTCCATAGCAGTAACCGATGACGTCCAACCCCTCCAAATGATGGCTGTTGAAGCCACATCCGCAGAAGGCGAGGTCAAGTCGTTCGTCGTTCAGGTTCGCCTCGACACGCCGGTTGAAGTTGAATACTACCGCAATGGTGGTATTTTGCACACCGTCTTGAGGCAGATGGCCGGAGAAGGCCAATAGAGCCACTATCTTCAAGGCAAAGAAGCACTGAGGTTGAAACAATGAGCCAACTGCGAGGAAACGTTCGCTACCGATTCCGCTCGGACGACCACGATGTCAATATCGTGATTGAAGGAGATGTAGACTGGGTCAGCAACCACGTAGACAAACTCGGACTCGCCGGCGTTGGGTGGACCATGCCTATCGGCACTCAAGTCAAACCAACTGGTCTTTCAAAGGTCAGCAAAGAGCGGCAAAAGTCGGGCATGAACATCGAAATGGAAGAGGCTCCCGTTGATGAAAAGCCTGCTGACATGGGCCCTACACCAGACCCGTCTCGAATTCCAGTCGTTCGTCGACCGATCGGCCAACTCGATCTTGAGGCAAAAATCGCCGAGGTTGGGCTTAAACCACCTGCGCAGCCTGACACGATAGAACTCATGGAAATTCTCGACGATATGGACCCCCCTCAACCCGTGCAAGGAGTGACAAGCGTTGACCCAATCGCGGAGGCTTGGCTCAGAGAATTGTTACAGCTGGTGGTTCGTGAACACGGAAGAACGGCTCTCAAAACCGAAGACATTGAGGAAATCGCCAGTAAACGACTCGGAAATCGCGAAGGGACTGCCCTTGAAATATGGCTGGAATCTTTATTCGCTGCTGGGAAATTGGTCAAAATCCATGGTGGAGATGCCATTGGATGGGGGCCCTCTCCTAAATGGCTGGCCGGGCGATTTTGAAGTCCGAAACCTCATGCCGCTTTTTCGGTGGATTTTAAACAAAAATGACACCCTGCGCTATGGTTCATATGGAACTAGATTACAAAGGCATTATATTGAAACAGGCATTGGGTCGGATAAGTGATGTCTATGCTATCAAAAAATGACCTCTC
>TARA_B110001452_G_scaffold146949_2_pt1 | contig 32799 bp, 29 predicted proteins | sample TARA_B110001452 | Tara Oceans TARA_B110001452 (sample SAMEA4396971) | marine metagenome | biome: Polar Biome; feature: [DCM] deep chlorophyll maximum layer (ENVO:01000326); material: water (ENVO:00002006), including particulate matter (ENVO:01000060) such as... | depth 25 m
TTTGAAGGAGAAGGTAAAGCCCGTTCTCTTCATCAACAAGGTTGACCGACTGATCAACGAACTTAAGGTCACTCCAGAAGACATGTTGAAGCGTTTTGAAGAAACCATCATCAAAGTCAACAAACTCATCCGCCAATTCGCTCCTGAAGAAATGAAGAAAGAGTGGCAAGTCAGTGTTATGGACGGAACCGTCGCATTCGGTTCTGCTTACCACAACTGGGGCATTACCATTCCATACATGAAGAAGTCAGGTGTATCCATGACTGAAATCTTTGAATACTGCAACAACGAAGACCAGAAAACTTTGGCTGAGAAAGCTCCAGTCCACGAAGTTCTTCTTGACATGGCTGTTACCAAACTCCCCGGTCCCGTAGAAGCTCAACCATACCGTATCCCTAACATTTGGAACGGTGACCTTGAATCGGAAATTGGACAGGCAATGGTCACATGTGACCCTGATGCAGAACTTGCAATGATGATCACCAAGATTTGGATGGATCCTCACGCAGGGGAAGTAGCTGTCGGACGTATTTACTCCGGTTCCATTAACCAAGGAGAATCCGTATATGCAATCGGTGCAGCAAAGGCTGAGCGAGTGCAACAAGTTTCAATGATGGTCGGTGGCGACCGAATCACAGTTCCAAAGGTCGTTGCTGGAAACATTGCAGCAGTTACAGGTATTCGCTCAGCAGCCGCTGGTGTTACACTATCTCGTGACAAGGATTTCGTTCCTTTCGAAGCAATCCGTCACTACTCAGACCCTGTAGTCACAGTCGCTGTTGAACCAAAGAGCATGAAGGACCTTCCAAAGTTCATCGATGCACTACGTTCCTTGGCAAAGGCTGACGCTTCTCTTCAAGTAACCACCAACCAAGAAACAGGTGAGGCTCTTCTCGCTGGAATGGGTGAACTCCACTTGGAGATCACCGTATACCGTATTGAAGAAGAACAAAATATCAAGGTCAAGGTTAGTCCACCAATCGTTGTTTACCGTGAAGGTATCCAAGGTAGCAGCCGTGGGCATTCGTTTGAAGGTAAATCACCAAACCGTCACAACCGCTTCTTCTTTGAAATTGAAGCTCTTCCTGAAGAGGTCGTCGCAGCACTCCGTTCAGGGGACCTTGGAGACGGTCCTGTCCGCTCTGGAGATGCTAAGGAAACCGGAAACAAATTCGGAGAACTTGGAATGGAACGAGATACTATGCGAAAGATTTACGCTATCAAGGGAACCAACGTCCTCGTGAATGATACAAAGGGTATTCAAAACCTCCACGAGACGCGTGAACTTATCATTGAAGCATTCAATGAAGTATGTGTTAAGGGACCAATTGCTGATGAACCAGTCCAAGGAATGTACGTTCGTTTGGTTGATGCTAAACTCCACGAAGACGCAATTCACCGTGGTCCGGCTCAAACCATCCCCGCAGTCCGTAATGGAATCAAGGGCGCTATGATGAGAGCTCGTACGGTCATCCTCGAACCTATGCAAAAGGCGTACATTTCCGTTCCAAACGACTGGCTCGGTCAAGTAACTCGTGAAGTCACAACCCGCCGTGGGATCATCGAAGACATGCCTTCTGAAGGTAACGTAACGACCGTTGTTGGTGTCATCCCAATTGCAGAAACCTTCGGTTTCTCAAACGATATTCGTGCCGCTTCACAAGGACGAGCTGTTTGGAACACAGAAAATCTAGGATTTGAGATTCTACCACCACAACTCTTTGACAAGGTCGTCGGAGAGATTCGTCAGCGAAAGGGCCTCAAGCCCGAACCTAACCCCGAATCTTACTATTCCGACTGAGGTTGACCCTATGGAACCCAGAATTCTTGGGTTATTTGTCAACCCTAACGGAGGAGTTCCAAAACATCCAGTGGAAACACTAGTGGTTACTAATACCGGATGTATCGGGGACCGCCAAAACGATCTCAAGCATCATGGTGGACCAACAAGAGCAGTATGTTTGTTACTTGATTCTGTTTTGACAAGATTAATTTCAGAAGGCCATCCTATCGGTCCTGGTTCCACTGGAGAAAATATTCTAATCCAGGGTTTAGAGGCAAATTCTTTCACTACCGGTGTGATATTGGACTTTGGTTCAGTAACTTTGCAGATAACTGGTCCTGCTCCACCTTGCAAGACCATCAAGGCATCATTCCTCAATGAAGGCTTTAGTGCGCTCAGCCACAAACGAGACGCTAGTCAAACGCGATGGTATGCATCTGTTATGAAAGCAGGTAAAGTAGAGACGGGCCAATCTGTTTCAATCCTCAATGAATCCGAGCAAGTTGGAAGTCCGTAAGCTCTCTGAGAGCGACCATCGCCGGGCCGTCCCCTAACCGATCAAGACACTCGTGTGCTTCTGCATGATACGCCACAGCTTTTTCACGTGCATATGCTATTGAGCCCAAATCTTCGAGAGCCTTGAGTCCTGCTTGCAAATCTTCAGGAGCAACATCTTCACCTTTACCCAACACCTTTAGTAGAATTTCCTTAGCCTCGGAATCTGGTTGTTGAAGGGCGTGAATCACCATCAGCGTTCGCTTACCTTGAGCAACATCCGAACCTGCGGGCTTACCTAGTGTGGCTGAATCGGAGAGTACATCAATCAAGTCATCCATTAATTGGAAACATAATCCTACAGATAGCCCCCATTGAGCCATCAGTTGAATCACCTCATCATCAGCCCCAGAAACACGGGCTCCGATTTCTGCACAGGCGAGGAACATGACAGCAGTTTTCCCTTCAATCATTTCTAAATAATCCTCTTCGGAAACATTGAGACGATCTTCAAATTCAATGTCAAGTTGCTGCCCTTCGCTAACACGTCGGACCATCCAGGCAATTCTGTTCACCAGTGGGGCGACATCATGTGGTTCCAAATTTTCTGCTTGAACCAATCGCTCAAATGCAATAGCAAGCATTGCATCACCTGCGTTTATTGCAGTGGGCATATCATATTCAATGTGAACAGCATTTCGACCACGGCGAACCTCATCATCATCCATGATGTCATCGTGTACGAGGGTAAAGTTGTGGACCGTTTCAATGGCTGCACCGATATCAAGGAGCCCTGAATGTGTGTCTCCTACGGCCTTGGCCACTAACCATGGTAGTGTGGCTCGCATCCGCTTTCCACCTCCTTCAATTAGATGCATCATAGCATCAGCAAGGCGTGGGTGGCGTGATGCACGCAAACTGGATTCAATACGTTGTTCAACAAGTGGTTTCACTTCCTTAATTGATGTGATAAGGTCTGCTCCAATCGCATTAGGTAGCATGTGGCTCACATCACCCATGTCATGGATGAGGTCGTCGCTCAAAGCTTCAAGTTCGGTCTTATCTCCGATTGCAGCCCACCAATTTGAGTTCATGACTCGTGCGGCAATACAACGGAACCACGGCGCAACAGCTTCTTCTCCTGCACGCTCTTCAAGGAGCATCATTTCGAGTTGGTCTTGGTTAACCCACATAACTTCAGAAACCTCATTGGTGTTCTGACTGACTTCTACATCGGCTTGTATGACTAAGATATGGTCCAATTCACGCTCGATCCATTCTTGATTCATACGGGATGAATATCGCATCTTCGTCATGAATACAAAATCATCGATAGAAATGGATTCTGGGGAGATCCCTAACTCTTGTTCTAACTTGCGTATTGCAGCACGCTTGACACCAATTGCGTTTTTCTCGTCAAGTTCCTCTTCGCTGTGAAGCGGGTGAGAACAACATGAATTAGCCCATACGCCCGGGAACGTTACTTTGTCCATTGAACGCCGCTGAAGCAATAATTCATTGTTGGAATTGAAGAGAAGAACGCTAAACGCCCGATGGTATTCACCAGCACCAGAATGTGATTCCAATTTTGAGATAGGGCCGATGACGTGATCGTTTTCTGAGACCTGAATGACAGCTTCCGCCATCAACTCAGCCTGGGTCCGGTCTTCCGAAACTAAGTTTTTTCGTTGGACATCATCCAAGGTAAGAGAGGGGACATCATCAATACCGTAGCCAGTCATGTCAGTCCCCACCCATGGTGAGCGCGGTCGCTACATGAAGAGTTCTCTAATGTTATTTGGAAATTGATGACGAGGGGTGTAATTTTGTACCTCTAACGACACGACCTAAACAAGCGTCCAAAACTCGCGATGGATGGCCACCGTTGACCATGGTGACGTCAATCCCGTATTCGGCAACATAGAATCCTCTGTCAACTTTAAGGCCAATTCCACCCGTTACGTCAATGGCCGATTCGTGTTCTCCATCAAATACATGTTCCGTTGTAAGTACCTCGATGAGATCGTCTGGGCCAGCTTGCATTGGCGGGACAGCCAACACTCCATCAACTCCTCCTATTGCAAAAATAAGCCGTTTAACATGGGGTACTTCAACGGCAATTCTCGCAACAAGGTCATCTCCAGAAAGAATTCCGAATTCCTTGTCTCCTTCGCATGAAACAACATCGCCAAAGGTGACCATGGTAATTCCTTTTGGTGCATGAATAAAATGCTCAAGAGAACCCTTGAAGTCTGCTCCTGTCTCATTGGCCCACTGGTGAGGTGGTAGAGATACGGCTGAAATGTCTCGTTTTGTTAAGGCTTCCATGATATGCTTGTTAAGTTCCAGCATGTCCTTTCGAACCTCCACAATAGCTTCATCTTGGGTCATTGGACCTAAGGTACTGGAATCCGAGGGATTGAGTCGTCCCTCCGCCAGACGGTATTCTTTTGCTTTAAGATGGCCAAAGGAACCAGCCCCATGGACAAGAATGACATCAATTCCGAGTAAATTACATTCTAGTATTTGATCCGCCAAACTTCCTATGACATCTAACCGAGGTTGCTTGAGAACGTCTTTCTTCGTGATGAGTCCACCGCCCCACTTGATGACTACACGCTCTCGCATAGTTGATGGAGCATTTCTTGCGCAATGAGCGTACCGCATGTTTGCAGATGATTCCAAGCATTCATGAGGCAAGGCGGACGAGCCAAAGACATGGCGGACGAACCGAATGTTGACGAATTCATGCGACACTTGCAAGTCTGTATCGAAGAGGCTCGCACGATTGCGGATAGCGAGGAGCGAGAGAACAGGCTATGGCAGTTGGAATCCGCTCTACAAGAAGCCATTATTTACAAAAATAGAGTTGCAGAACTCCAACGTCACGGTATCGATCCTATCCTACTTGTTGACAAAGAAGCATTGGAACAAAAGACACCTGCTCCTTTCAAGGTAGAGGCATTAATGACTGGCCATTCACATTGCAGTTCATGCAATACGGTTCTTGAGAACGACCTTAATTTCTGTCCGGCTTGCGGTCAAGAAAAGAAGTGATTCACTCTTCTTCTGCTTCTTCTTGCTCCCATTGAGCAACGATTTCAAGGAGCAGTGGGTCATCTGCCTCAACCTGGTAAAGGAATTCACCGGGCACATCGTCGGTTAGGAATACAGTTTTCCCCGCACGGTAAATGGTGTGTCCATCTGCAATTGCTCGTGAAGTATCAACTTCAAGAATTGCTGGGCGGTGAATGTGGACGTGTCCTGCTTCCATTGCATTTGGGATGGTGCGGGACAAATGCACGTTCTTTCGGTCACCGGCCGTTAGGCCAAATTCTAGCAGAGTTGCGACATCATCAGGCGAACATGGGTAGTAAAGCCCTTCTGGGATGTCATCAGTTGGAAGGTCGAGGTCAATTTCAATTGAATGTGCATATGTTGCGCGTATCATACCGTTTTCGACTTGGTAACGTCCTTTGTCATCTGCGTTTGAGATGGCTTCAAAATGCCAGGCTCGCAACCAGTGATAATGGCGACGTTGCTTTCCAATCGCTTCTGAAAGTTCCCGGGCGTTTACCCACCCGTTGATGTCCATTTCAACATTGAACTTTTCAGGAGCATGCCGCAAAACGAGGGCAAGAATGCGACCAAGCGAATTGGATTCCTTGTCGCTCATGATGAATTTACCTTCATCGTTACAAACGGCGCAGTTGGTTCCGGAGAAGTGTCCATGGGTTCGGCATTGGCGTAGCATATTGTACATGCGGGTGAGACCTGTTCAAGAACCCTGCGGGCAAGGAACCAACACAAATACAGAACTTAGAAATCTCGTTATCTTGCAGCGAGTGTATGAAATGCCGCCACCCTTTCCGCTCGTTTATGGTTGATGTTGCGGTAGTCGGTGCCGGTCAGACAAAATTTGGAAATCACTCACTCGGGCTCAAAGGAATGTGGGCTGAGGCTGCATTGAATGCTTTTCAGAGCGTAGACGGAGATTTTTCTCCTTCACAAATTGATGAGGCATTTATTGGGAGTATTGCTTTTGGGGGTTCTCAACTGGGAAATACTGCGGCTCTCCTTACCGAGCACTCAGCAATGGATGGCGTACCCGTTCGCCGTGTTGAGAATGCTTGCGCCTCTTCGGGGTTCGCATTCCGTGACGCTTGGATGGCCATTAAGTCTGGACAAGCCGATGTCGTTGTGGCTGGTGGTATAGAAAAAATGAATGATTTAACCCCTGAACGAAAACGATTTTGGTTAGGGGTTTCAGGCGATACTGAATGGGAACGTCTTGCAGGTCTTACATTCCCCGGCACCTATGCATTGATGGCACGACGTCATTTTCATGAATTCGATTCAAACCACGATGATTTGGTTCACATTAGTGTAAAAAACCATGCGCATGGTGCTATGAATCCACTCGCACACATCCAAAAACAGGTTTCGTTCGAGAAAGCTGCAGGCGGCTTTATGGTTGCAGATCCGTTGACGCTCTACGATTGCTGCCCTACTTCCGACGGGGCTTCTTGTGTAATATTGGCGGCAGACCATGTAGTCAAGCAGTTCACTGACACCCCTGTTTGGGTTCGTGGCTCAGGTGCTGCATCGGACCGGCTCGCTCTTCACGACCGACCTTCTATCACGCAAATCAAAGCCACAGCAGAAGCATCAAAGAAAGCATATCAGCAGAGCGGAATTACGCCCAGAGATATTGACCTTGCAGAGGTTCATGACTGTTTCACAATTGCTGAACTGATGGCTACCGAAGATTTAGGTTTCGCCAAACGAGGAGAAGGTGGTGCATTCGCAAGAGAGGGTAGAGGTGTGCTGAACCAAGGTGACGTGACCATCAATTCTAGCGGTGGTCTGAAATCTAAAGGTCACCCTCTAGGGGCTACTGGAACTGGACAAATCGTTGAAGTTTTCAAACAATTGAGGGGGGAAGTTGCAGACGGTCGGCAAGTTCGCGATGCTGAAACAGCACTAACCCACAACGTAGGTGGGTCAGGTGCAACCTGCGCAGTCCATGTATTAGGGAGGGAACGGCAATGATCTCAGGTACCGATGTATGGAAAGGATACCTCCTTGCTTGGGATGAAACATATACTTTGATTCAATCTCCGTTCACTAGAGATGGAGCACGTGTTTTTGGCGCTGATAGCGATCATACTACGCTAGCCATCGCTGCCCTTCAACATCGGATTTCACTAGGTGAAGCGATTGAATGTGTCTCATTGGCGGAAGGCGTTAATGGTTCAATATTCACGATGGCTACAGGTGTAGATATGGCCGATGAAGTGACATATGATTCCTGTAAATGGGATCTGCTCATTGGACATGACGCGACTGTTGTTCTTATCCAACGTGATGTTCAAATCGAACTTCCTGAACTGGAGACCTATGTTGAGGTAGATGACGACTTTTACATGGCCATTGCTAACGCTTGGGAAAAGGAACTCCAAGACGGCCATGTTAGTCAAGGGGCTTATGTTTCAAGTTCACAGTACATCGAAGGAGGAGTTGCTCGGATGGCTTTGTCCGGTCAACAATTTGGAGAACTTTTGGTTTGGCCTCCTCGTCAGTTGAACGAAAAGGGATTACGTGAAGACGGAAGAGTTTCTCTCACACCTGTTGGGAATGTTGCAAGCTGGACGAAACTTTCAGCAGCAGGTGCACCTTCAGAATTCTCTCTGAGGGCACCCTTGCTCGGTGGGTTGACCACTGTTTTATTGGACCTTGAAGATGGCCCTAAAGGCGTTTTTCTGATGGTGGACGATGAGGAAAATGAGATCAAGATTGGTGATTCTGTGGAGTTGGTCGTCCGCCGTATTTATGCCCAAGAAGGTCTGATTCGTTACGGTCTTCGCGGCCGTATCATTTGAATTCAGCAAAGACTTCTTAGAAAGGCAGGTTTAGCCAGCCGCATGGCGGGTTTCGGCGGCATGCGGAAAGGAAGAAATGAGGCAGTCGATAACCTCGGCTATAATGAGGAAGGAGATTGTCCTCGGTGTGGCGGTAAGGCTCAAGATTCAACAATGAAAGGATACCTTCAATGCGGTTCCTGTAGCCATGAATGGGCTGATCCAGATTACGTTGAAGAGAAAAAAGCGAGTGAAACACCATCTTACAAGCGAGACGAAGACCTCATTCGTCAATTCCGTAAGGACATGCAATCCGGAGAACTTGCAGATGTATTAGGTGTCAAGGAGGAACTAACAGGGGAACAAGAGCAATCTCTTAAGCGCCTAGAGGATAAGTGGATGACTGGAATGCAAGGGCATTTTAATGCTGCAGTTGAAGAGCGTAAACCCCTCATGATTAGTTTTGATGATGATGATAATATCGTATCAACAGAAGTGGGATCTATCACATTGGTTGACAATGGTTTTGATGGGGGCGAAGAAATTCGTTTAGAATATCCTGGGAAAGGAACTGAATTTTATGCATTCAACGAGCGTAGTCCAACTGGATGGAAGCGTGGTCCATCAGCAGAAGCAACAGCCCGATCAATTGCTAATGTTATCAACCGTTCGTCCAAATTGGTTTATGCGAGCATTTCTGGTAACCGTGTTGGGTTTGAACTTAGAGACGATTCTCTAAAGCGTGCCTCTTTCGTACTCTTTGTTGATGACCCAGGGGGTACTGATATCATCGCCGAAAAAGGTGGTGTTGTTTTGGACTCACGAGACCCAGTTACCTTACAGGACTACAGAACGGTTGTGGAATTAGTGTTGGAGGATGGAATCATTTCACCGAGTGAAGACCAACTTCTTTGGGCTATGCGTGAACAATTGAACATTGATGATATGTATCACGTTCAAATGGTCTTGGAAATCTGTGGTGAAAATGCCGTAAAAGAATGTACCACTTGTGGATCCATGGCTAATTTATACCAAGAATACGCCGCATGGTATTGTCAAACTTGCGAAGCCTGGTGCTGAACAAGAAACCACGCCCAAAGTCGTGTTCTATAGAATGCCTCTTGGCGAAGTTTTACATGGTTTACATGATGAATCTCTATTTTAACGGTGGGACTCTTCATAAACTCCACCGTTATGGATAACTCAGTGAGCCTATGGCGAAAGATGTATTGTATATTGGAATTGATTTAGGAACCTTCCGCTCCGTGATGGTCTCCTCGGACAGTCATGAAGTTGAGGAATTGACCGTTATTGGTACGCCAAAAGACCCAATCGCTCGAAACTTCTTGAAGCGAGATGTTCTTTTTGGTGAAGAAGCCCTCAAGAACCGCCTTGCATTGAACCTATTTCGCCCACTGGAACTCGGTGTCATTAAGGATACTCCAGAAGACCGAGAATTCATTGCACACTTTATCACCCATCTCATAGGTCTCTCTGACCCTGAAGAGTACGACCGTGTCGTCGCTGTAATCGGTGCACCTGCCGAGGCTAGCCACGTGGACAAAACCGCAATCTTTGATGCTGCAGCAGGTTCAGTGAACTCTGCAATGATTATCTCTGAACCCTTTGCAGTTGCATATGCTCTGGACATGATCAACCATACTCTTGTGATTGATATTGGAGCAGGTACAACCGACCTTTGCCGCGTCTACGGGACCATCCCCGGTCCTGGTGACCAAATGCACACAGGATATGCTGGTGACTATGTTGATAATCAAATTATCAAGGAAGTACAATCCAAATACAACGGTGCTCAAATCACCAAGGATATGGCTCGCCGATGGAAGGAGCAGCATTCATTCGTCTCAGCAGGAGCTCCTGAAGAGCCTGTTTTGGTTGACTTCTCCATTGATGGAAAGGCCATGACACTTGATATCACGGATTGCATTCAGCGAGCATGTGAATCAATCGTTGACCCAATCGTTGAAAACGTAAAGGTTCTGATCGCAGAATCCAACCCCGAATACCATGACGAATTCCGCAAGAACATGGTTCTCGCTGGTGGCGGTTCATCCATTCGTGGACTCGGAGCACTCATCGAACGCCGCCTTTCTGATATGGGAGATGTTAACGTTCACGTTGTTGACGACCCTGTCCGTTTGGGAGCAATGGGTGGCCTACGTTTGGCCATGGAAGTCCCCGAAGAGATGTGGAAGAACTTGACCTTGGCAAGCCGCTGAGATTCAATTTGAATCATATTTCAAAGGGCTTTGTCATTGGATTAGGCCTCGCCTTTTCCAAATTTAACATGTATCAATGGTTATCTTCAAGCGAAAGCCCGTTGTGCTAACAGCATGGCGAACGAATTTCGGGATGACCATCTTCCGTTTCCAATGCCCGTTCGGAAGCACACTTTATCTCAATCATGGGAACATCTTTCTTTCATGCATTGGGAAGTGAAGCCAGAGCTTCTTCTTCCTCATCTGCCCGAAGACCTTGAATTAGACCTGTTCGAAGGTAAAGCGTATGTTGGAACTATTCCATTTGAGATGATGCATGTTCGTCCACGATGGTTTTTCTCCGTTCCTGGTGTTTCCAACTTTCCTGAGTTTAACATTAGAACATACGTGACCCGTGATGGGAAGCCTGGTGTTTTCTTCCTGACATTAGAGGCTCAAAGTCGAATTACATGCTTTCATGCACCGCGCTCTTATGGATTACCCTATAGATATGCAAAGTGTTCAATCATTAAAACACATGATACTTACTCTTGGTCATCAAAACGACGCTCTGATGGTGTTATGTTGGTTGGGTCCTGCAAAGCAATTGGGGAGGAAACTTCTGCAAAACATGGCACGCTAGAATATTTTCTTTTTGAGAGATATTGTTTGTACACGGTCCGCAAGGGTATTCTCCATCGTGCCTATACTCAGCACAACCCTTGGGTGTATCGGTCTGCTAAAGCCACATTAGAACAAAACTCTTTGACAGAATCCTATGATTTGGGAATTAAAAATCCCCTTCACCCCGAACACGTCCATCTCTCAAGCGGAGTTGACGTGCGGACATGGTCAATTGAACGCCTTTGAACATCAAGCGTTTCCAGCGGCTTCTACTTCAGCCCAGTCACGCATGAATCCTTCAATCCCTTTATCCGTAAGTGGATGGGTCATTAACTGACGGAATATTTTGGCTGGCATGGTCGCTGTGTGAGCACCGAGTTGGATGCATTGCAATACATGCGTTGGATGACGGATTGATGCAGCCAAGACTTTTGTGTCAATATCGTAGTTTGCCCAGGTGTTCATTATTTCAGCGATAAGTTCCATTCCATCATGTCCTGTGTCGTCAATTCGCCCGATAAATGGAGATACGTATGTGGCTCCTGCTTTGGCAGCCATCAATGCTTGAGATGCTGAAAAAATGAGGGTGACGTTCGTTTTAATCCCTTCATCTGACAGAACCTTTGTGGCCGCAAGACCTTCAGGTGTGCATGGGATTTTGATGATGACATTTTCTGGAAGTTCGGCTTTGAGTGCCAAGCCTTGTTCAATCATTCCAGCCGTATCCATTGCCGTGACTTCGGCAGATATTGGGCCGTCACAAATAGATGCAATTTCAGCTACAACTTCCTTGAAATCCCTACCTGATTTTTTGATCAGGGAAGGGTTGGTGGTCACTCCATCCAAAATACCCCATGCGGCAATCTCACGAATTTCATCTACGTCGGCTGTGTCCAAAAAGAACTCCATAAATCAGAGACATGAGAGGCACTCTTTCAACTATTGGTTGCAACAATTAGAATCAATTTTCATAGGAGGTGTATTTTGCAGAATTTCCTTTTGATTTATTGATGGGATACTTTGCCCGATTTTTCACAATCTTTTGACTCATTGCTTGAATCGGGTCGATATTCAAGATTGAACACAATCGGAGGCAATAGACCATGACGTCCGCAATTTCGTCCTCTATGCTCCCTGTTAATTCTGGGTCCGACAAAACCTCATCTTTCGTTGGGCTTGTCCATTGAATTGTTTCGCTAAGTTCTGCGGATTCAATCAAAATCGAAGTCATTATATTTTTGACGCTGTGAAATTGCTCCCAATCACGTTCACGTGTGAATTCGTCAATGATGTTCATCACATTCATCAGCGAATCTCGGTCTACCATAGAGTACCCTGAAGCCCCCGGCTAATGGATGTTCAGCAGGTTCACTTTCGTGAAATTGACTTCTTCGCAGCCAATGCAATGTGAGCAGCATTGAGCCCCATCAGTTCAAGCATCTCATGAGCTTGGCCTGATTCTCCAAATCGGTCGTTCACACCTACTCGCTCCAAGGGCGTTCCACTAGTTGTAGAGAGGTGTTCGGCTACTGCACCGCCCAGTCCACCAATGATGGAATGGTCTTCCGCTGTGACGAGAGAACCGCATCGCTCAGATACAACATCTATTAGTTTCGTATCAAGAGGCTTAATCGTATGCATGTCTATGACAGTGGCATGGATTCCTTCGATAGCGAGTAAATCTGCAGCCTTTAACGCCTCAGATACGAGGACTCCGCATGCAATGATAGCGACGTCTGAACCGTTTTGGAGTTCAATCCCTTTTCCGATTTGAATGATATCTTCACCAACATCATCGTACAAAACTGGCGTTTTATTCCGTGCAGTTCGCATGTAAGATGGAGATGATGATGCCGCAAGTTGTTTGGTTAGAACTCGTGTGCTTACACTATCACTGGGATGAATGACAGTCACATTAGGTAAGGTTCGGTAGATCGCTAAATCTTCTATGGATTGTGCTGATGACCCGTCCGTCCCTGTGTGTGTACCTCCATGGGAACCACAAAGGTGGACTGGAAGATTCGGTCGGGCTACACCGTTTCGCATTTGCTCGAAAGCTCTTTCCGTAAAGATTGCAAACGTGGATGCAAAGGGGATGTATCCACTTGCAGCCATTCCAGCAGCGACGAGGAGCATGTTTTGCTCACCAATTCCGCATGAAACGGTTCGTTCTGGATGGGCTTTTCTAAAGTGTAAAGATTTGGTTGATTTCCCCAAATCGGCTTCAAGTACGACAATTTTTTCGTTATCTGCAAGTTCAAGCAATGCTTGGCCGTAACCATCTCGTGTTGCTTCCATCTTGGTCATGCGGACACCCCCAATTCTTTCATGGCCTGAGCATACTGTTCTTCATTTGGAGCAGCTCCGTGGAATGAAGGGTTATCTTCCATGTAGGAAATTCCCTTTCCTTTTACAGTCTGGGCAATAATGATCGATGGCCCATCATTGGATTGAGCAAGGAACTCCAGTCCCTCGACGATACTTTCCATGCTGTGCCCATCAATTTCCATTACGTTCCATCCAAAGGCCTTCCATTTTGCAGGGATGTCAAACATACGCATCTGAGTTTCACAGAAGTCATCGTTCTGGATTCTGTTTCGGTCCAAAATCACATTCAAATTTCCAAGCTCATGATGGGCCGAGGCCATTGCCGCCTCCCAAACGCTTCCTTCTTGGATTTCTCCATCTCCAAGCATAACGTACGTTTGACGGTCGCTACCGTCGAGACGTGCTGCAATTGCTGTCCCCATGCCAAAAGAGAGCCCCATACCCAAAGAACCTGCTGAGAAGTCAACACCAGGGCACCATTTCATGTCGACGTGACCCTGACAGATCCCACCGAGTACTCGGTATGATTCCAAGTCCTCTACACTGATGAATCCCATTTCGGCAAGGATAGCATACATTCCAGGCGATGCATGTCCCTTTGAAAGAATGAAGCGGTCACGGTCTTCCCACTTTGGTTCGGAAGGCCGAATATTGAGTTGGGTTTTGTAGAGGGCAGTTAGCAGATCAATTTCAGATAGCGATCCTCCAGGATGCCCAGCTTGGGCTCTGTAGACCATGTCCACGATGTGGACTCGACATTTTCGTGCAACTTCTCGTAGTTCATCAGCCGTCGTCATGGTTCCACCAACAACAGTTTGCGGGCATGGATGGCCTTTCATCCTTGTGGACTTTGAGGTTGATGATTTTCAACGGTTCATCGTTGTTTAGGCTTGAGTGAATTGAGTAAATCCCCAATTGTTTCGGCAAGAATAACGACAACATCTCCGAACAAGGATCCACCCTTTGGAAGGGCGCGAGTTGCTAACCAAATAAACACGCCAACAAACCAACCAAAGAAGATCAATGAAAACATATTATTGAGTGTTCCAACTCCAAAGATTTCTGGTAGATTGATTTTAGCAACAATTAGCACTGCGATAAATACACCCATAATGGATTCCCCAGCAATGAATCCTGCTCCGATAAGTACACCCCGACTTTCTACCTCTTTCGCGGCTTTTTGAGCTTGTGGCGATGGTTCTTCATGTAGTATTCCATCAATTCGCAAGTGAGCGCTCTTCAGCAAGAAGTGAGAAATAATTCCGCCAGCCATAATTGGGACTGAAAGCCCTAAAGGAAGATAGATTCCAATTGCTACACTCATGACCGGCATTTTGAGCATGATGAGGGCCACTGCAATCACGGCTCCTAACATGACCATCTGGATGTTCAGATCACCTCCAAAAGCTCCTTGAACAATGGCTCCAATCAATTCTGCCTGTGGTGCAAACAATGCGTTCGAACATGTCGGGTCACTTGGAAGAGGGTTCAACTGGCAAGCGGTCTGCGATATACGGAATGCATCATGCAGGAGTGAAAGCACTGGTCCAATCACGATGGCACCCGTTAGCACGCCAATGATTTCAGCGACTTGTTGACGCTTTGGTGTGGCTCCAAGCATATGTCCTGTTTTGAGGTCCTGCATCACATCTCCTGCAATGGCCGCGCTGGTGGCCACAATTGCTGCAATCAGCAATGTAGCCATCATCAAATCTTGTGTCTCCATGTTGAGCATAAGGTCGCCAACAACCCATACGAGGCCGACGGTAAACAACAGCGTAGCAATGGTCATCCCAGATACTGGAGAGTTGGATGAGCCCACGACTCCAGCGATGTAACCCGCTACTGCAGCAAAGAAGAAGGCAACAAATGCCAAGAAGAGTGCTCCTGCGAGGGCAAGAACAAGAGATTGTGTTGACCACCAATAGAAAAAGAAGGTAAGTACGATGAGTATTCCGCATGTCAAAAAGACGTACGGCATGGGTAAGTCCTGTTCAGTTCTTGGCAATTCCCCAACGTCTTCATCGGACTTGACGAAAGCTTTGGATAATCCAGTGATGATAGTTTTTCTCATCGACCAAAGCGTGTAAACGCCTCCTACTACCATGGCGCCGACTCCTACGTAACGAATTTGAGATGACCATATGGAGTAAAATCCATCTACGAGACTATCAGTTTCTGGCCATCCATAGATGAGGCCATACATTGGCACGAGTAGGCCAAACCCAAGTACTCCTCCAAAAAATATGAATGACGCAATGCGAATTCCAACAATAAACCCGACGGACAATAGGGCTATCGATAAGTCCATTCCAGCGTACATGCGTGTTGTGAGGAAGGTGAACGCGCCTTCAACAGTGTGCTGGGTCACATGGAAACCCTTTACCATCAGACCATATATTCCACCGATTCCAAGAGCATAAAGAATTGCTAATGCACCGTCACCACCTTCCTCGCCTGCAACCAGAACTTCTCTGCAAGCGACTCCTTCGGGATAGGGGAGGGCTTCTTCAACGATAAAGAGACGACGTAAGGCAATCGTGAACATGGTGCCAAGCAAGCCTCCCAGTGTGGCGATGATCAGTGTCTCCATCCATTGGATGGACGTCCAGAGGTTCATCACAAGTAATGCAGGAACTGTGAAAATAACTCCAGCTGCAAGAGACTCACCTGCTGACGCCATGGTCTGCACCGCATTGTTTTCCAGAATGGATACATCTTTGAACATCGTCCGTAGAATAATCATTGACATTACAGCTGCCGGGATACTTGCCGATACGGTCATTCCAGCATACAACCCAAGGTATGCATTGGCTGCTGTCATCAATACCCCAAGAACGATACCAACAAGAATAACACGCAGCGTCAATTCCTTTGGGCTTTCATCCGCAGAGATGTAGGGTTCATGTACTGCGGCCATACACATCCGAGAGGTTGTGGGTAAGTATATTCTGCCCCTAAAGTGCAGGGGTTTTCTACACCAAGGTATTAAGCAAGTATTTGCTCCGTTAGGCTGGTAGATGGGAACAACCATTGGTTTTTCTCATTCTTTCATGGGTGTTTGATTTGCAGGAAGAAAAGTGGCATAAATTAGCCATCGATGAATGTATCACGAATTTGGATTCCTCAATGGAAGGAATTCACCCTGATGACGTCACTAAGCGGCAACGGGAATTTGGATTTAATAAACTAGCAGAAGCGGAGAAATCTTCTGCATTCATGCGTTTTATTTCCCAGTACAATGATCCGTTGAATTACCTCCTCATCGGCGCAGCCCTCGTTGCTCTAGCAATACACCCAGATACACCTGGTGATGCGATTTTCATCTTCCTTGTTTTGACTGCTAATGCCTTTTTCGGATTTTGGCAGGAAGGCCAAGCGGAACAAGCAATGGACTCACTCAAACAAATGTCAATTTCTAATTGTGTTGTTATACGCGGAGATTATGAAAGCGAAATTCCAACATCCGAACTCGTCCCTGGTGATGTTGTACGCTTGGAACAGGGCCTCAATGTTCCTGCTGATGTCCGAATATTATGGTCCCAACAGTGTAAAATTGACGAATCTGCACTTACGGGTGAATCCGATACCATCGAAAAGAAATCAGATAAGTTATCGGTGGATGCTTTGCTTGCCGACCGTAGAAATATGGCTTACATGGGGACTACAGTGTCTTCTGGTCGTGGATTAGGGATGGTCGTCGCTACTGGGATGAAAACTGAACTTGGTAAAATTGCCAGAGATATAGCCGATGCGCAGACACCAAAAACCCCACTTGAACTCAAACTCGAAAGTTTGGGCCGATTTCTCGGATTTATTGCCCTTATTGTAGCGGTTCTCTTGGTCTCGTTGCAGATGATTGTTGAATACGGACAACCAAACCCGGATTTGAAACAAGCGGCTCTAGAAAGCTTTACAGTGGCTATAGCAATATTCGTGGCGATTGTGCCAGAAGGTTTGCCAATTATTCTTGTGATAACTCTTTCACTCGGCATGCGTAACATGGCTCGTCATAAAGCTATTATTCGCCGAATGAAGGCTGTGGAAACCCTTGGCTCGACAACGGTAATTTGTTCAGATAAAACTGGAACACTAACGAAAAACCAAATGACCGTACGTAGATTATCAACTCTAACTCAAGAATACGGGTTCACTGGGGAGGGTTTCAAACCATCGGGGTCGGTTGTCATCAATGGGGAAGAACTCAACGATGAAGACTTGATGAAACAACATTCAGACCTCAATTTCCGACTCACTGCAGCTTGTCTTTCCCTCTGCCATAATTCCAATTTGGTGAAAAGCGATGGCCTTTGGCAGGCTATTGGAGACCCAACAGATTCAGCATGCGCTGTGGCTGGTTGGAAAATTAATGGTGATGTGAAGAAATTCTCTCACCGTCACCCACGCCAAAACGAATTCTTCTTTGATTCCAATCGGAAGCGAATGAGCGTCATCCACGAATATGAAGGGGAACACTGGGTCTTCTCCAAAGGAAGTGGCGGTGGATTTTCACCACTCACAAGTTCAAAGATTATTGACAATCAAATTGTCCCTCTCACAGAAGACGACCGTTTGAAAGTCAAAGAGTTGAATCGGGAGATGGGTTCCCAAGCAATGCGTGTTATCGCATTATTTGCTAGAAAGGTCGAAGAGGGTGAAGACATCACCAATGTGATGTCTGTTGAGAACAACCTAACCTTCCTTGGTCTTGTTGGAATTATGGACCCACCTCGCCCAGAAGTGAAGGATGCTATTGAGACTTGCCAGAGAGCAGGAATCAAGGTCAAGATGATTACAGGTGATCAGCATGTTACGGCTGCTGCTATTGGAAAAGAACTCGCTATTACTACTGGAACCTTACCTCCAGTCGATGGAAAAGACCTACAAGAGATGTCTGATGAAGACTTACTAGAAGTATCCCAAAACATCTCCATTTTTTCAAGGGTTACGCCCGACCAAAAGATGCGAATTGTATCTTCGCTCCAAGAGCAAGGAGAAATCGTCGCCATGACTGGCGACGGTGTTAATGACGCGCCCGCTCTATCAAGAGCAAATATTGGTATTGCAATGGGTATTGCGGGTACAGATGTAGCCAAAGATGCAGCAGATATGGTTTTACAAGACGATAACTTCGCAAATATCGTTCATGCGGTCGAAGAAGGTCGAAAAATATATCAGAATATTCGTAACTTCGTTCGTTACCAAGTATCAACCAACGTTGCTGCTGTCGCTCTAATCATTGTCTCGACGTTCATCTTTGGTTGGAATTTACCGCTTACAGCCACTCAAATTTTGGTCATTAATATTCTTATGGACGGACCCCCTGCAGTAGCACTTGGAGTTGAGAAGAAGCACGGGAATGTCATGAGCCGGCCACCGCGTCCTGTCGACGAAGGTCTACCGAATATGGGAGATATATCCTTGATATTCTACTTGGGTGCCGTTATGGTAACTGGCACGCTGGCCATATTCTTCCTGGCTGGAGGCGGCCTTGCACAATGCGAACTCCTCTCTACTGATGCAACAGCGGATTCTCTTGCTATGAGAGAGGGATGTCTGCTTGGTAACCAGGCTGATATAGATGATTGGGAAATTTATGCAGATGGCCACTTTGAGCACGCTCAAACCATGACGTTTGCAGTGTTTATCGTATTCCAGTTGTTCAATGTCATGAATTGTCGGTCCAATGAGCAAAGCGTGATGGAACTTGGATTATTTTCCAACCGTGCAATAAATTTAGCCTTGATCATCTCTTCTGGTTTACTGCTTTTCTTCGTCCAACTCGCAAATGCGGAAATTCCTTTAATTGGACTTGAAATTGGACAACTACTGTCAACCACAACGTTAAGTCAAAACGATTGGATCGTGATTGTTCTCGTTTCTTCTAGTGTTTTCGTAATTGAAGAATTTAGGAAATTATTAGTTAAATCCAAATTCTTTGCAATCCGAACACAGTGACGAGAAGCACATCTTCATGAAGGCGTTGCGCTACGCCTTCCCATGGAGAACTGGTCATCGGACCGAAAATTAGCGGGTTCCCATCCTGATTGGCAGGAGCGGTTGACGGATACCCTCAAGCCAGTGTCAGATTGGTCAAACGCTGTTCGAGACATTGTGGTGAAAGTCATGGATGGGACTCAACTTAGTCTTGAAGATGGTGTGAGGCTGTACGAGCACCCCGATCTCCATGAAATTGGCCGACTAGCTCACCATGTTCGGACCGCTCGTTTTGAGAATCTTGCCTATTTCAATAGTAACGTCCACATCAATCAAACCAATGTCTGTGTTCTTGCTTGTCGATTTTGTGCGTTTCGCCGGGGTCCAAAGGCAAGTGATGCGTATTCCATGGGCATTCAGGAATACATCGATGATTTAGAGCGCTATGCTCCTCATGTCGATGAGGTACATTCAGTAGGAGGATTACATCCAGATTGGGATGTATCTCACTATGAATCTCTATTCGAACGAGTTCGGGAGGAATTCCCCCATATTGCCATCAAAGCACTGACCGCCGTGGAAATCAAACATCTCGGGCAACTATCATCAATTTCTACCAAAGAAGTTCTTGGCCGCCTGCACGCTGCTGGACTCACATCCTTGCCTGGAGGCGGAGCCGAAATTTTAGACGATGGAGTCCGAGCAATCATCTGTAACGGCAAGGAAAGTTCGGAAGAATACATCCGAATCCACAGAGAGGCTCATGAACTCGGCATACCTTCAAACTGTACGATGTTGTTCGGAACCATTGAATCACTTGCACAACGTGTCCAACACATGATTTCAATCCGAGACCTTCAGTCCCAAACTTCAGGCTTCCAATGCTTTGTACCCTATCCATTCCTTCCCGACTCCTCTCGCCTACCCCAAGCCCAACTTGCAACCGGTTCAGAAGTTCTGCGAACAATTGCGGTCTCAAGACTCATGATTCCGAATGTTCCCCACATCAAGGCTTACAGGATGAATATAGGAGACCATGTTGCAGAACTCGCTCTTCAATTTGGGGCTGATGATATTGATGGGACGGTTCAGAAGGAATCCATTATGCATTTGGCCGGTTCTACAGCGCCCTTGGACCACGACCGGACAAGACTGGCGAGAATCATTTCTGACGCAGGTTGTCAACCTGTTCAGAGGAACACAACCTATGAGTCTTTCAGCATTTACATTCCTCCAAAGATAGCCCCAAGGCGAAATCTCAAAATGGCGCAGTAGGTGGATTTTTTGACTGATACATGGAAATCTACTATTGGCCGCGTGGCGTTCCTCAATTGCGACCCACTTTTTCACGATTTAGCAAACAAATGGAAGGTACTCTCAGCACCTCCAGCATGGCTTACAGGTCATGTTCTTCGAAAGGATTGTGTCCTTGCTCCCATCCCTGCTGCAGATTACGCTAAGCATGCAGAAGAACTCGTGTTGCTTCCTGACATTGGCATTGGGTCACAAGGTGAGGTTGGTAGCGTACTTTTGTTTGGCGCCCTCCCCCTTGACTTGATGAAAACTGTTGCTCTCCCTACCGATTCTGCGACTTCCGTTGCTCTACTGAAATATCTCATTGCTCAATCGGGCCGCGATATGGAATACTTCACAACAGGTCCAGATTATGAATCAATGCTTGCTCGGGCTGACGGGTGCTTGTTAATTGGAGACAGAGCACTTGAGGCTGCTAAGGAATTCCCCGAAATGGTTCAACTCGATTTGGGTCAAGCATGGTTAGAACTCTTTGGCTTGCCTATGATATTCGGGGTTTTTGTTGCACGGAAGGACACACCCCTGGATGTAGTGAAAGAAGCCCATGAAGCCCTACTTTCGGGGCTGGTTGAGTTTGAACAATCCGATGAAAAGCGGGAATCTGTGATCCAATGGGCAATGGGGCGTTCGGATTTGTCACATGAGCGGTTAGACCAATACTTTGGAGAGGTTTTCAATCGTCTTGACTCCCATCACATGGACGGTTTGCATCGATTTCTGAGTGAAGCTTGTGGACTTCCTGAACCACTTGAATTTGCTTGGTAACCAAATAATTGCTAATTATTGTTTATTTTTTGAACGGTTGGTTCTTGAAGGGCTGCAGATTGGGCCTCCTATGGACGTAGTACTGCCGCTGGATGAAGACGGAAATAAAATCGTTAGAATAGGACACAGTCCTGACCCTGACGATGCATTTATGTTTCACGCCATGACTACAGGAGCATTCCCTACACCAGGTTATCGGTTCGTTCATGAACTACAAGATATTGAAACGTTGAATCACCGCGCAATGAAACAAGATTTGGAAGTATCTGCTGTATCAATCCATGCTTATCCAGAGATTGCTGAGCATTACGCACTGATGAATTGTGGAGCCTCCATGGGCGAGGGATACGGTCCTATGGTCGTTACAATGTCTGGGGTCTCTGAAGAGGAAGCTAGATCAAATGTAATTGCCGTGCCAGGTATGAAAACTAGCGCCTACCTGGGACTTCGTCTTGCTTGGGGTGACTGTGAAGTCGCTGTGGTTCCTTTTGACGAAATCATACCAAGAATTCTAGATGGGACGTACAAAAGCGGACTCATCATTCACGAAGGACAACTAACTTATATCGACCACGACCTTGATGTATTGATTGACCTTGGGAAATGGTGGAATGGAAGGACCGAAAATTGGCCAATGCCTCTTGGCGGTAACGTTGTGCGAAGAGATCTGGGGCAATCGGTTATGGAAGACATCACATTATACACAAAAATGAGCATTGAGTATGCCTTGAAATCTCCAGAAGATGCATTGGAATTTGCAAAAGAATGGGGCCGAGGTATTGATGATGACACCAACAAAGAGTTCGTTGGTATGTATGTTAACGACCGAACCATTGACTATGAAGATGAGGGCAGAGCCTCTGTACGCCAATTTATTGTTGAAGGACAAGAACTCGGTTTGATCCAGGCTGACTTCAACGTACAAGACATCGACTTCATCGGTGCTGCTTGAGGTCGGTCATATGGCCCAAGACGAGCGCATACCGCGACAGAGCGAATAAGGTTCCGTAGATCCGGCCCCACCCACACCTACAGGTAACGTATCTGTGTGGCGGGATGCTGTTCAAAATGAATCATTACCCATGTTTCAGAGAATGCGAGCGGTATTTTCCCTACGTAATGAGCGAAGTGATGAGGCATGTTTGGCATTGTGTGCTGGATTTGATTCTTCTAGTGTACTCCTACGTCACGAACTTGCATATGTACTCGGTCAAATGCAAAATCCAGTCTGCCTCCCAACGCTTACAGAACGGCTTATTGATTCAGAGGAGCATGTAATGGTTCGACATGAAGCAGCGGAAGCAATGGGGGCAATAGGAGACAGAAGCATCATTCCAATTCTAAAGAAATTTTCACAAGATCCTCTTCCGGAAGTATCTGAATCCTGTGTTGTCGCGTTGGATTTATTGGCTTGGGTCACCGGCTCAGAGTTTGAAAACAAAGAATGATAAGATTTCATCCCTCAAGTTCAAAGACTAGATTGGGTTCGCATAAAACGGAAGGATTACAATGCCACATGAACATATCCGACTCGCACAGGCCCCTAACGGAGAATTAGGCCCCCGCTGCCATGAATGTGGAATTCGCCTAACCTTTGGTAACGCCATGGTCGTTGATAACTTTTACATGTGCTGGGAGCACTATGTTGAAGCAACAGGTGCAGGCTCAAAAACTAAGATTTCAGAAGCAGATGAGCGATTCTGGATGAATAAGGAATCTTGACGGATTCCTTCAAGAACCCTCGGCCGTACTTCAACGATGAGGGGATATTTTAATGTCACAAGGCTGGGCTCGTTTTGCGCACAGATTTGGGCAATATTACCGCACATCTCCCTTGTGGTCCCCGCCACGAGTGAAGTCTCGAGAGTGGATGTTTATTCCCTTTGGGGGAGCGCCACCGCTTCGCCATAAATCGTTCTCCGGAGTTGAACAAGTTAGAACATTCCTTTCTGAGCGAGCCATGCATTCTGTTTTTTATTCTACTGCTTATTGGAAACGCCCTTTTGAATTGAAAATGGATGACAAACTATGGCAGGGAGCAGATCTAATTTTTGATTTGGACGGAGACCACCTGCCTGGTGTGACGGACAAAGACTTCCCCGGAATGTTAGAAGTTATCCATGAGCAAGCGTGGTCATTGTGGAACGATTTTTTAGAGCCTGAATTTGGTTTCAAAGAAGAGCACCTCCAAGTTACGTTTTCTGGGCACCGCGGGTTTCACCTGCATTATCGGGATCCAGCGTTATTCCATTTAGACTCCGAAGCTCGACGAGAACTCGTATCTCAAATTCGTGGTGAAGGAGTAGATGTAAAGGGCGGTCTCGCCCGTTACCACGATGATGATGCCCAAGGGTGGACGAGGCGGATCCGAAACGGCATGGATGATATGATTCATACCTTGAGGGGAATATCTGACAAAACTGGCTCCTCTTCTGAAGACCTTAAACGCCTTGAAGTGGGACTTCAATCCCTTCTTGACCGCGAAGGGCAGACATCCCAGAGAACTGCTGATTCCATACGCAAACTGGCCGATGTTGTCAATCATCACGATAGGGTTCAGCGACTCAAAGCTGGACGCTTTGAACTACTAGGGAAGTATCAGTCTCTGTTCCTCAATCTTCTCAAATCTGACACTTCAGTTGTTCTGGGTTCAGCAGGAGAAACGGATGAAGTCGTAACGATTGACGTGAGGCGACAAATTCGCTGGCCCACATCACTTCATGGGAAGTCGGGAATGAGAGTCTCCGAATTCCCTTTGAGCCGGTTAGATCCTGACGGATCAAATCCATATAATCCGCTTCATGAGGCTCTTGCACTGGGTATGGATGAATCAATAGAGGTAGAATACACAGTTGATGACGCCATTGCTCAATTTGGAGACCGTAGATTGGAGTCTAAAATGGGGGACCGGATATCTATACATGAGACTGGGGCTACATTCTTGGTTCTAAAAGGATGGGCTAAACTTGTCTAATTTGGTTTAACATCATTCGTTTTCTAAACACGATTTTCCCTTAGCGTTTTGAGGTAAGGTTCAAGGGTGGTTCGCCATCCCTTCATACGGGGTGAGTCCTTTGGGTCTGCGCAGAGGTAAGAAATCTAAGAAACAAGATGCTCCTCTTCCAGCACCAGGATTGCCCATGCCTCAAGGCGTATTGCCTCCTCTCCCCCTACCTACCGGAGCGGCTCCATTACCCCCACTTCCCGGTGTACTACCACTACCTGCGCCTTTGCCCGCAGCCCCTCTTCCTCCGCTACCAGTTGCGAATCCAATTCCCGCCCCTTTGCCTGCCGCACCACTTCCTCAAGCGATTCCTGCTGTTAACGACCCAAACACAACACTATCTGGTCTGGCTGATGAAAAGGGATACAATGATTTGTGGGCAAAACGCTCAGACAAACCTCTTCCCCAAATTTACGGCCATATCGACCGAATTGCCGACAAAGAAGCAGGCTCACTCCTTGACAGGTATGCTGACCGATTCGGGCACTCTCTTGACCGAGAAATTATCGTAATGAGAAAAGCCGAATTGGATGAAAAAGTGGCTGAAGTACGAGATGCACCAGTGGTGGAACTCATTGGGGGTGAAGAATCTCTACCAACTACGATTGAAGGCGAACTTATGCAGGTGGAAGAAGAACTGCGTTCTCTCAAGCCACTCTACAAAGAAGCGAAATCTATCGGCGATAGTGCTACTCTTGCAGAATTAACTCCAACACTTCAAGCCCTTATGTCTCAGAGAAAAGCACTCAAACAATCCATGGAATCGGGAGGACCCGGTGGACAAGAAGCATCCATTGCAACATCCTCATCGGATGATGATGACCTCTTCGCTCAATTTGTCTCAATTGTTGATGATTTACTAGGTGACCATCTCCCCGAAGCGATTGTCAATGCATTTGTTGAAAGTGATGACTTCGAAATTTACAAGCAAGTACTAGCTGCCCCAGCTGTCACAGACGACGATACACGTTCAATTTTCTATAACATGGTAGACGACCAACTTGGCAATATGCCTGAAGAGTCGATTAATGCGTTTACTGAAACGCCGGACTTTGCAATCTACCTTGCAATCAGCAATCAATACAAGGAAGCGTGACACATATGGGACTATTGGACAAAGCGGGTGGAGCATCAGAGGACGTTAAGAAACCAATTGCAAAGGCAGTCGCCAAAGCGAAACCAGTTGCAAAGGCAGTCGCCAAAGCCGCACCAGTTAAAGCCGCAAAAGTTGCGAAGGCAGCTCGGCCTAAGAAGGACAAGACCGCCCGAGTAAAGAAAGCACGCCCTATTGGACTTTCAGAAGATTATGAGTTGTCCACAGACATGAACCGACGTATTTCTTGGCTAGTCAACTTCATCGTAAATTTCGGTGTTCTGTTTGCGGCTATATTCATTTCACTCAGCGACACGGGAATTATCACCACCATCTTGTTCGCAGTGGGTATGATCGTCATCATCATCAACGTCGGCATCATTTCAACAAAATTCAGCAGAAATATCGGACAATTTGTATCCCGTACGAAATTTGTCCGTGGTGACGGTTCTACCCCTAACAAACTCCATGGATTATTGGTTAACTCAATTGGAATTTCGGCTCTCATTGGAATCATCATGATTTTTACACAATTCCAGCTGTTGCAAGAAGCAGATAACACCGCCCCAATCATCATGTTTTCGCTTGGTACAATTTTTGTTATTGTTTGGTTTGTAGACCGATATCTCAAGAACGGCAGTGAAATGCGACAAGGTCTTTTCGACCTGTTCTTTGGAGCATATTTAGTAAAATATGTCCCTTCAGAGGACGAAAAGGCCACAGGCATCTGGGCAAGACTGGAAAATATGGGGAACTTTGGAGACCAACTTGTCAAGAAAACTGAAGAGAGGAAATCCAAGAAGGTCGCAAAAGCCGTGGAAACCTCTACGGAAGAGCCAACGAGTGAAAAAGAAGACAAGTGATCTCCTTGTTCTGGCGTTATTCGCAAACAAGAAACAACGTTTTGCCGCTATTCTTTCTCCTCCTAACCTCTCTTTGTTGTTATATGTTGACTCTGGGATACAATTTCCCTATCATTGGAATCATTCTTTTCTCTTTCTGGTTCTATCTTGAGTCTGTAACGCAACTATCCTTTCGGGCACCAAAACGCAGGAAACCTATTTTGGAGAGTCCCGGATGGAACGAAATCTATCTACATACTCAAATCGGTAATGTAAATGCCTATATTCACGAGTCTACGTCATCGAATGCACCAACTCTAGTTATCATTCACGGTTGGACTTCTGCCTCATCTCGGATGCTCGGACGGGCACAACAGTTTATCGAACGCGGTTGGCATGTGATCACAGTGGATTTGCCTAGCCATGGAGGTTCCGAATCCGTTTCAAAATGGACAGCAGAACAAGCTACAACAACGGTGATAGAATCGTTAAACCTAATCTCTTCATCGCACTCATATTTATTTTCACAAGGGATGTGTTATTATGGCCACAGCATGGGTGGCTTCATCGGATTGCGTCTTAGTACTCGTAGGGAGGAGCTACAATTCCAACCCGAATTTTTAGGATGGATTCTGGAATCACCGATGACAGGCTATACGGAGATTTTCCAAGAAACATGCAACATTCTAAAAATTCCTAAATTTATCCAACCACTTGTATTGTGGCGTATGATGAGTCAATTCAATTCGTTAAACAATACCCGGCCAGATTTATCTGAACTTATCGAAACTGATGCACCTATTTGGGGATTGACATTGGAACCTACGCTTCTTGTCCAGGCAGCGAACGACGAACGTTTGGGAGATACCCATTACCTACGACTACAGAAGTGCTATGATGATGCAGGTACAAAGCAACTCCTAACTTCCAGGGTAATGGATAGCCTTCGTCACTCAGGGTGTGCTGTACATGCAGAGAGAGATGCTGTGGTCAACCGATGGTTGGACGACTGCGGATTTCAATCGTCCTCGGATTGAGCAGCTTGGTTTCTTGCAAGTTCGCGCATGTCATCAACCTCATCCAATTCATCAATAATTTCTTTGCCCAACAGTGTCTCCATGACGTCTTCCATGGTTAGAATACCTGATGTGCCACCAAATTCATCCTTCACGAGAGCAAACTGCTGCCTGTTGGATAGAAACATATCCAGCGCCTCTTCTATGGTGCTACCTAGTTGAACTGAAAGAATAGGTTTCATCATTTCTCTCAAGGTAGTATCCCACTCATCACGGCTTGCTGCCATAAGGATTTCTGAACGGATCACAAGACCGATAACATTGTCAATTCGCTCGTGATATACAGGGATGCGGGAAAATCGTAGTATGCTGTTTTCATCAAGAATTTCTTTAATTGTAGCATCAACATCATACGCAGTGACAACTACTCGCGGCGTCATTTCATCCTCAACTACGATCTCACGCAATCTTAGGAGGTTGTGAATAACTGTTTCTTCAGATTCCTCCAAAGCGCCTTCAATTTCTCCAAGGTCAGCCATAGCTACCAAATCATCTCGGGTAACAATTGATTGATTCCCCTTTGGCAGAATGGATTTCAGCATTTGGATAGGCCCTATCAGGATCACGAGCATCTTTGTCAACCAAGTAAGGACGTATGCTGAAGGTGTCGAAAGGCGTTTCCAATATGCAGTCCCTAATGTCTTTGGGATAATCTCTGAAAAGAAAAGTACAGCAAGAGTAAGAATCACTGATGCCACAGTTAATGCGCTATCCCCGAATTGTTTAGCGACCTCACTACCCACTCCTGCGGCTCCCATGGTGTGAGCCACTGTATTAAGTGTCAGTATTGCAGTTAGTGGACGTACGGAATCATCATCTTTCAGATATGACCACATGGCTGCAGTCCGTTTTTTGTCCTTCTCAAGGACAGAAACATAAGTTTGTGGAATTGAAAGTACCACTGCTTCTAGAATGGAACATAAGAACGAAACGCCAAGGGCGAGGGTGGAGTAGAAAATGAGCAAGGTGTAGTCAGCCATGGGGTTTCTGGGTCTCCTCCCCGGAGGGGGGGTAGTAAGACCCATGAGAGAAGGGTTATTCAAAATGACGGCTGTCATGGAGGAGTCCTTTGATGTTCAAATCCATGGGTGAACCTCAAGAAGCCTCAGCCTTTGGGTTGAATGAGGGAGTCAAATGGATGGGGAATATGTTCTCATTTGCGTCGCATGGCCATATGCGAATGGACCCCTCCATTTGGGCCATGTTGCAGGATGTTATCTTCCCCCCGATATTCAGTATCGTTTTGAACGTGCAAAAGGAAATCGCGTCTTAATGGTCTCGGGTTCCGACGAACACGGCACGCCAATCACGGTATCTGCTGAACAAAAGGGAATTTCTCCTCAGGAAGTTGTTGATGAATATCATGAAATAAACCGCAAAGCCCTTCTTGATTTGGGATGCTCATGGAGCCCCGAGATTGATACGAGGGGTATTGAATTTGGTGGGGCCCTATTCAATCGTACTTCTGACCCGAAGCATAAGGCCATGGTTCAAGAGAATTTTCTTGCTCTTGAAAATGCAGGATTATTCGAGCGAAAAACCATGGAGCAATATTACGAACTTCACGATGACGGTTCCGGACGTTTCCTTCCAGACCGTTATGTTGAGGGAAATTGTCCAGCATGTGGAGAAGATGGCGCACGCGGCGACCAATGTGATGCATGCGGGGCAACCTATGAATCCGTGGAATTGAAAAATCCCATTTCAAAGATGAATCCTGACGCAAAGGTTGAGGTTCGAGATACAGACCACCTCTTTTACAGGCTAGATCTCTTTCAAGATGCCCTAGCATCACATGCTGCGGAACGCCAGTCCGTTTGGAAATCAAATGTCAAGGCCATGACAAAGCAATGGTTGGATATGGGCTTACGACCAAGAGCAGTGACACGGGATTTATCTTGGGGCATACCTGTTCCATTGGAAGGCAATGAGTGGGATGGTAAATGCGTCTATGTTTGGTTTGAGGCTGTTCAAGGATATTCTACATGTGCCAGGATTTGGTCTGCTGATGTTGCTGCGGCAAATGCCCACCCCGACGGATCAAATGCTTGGAAACGATGGTGGTCCCTATCTGAGGACGGAACTGCTCCTCGCCATCTATATTTCCTCGGCAAGGACAACATTCCGTTTCATACGGTGATTTGGCCCGCCATCATTCTAGGTCTAAATCATGCTGCCAATGGTAAATCATCTTCGGACCCGATTGAAATGCCCGGGCCTGGAGACTTTGCATTAGAGACAAATGTCCCGGCCATGGAGTATCTTATGTTGGCCGGCGGACAATTTTCAAAATCTCGTAAGCATGCAGTTTGGCTTCCATCATTTTTGGATCGTTACGACCCGGATACTCTTAGATATTATCTCAGCATCAACATGCCCGAAAATCATGATACTGATTTCAATTGGCCTGACTTTGTTGAAAAGGTGAACTCTGAACTTATTGCGGCGTACGGCAACTTCGTACACAGAGTTTTGACGCTGGGGGCTCGACTTCCTACAGAACCTGGGTTCTCACCTTTCACACCTCATGAAAATCATGATTGCGTCCGAGAGCACGAGCAAGAATTAGAACGTGCTCTGGCATCCATTACTGAATCTCTTGAACGCCACCGATACAAGGAAGCCCTTCGGCAAGTCATGAACGTCGCACAATACGGGAATCAAATCTTACAGCGAGCAGCACCCTGGAAGCATCTCAAAGAACCGCAAGAAGGTCACGAAGAAAGTCTGGCTACACTTGCGTTTTGTTGGAAAATTGCACGATTCTTATCGATCACAACCCAACCTTTCATGCCGACGTCGGCACAACGGCTTTGGGATAATCTCGGACTTGATGGAAATGTTTCCGACATTGGATGGACAGAAGCCACAAATTGGTCAGCGACCCTAGGGTGGCTAACAGATACTCCCGCACCATTATTTGAGCGCCTTGATTTGGAAGAAATTTTATCCGTTGAGCAAGGCCTTGTTGAAGAAAAACCTGCGCAGAACGATGGTGTTCATGGCGTCAAGGGTGGCAAGAAAAAGAAAAAAGGTGGTAAGAAAGTGAAAGAAGTAGAAGGAGTAACATACATCGATTTTGAATCGTTTACGAATGTTGATTTGAGAACTGGGACAATAGATTCTGTCGAAGATCACCCGAATGCGGACCGCCTCTATGTCGTTAAAATTAATGATGGAACCGAGGAAGGCAGAACAATTTGTGCTGGGTTGAAAGAATATTACCAAGCTGATGAGATGGTCGGTAAATCAATTGTATTTGTTGCAAACCTTGCTCCTCGTTCGTTGAGAGGAGTGACTTCTGAAGGGATGATGCTAGCAGCTGATGATGGCGAGGGTAATGTAAAACTCATCACCATCGATGGTGCGATAAAACAAGGGTCACAGGTTCGTTGATCAGTTCGACATACGAACGCGTACTGCTTCCATAACATGACGTGAATACAATTTTGCTTGTTGCTGCATTTCAGGCATGAGATCTCGCAGCGCAACACCCATGTCGTCTGGTAAGGATTGAAGATTGATTTCCACATTGAAGAGAGCACCTTTAGCTGCTGCACTTGCGAGGAGGCCTGCAACACCAACATCTGTTACTGCGTTCGCATTACCGTTCACTGCCAATTCCGTTAGCGCCTTGAGGAGTTCAAGAGCAACCTCTGCTGTTTCAAAAGGGACCTTTGCAGCTTGCAACGTTCCACTTCTTATCGCAGTTTTTCTATGTGTTTTATCCGAATCCGATTCTTTAGGCATTTTGAATGCAGCCATCACCTCATCGAAAGCATCGCTGTCTTCTTCAGCAAGTATTCCAGATCGTGTCATTATTGGAATGGCTATGCCCTGAACGTGCTCAGCAGCAGGCCAACCTGCAGACCATTTTTCACTCCCAAGAGTAAGGTCTGCAACCATACAGGCCAAGGATGCGGCTTGTCCCAAGGCAATGGCGGATGCGGTGCCACCACCGGGTGTTGGTGATGATGATGCAAGTGCGGCTTGAAATTCTCGTTGTGTCATATCCATCCAGTTCATTACATCAACTCCTTGTTTACAGCCCATTCAATGATTCCCTTGGATGGGTCAAATGAATGTAATTTGTTCAATCCTAGACCTTCGATCGCAGCAGTCACCAATGCTTCCTCATCTGCTTCGTTCGGTTCAAAATATGCACCGGCGTCTAGCATTGCTTTGAGAGGGACCAACCCAACGATTTCACTTCCTAAAAGGCTAGTGTCATGATCGCCGGCAATAGACTCACAGGCTTTGAAGGCCATGTGAAGTGGACACAACTCAACATCTCTCAAATTCATAGAGACTTGAGATATATTCATTTCTTCGAGGGTGACTCCCATCCCTTGAACCATCGGTAACATCCCATTAACACGCACAGATGAACCCTTGGCCGTCTTGACTAACCTCCCACTAGATCGAACCAGAGAACCTATTTTCTTTGATACACGAGCATCCTTTTCATCCACGTTTACATTGTAGGCCACAAGAATCGGACGAGAACCTACGGTGATGCCCCCTGCGCGGGCTGCAACATCATTCCATTGAGATGATCCTGTATCGGGATATTGGGTGAATTCAGAGTGAGGATGTTCTTTCCCAGAGAGTCTTGCCTCCAACCCTTCATACTGGCCTTTCCTTAGAGTGGATAGAAGTTCACGCTCGGGATGTGTTGCTGCTCCGCCATAAAGGAACATTGGAGCCCCAGTACTTTCCGCTACATGTGCTACAACATCACGAGCCATCTGAGAACACTCATCCATTGTTACTCCTCTCAATGGTACGAATGGACATACATCAACGACGCCGAGTCTTGGATGCTCTCCGGTGTGAGTTCTCATGTCCAGAAGTTTTACACTGCGTTCAATCAAAGCAATGGCACCTTTCATCACGGGTTCGGGTTCTCCAGCAAGGGTAATGACGGTTCTATTGTAATCTTGATCAGGCTCAACGCCAAGAACATGACATCCATTTACTGCACGTGCGGCAGCGACTATTTCCTCGATGAGGTTCGCATCCCGGCCCTCGGAAATGTTGGGTACGCATTCAATCAGTCGCTTGCCCATGCCTTATTGGCTGCTCACGGGGCATTTGAATGTTGTTTGTGAATACCCATCAAGAATACAATGCTTCAGGAGATGAATGTCCAGTGCCTTGGGATTTCTTTTGGTCGAGACGGGTTACGGCCGCGATTAAATCCGCATTGGTTACAGTTGAACGATTATCTCGAATTGCAATCATTCCTGCCTCCACGCATGTAGCTTTGAGCTCTGCACCGGAGTATCCTTGGGTTTTATCAACAATTCTCTTTATTTGAACACGTTGAGTATTCATCCCCTTGATGTGTACTTCAAGTATGGCCTTTCTTGATTCCTCGTCCGGCAGTGGTATCTCTATTACTCTGTCAAATCGACCAGGTCGCAAAAGAGCATCATCAAGAATATCAGGACGGTTA
>TARA_B110001452_G_scaffold266222_1_pt1 | contig 32720 bp, 26 predicted proteins | sample TARA_B110001452 | Tara Oceans TARA_B110001452 (sample SAMEA4396971) | marine metagenome | biome: Polar Biome; feature: [DCM] deep chlorophyll maximum layer (ENVO:01000326); material: water (ENVO:00002006), including particulate matter (ENVO:01000060) such as... | depth 25 m
TCCCGATTACTGCCCATGTGGTTGGTAAAATCATTATTGATTTGATTCTTTTTATCAATCTCATTTTTTAGATTGTCTAAGTAATCCACGTTGCAGTAATCCACCACCAGAATTACCCTCTTTCTCTATCATTTGAACGATTAATTCTTCTTCATATTCATCTTCACCAAGTTGACGATATGTTTTCATAAAAACTGTAAATAGTGAGCCAAATATAGTAACCCAAAGTAAGAACGGTATGATATCTAAGGGTGTATCAAAATTACTCCAATAAGTGAAATAGTTCTGATTTTGAACGATTGAACTACGCATAGTATCTGCGTCCGAGTCCCCTATAGTAGAAGAGGATTGAATCTCAAAAACCGGCGTCAAGTCATTAATTGAAGGTGGTGTTTTCATCGCATTACTATCCCTTGTATCGAGGTAGAACCTAGTTGTCGAATCACCTGCAATGATTAATCCAGAGATTTCTTCAGATTGAATAGTAATTTCACTACCTAAGTAAATTGGTAGAGCGCTTGGAGTAGCATCAAGAAGGGAATATGTCTTGAGTAAATTTGCTTGAATCGAACGTTGGGTTGGGTCTACAGAGGCTGAGCAATCATAGACTGGTATTCCTTTTACCTCAGACAATCCTGAACAAGTAATGCCGGTAACCGCATATCCTGAAACATCGACCTTATCGCCATTTCCTGAAATAAATCCCCCCGTGGTGCCAGATATTTCCTCAGGGGTAATCAGTCCAAATGTTGCATCAGACATTCTATCATTACGCCAGGATGATTGTGTTGAGCCATCTTCTTTGATCAACTCTCCTTTCTCACAAATGCTTCTTTCTCCTGTGCATATAGTGTAGTTTGTTCCGTCACCATTAGCAATATTGTTAGAGCCGTGAAATGTCTTGTTGGATTCTAAAGATGCCCATCCAACACTCATATCTGATGAATCTCCCGATACCAAATAAGCGCTAACTGGGTCGTGCCATCCAAGTAGCCAACTGTTAACTGATTGTGTCAAATATGGTTGGGCACCAAAACTATTGATGAGAAAATCACCAACAAATCCGTTAAAGATACCATTGAACGCAAATTCTTGAAGGGCTCTTGCTTCATTGATGGTTATGTTATAAGCGGTAGCGATTGTTTGTAGATTCCAATCATTAACAACACCTTCAACTCCAAGGTATCCTGGTGTTGATTTACCAGATAATTCCCCATAGAGGAATTTAGTTGCTCCACTTGAAGTGGTTAAACCAAGTGGGCCGTACAATATTTCAGCTGACTTCTCTTGTGTTAGATTAATTATTGGCAGTGAGGTTTGGGTTTGCCAATCACCACCTTGATTCATACTATATTGTAGAAACCCCCCACTAATTGGGTCTGCGGCACCAAATGTAGTATTGACAAATTGCTTAGCATTTATCTTACCTGTGCCGCCAAGTAATGCGAGTTGTAATGTTGAATTTGAACTAGCCCAGCTTTCAGCCCATTGTAAAACTCCATCATATTGCTCTTGATTAAGTCCGAATGTTGTCTGTGCATTTGATGGTGATAATTTCAAAAATTCACTCAATCCAAAGCCGGTGCCACCTGAATTTTGTGCTAAAAGGCCAATTGGGCTACTTGTTCCATCACCGTTTTCTAGTAAATTAAGACAGTCAACATCATCAAAATCTATGTCGAGTAAATTGTTTAAACGGTCCGCTATATCATCACTATCCCCATATGGTGAGCCGCCGCCATTTGTTTGAAAATAAAGCCCAATACCGATGTATAGTGACCAATCTCTAATGAAGGTTTGAGGATAGTCAATGGTTTCTGTTTCTGCAAAACCATCATCATCAAGGTCGACCATTTCAGTGGCTAGATATCCATATGCAGTAGCACGCTTGATTGTAATCGAATCATTTGGGTTGGCTTCGACTTCAGATAATAACGCCTCAGGCTCGCCCATCGACATGAAAGCAACAGGGCCAGCCTCTATGGTTAGTGAAATGTCGAATTCTTCATCTAAAGGGTGGGATGAATCATATAATGCTTGGTCTAAGCCTCCGATGAAGTTTGCTATAGGTAATATATTTCCATCAAGAGTATTAGGTAAAATAACACTAATTTGCCCTGCTGCTTCTGCGGCAGTAAGTGCTGTGTAAGAATAAGAACCAAATCCAGCACCTCCTACAGTATTAGACATTGTAGTGATAAACTGGGTTGTAGCAATACCCGCTTGAGTGGTATTGAGGTCTTGCCCCATCATCCCACTAGCAAAACCAATCTTTGTCAAATCCATTATGCCGTTAATCGCTGAACCGGTTGCACCGATCAACTGGGGTCTGAATTGTATATTTAATTGGGTTAATTCATCGTCACAAGAATTAGAACTATCTTCTGAGCATTGGTAACTCTTGACAACATTATAAGTTAATTCTCCATTATCTTTATCGTGATTTAGTAATGTCTTCTCGGATGTAATATCATATGTATATGGGCCTTTCTTTTCGTATCTGGGTTGTGAGTTTTCGTTTACTACTTGGTCAAGGTTTACTAGATTCCAAGCGAAATAATCTCGAGAAGATGTAGATGTTGTCCATTCATCTTCGATACTATCACAATCACCATCAGTGCCACAAGCAGAATCTAATGGGAATGTGGAGAAGTTTTCTTCTACAGCTCCTGGAACTGCACCAGTGAATATAATTGGTAAAGCCGTCATGTTTGCAATAAAGCAAAATGTTGCTAAAAAAAGCAGAAACTTGTTCAAAAAAGAGGTCTGCATAGACATTAATCATAAATTTAGGTAGTTAAACATTGAGCCGACTACATTTGTTCGCGTAATTAATTTTGTTATCCTTCAATGACCGGGCACATATTATCTTCTTCATCTATTATCACGGTATTTGCCCAAAGAAATTTATTTCTTTGTCGTTCAATCTTAAGCTTACAATATATTCTAACTGTGGTTGTAGACATATTAACAATATTTTATTGTCTTTGGAAGTATATCAAAGAATTGGTTAAAAAACTAAAAGTTACCTTATGATGTTTGTTTTATGGTATTTTGTTTCCACAAAAAGTTGTAAAAAAGGCATTATGTGGTTTTAGATGGTAAAAAAAAAATTTATCTTTGATACACTTTTGACCGATGGTTTGAGGTTGAGATTTTGTTTCGCAGGTTCATGGCAGGTAGAAAGCATACGCGGGCAATGCTTCTTGTTCTAGTTTTCTTATCAGCATCATTCTCCGGGTGTTTTGGGGAAAATGAAGTCGATAAGGTTAGTTCGGAGAACGATGTTGTAATTACTCCTGGGGTGTTAACTGGTGGTGTTTTTCAAGGAGTTACTATAGCTGCTGAAATGGATTTATCGGCCTTCATACCTTATTTGATTTTGAATAAAGATACTGGTTTTGTCCAAAACTCTACCGTTGTGGATTTAAAATCTGGAGATTCTGTTCTTCTTAACGTTTTGGCACCTCCAAGAACCGATACTGCTGTTATCCTAATCAGTGATTATGGAAGGGAAAACTGGCCTGTTAGGTTTGTCGACGAATCATGGAAAACATGGCATACCCGTGATGGTTATGACTTGAATGATAACCCTGGAGTCTCGCGTATTTCAGGAATCAATGGTTCAATTGACTCTGTTGCACAATCCAATGAAAGTGGTGGCTCAGTAATCGCTGTTAAAATTCCTATTGAGAGGCCTATGGCTGCCGCATATAGTGAAGCAGATGGTGGTAGACATTCTACAGGAGTAGTAGATGGGCGAACTACTTTCAATTATCTGAATATGCTTTCTGATGAATCTCCTGACCCAACAGATGCTGCAGATGGAGCATTAGGCTATCTAGATAGGTGGGCTGGACAGGGTAATGCTGCCTATGAAGACGGTGCTCAATACCTTATTCAAACAATGGAAAGTTTTGGACTAGAGGTAATTACTCAGAGATTTGTCTATGATTCTTTGATGACTGGTGCTCAAAACCCAGAAGCATACAATATCTGTGGTTATCGATTTGGAAGTGTAGACCCTAACAAGTGGATGGTTTTTGGTGCTCACTTCGATATTGCTCCACCCGTTAATGGTGGAATGTTAGATCCTCATATATTTGGTCGAACTTATGGAACAAGAGTTGGAGCTTATGATAATACAGCTGGAACAAGTATGGTGCTAACTGTCGCTGAAGCAATGGCTGGATATGATACTCGTAATACAATGGTATTTTGTTTGTGGTCTGGTGAAGAAGGTGGTAAAAGAGGAAGTGATTTTTGGACTGACTATTGGGTTAAAGAAGACAACCCAGAGGTAGAAGTCACGAACTATGTCAATTTAGACATGGCTGGAGTAAACTGGCCAGGTGGCGGTGGCGCCCCTTGTGGTAACGGACATGGTGGAGGAGATGGTGATTGTGACCCTCAACCTGAAGTTGACCCTGATGGATATCCTAAGGATGATGAAGTATGGCCAATGAGAGTATACATTGGACCAAGTGTTGACCATGACGTCATGAACCAACCAGGAATGGTTGGCCTAGCAATGTGGATTGGTTCTGATGCTATTGGGGTGGAGCAGCAAATGGCTCCATTGATTGGTACTGGTTATGATGCTGAAACTTGGAAAGTAGATGATTGGATGGCTAAAGACAGACCTGAAATAATTGTTTATGAAGATACTACTGCACGTTCTGACCATGCAACCTTCCAAGATAACCTTGGAACTGTTACAATGGGCTTTGGTGGACTTGTTGATGGTTATTGGTGTTATCATCAAACTTGTGATACTGTCGATGAGATGATCGATTGGATGGATACCACTGGTAAGGATTACGGTGAAGAGCAAAGTGGAACTAGTAACTTAGTCGATGCTCTTGATACTATTACTTGGTGGGCGACTTATTCTTTCTTCCATTTAGACGAACAACCTATTAGAAACTCATATTTGTAATAAATGTGGTTTAGTGGGTTGTTTATAATTAGTAAATAAATGACTAATTGTGTTTTTATTCACTTTGGATTGAATTGTATTCATGATGAATAAAGAATCTTTATTTTTAGAATAATAAACTGACGCAATCACTCAGTAAGGCTTTTGGACCCCATAAACCAAGGAACATTGTAAGTACTGGAATCAGGAAAATACAGAATACAATATAAAATGCAGATTCACTCCAATCTCTGACTTTTGCACCATCTAAAGGACCCCATGGAATCATATTGAATAATCCTAATATTAGATTTGCACTTAACCACCAGACCCCTGCATCGATTATCATAGATTGCCAAACTATACTACCGCCACTGAGATATGCTTTGGAACCGGTAGAAAGTGTTGGTAAATCTACTGCGTTAAATGCCCCAGAAATTCCTAAGATCAATGTCCAAAGTGGAATTCCTATAATAAATAATCCAAGATTTGTTAGTGGCCCTGCTACAGCTATGTGTCCATTTTGTCTTCTTGTCACTAGACCCGCCACCATAACTGCACCTGGTGCCATGAAAAGAAAACCAAGAAGAAAGGCAAGTATTACTCCAAATTGTAGGCCCTTTGGGTCGGCCCTAAACTCAGCCCAACAACCGTTTTTCTTCGCGACAATTTTATGGCCGATTTCGTGTAATAGAAATGCTGGTCCTACTGCTAATAGCATAACAGGCATGGAAAGTAATAATGTTAAAGCCCAAGTCTCGAATCCTAAACTCGAAATTCCACCAAACCCTCTAACGGCCATAAAGCCGAGTGCAAGGGTAAATGCTCCAGTTGCTAGTTTCAGGTTTGATTTCTCAATATCACTAAAATGCCAGATTCTTGTCTCGTCTCTAACCTTAGGTTTACTAGAGAAAGGGTCTTTTGATTTACCTAGATTGATATGAATTGTTCCATCGTTAGATGTTGAAGAATGGATTCTATGTATCTTTGGTTTGATATTAGAAAAGGGGCCGTCATCGATTATATCGGCTCGTGGGTCTCGGCCGGCCATGGTAAAGTGTTTGACTCGACTTTATTGAATCCTCTTATACCATGATTGGTTTTGATAATTCATCGGGGCTCTTGTTTTATGTCTATGCCGAGAAAAGCAATGAAATCCTTGGGTTTCCAAGGTTGCTGTCTAAGGTGTGATGCTGAAGATGTTGGTGGATTGGAGCGTTGTAATGTGTGTATTTCCAATCATACAAATGTAAGAAATAAAATGGTAAGTGCTTCACCAGATGATAAGTTATTCCAACATGTAAAGGAATTATATTCTATGATTAGTGAACCTCATAAGCACGACTATGACCCAGTTCATAGGAATCAGTTGATATTACAGCAAGAATTAGCTGGTGTTTTAGATAATAGTACACAAAGCAATCAGGTGAAAGAAGTTGAAGAAATATTTTCTAATCAAAGAGAGCAAAAAAATAAACGTCAACTTCAAGATTTAGGAAATAAAAACCATTGGAGAAATAACACACCAACTCCTGAGTTAGCTAGGATGATTGGAAAGGAAACTTGGGAATCAAAAGAAGAAAAAAACTTATCTGATTATGGTGCAAGAACAATCCCTAGTAAAATAATAGAAACTGTGGATAGAAGCGATAGAGTCGGCGAAGATATTGAACTGACTGATGTTGTTCAAGCAAAAATAAGTGGAAAGGAAAATGTTGATTTGGTATTAAAAGAAAAGAAATCTGAAAGAAAAAAATGGGTTGACGTAATTGGAGATATTAGTGATATCTTAGATGATGTTTGACTTTTTCTGCCTACTAAAATTACTACTTTCAAGTTCATAAGTGATTCTCTGAGTTCCTTTTCCTTTGGATTTCTTACCTATTATAGATATCTCGCCGATTTCAGAAATATTAGAAATATGAGTTCCGGCACATGGACACAAATCTAAATCATCCCCTATTTTTACCACTCTCAGTTCATTGATGAATGATGGGATAAGGTCCATATTGGTTCTTTCAGGGGGCATTATTGAATTAATTTCGTTGCGCATTAGTGTTATATCTGTAACCTTGTGCTTCAAATCAATAATTTCATTGGTTTTTTGAGTTAATTCCAAAAGCATATTTTGATCGAAAGATATTGGATTAAAGTCAATACGTGAATGTGTTGGGTTAATTTGATTTCCAACAGTTCTAACCCCATCAAATAATTCGTATGCTATGCCTGAAACCAAATGTTGTGCTGTATGCATCCTCATATGAGAATATCTTCTTTCCCAATCTATTTCTCCAACTACCTCATCCCCAACTTCAAGTTGGTGTCCTATACCTAGATTATGGATAATGTCGTCTCTGCCTCTGACTTCGACGATTTCAATTTTCCCATTTGGGCCTTCTATTGTCCCTTCATCCCAATTCTGACCGCCACCAAGTGGATAAAATAAAGTCCTATCAAGAACTACACTATTTTCATTAGATTCTACTACATTAGCAGAAAACTTAGTCTCATAAGCTGATTCTATACTTTCGAGGTATAACTTAGTGGTCGCCATTGATTTTTCCAAAAGTGGTTTATTGAAAAGACTATGTTAATAATTTTAAAGATTGAATGTTTATTTCCTTCGCCCTATTAAAATAATCATCGATTATCATTAGGTTTTGGTTTGAAGGTGAATTACAATTTTTAATTTCTATCCAATTTAAATGTTCTTTGGGTTGATTTTCAAACCAAACTTCAGTCAAACCATCACCCCTATTAATTTGGAAAAGGTTTTCAGGTAAATTATCTATATTATCAGTTGGAATAATTCCTGAAAAGTATTGCTTGTTATTGGTTTCAAGAGAGATAATTTTTTTATTCTCGATGGGTATTTTGTGATTTTTTTCTCCTGGACCCGCATGTATTTGTCTGGTTTCATCTATAATTATTTTAGATCTAATAATATTGTTATTAGGTCCACCGCCTATTATTTCAATATTAAACGAATCATCGTAAAAAATATTGGAAACCCTAGTTCTGTTTAATATTTCAACGCCCTTTTTAGCAGACAGATGGGTTAGATATTTTATCAACCATTCACTCCTCATTGCCCATCCTTTTTTATTTTGATTAAGATATAAGTTATCTAGTTCTTCAGTAGCTAATATTTTTTTAATTAATTCAACGTCATTAACAAGACCTGGGAAGTTTGTTGGAAAACCAATCTCTTGATTGATATCAATAATACATATTTTATTATTATTTGATAGTTCAATAGCAGATATTAACCCTGATAAACTACCACCTATGATCGCTATGTCATACATCTTATCATCTCTAAATTTCTGGTTTGATATCTAAAGCGAAAACCGGGCATGATGGTATACAAAGCCTGCAATGAGTGCAGTTTTTCTCATCTACAACAGCTAACTTAGTATCTAATGTCAGTACGTTAACAGGGCATAGTGCTATACACGCACCACAACCATAGCACCTATCATCATCAACCAAGAAAGTATAACCATCTTTTCTTGGCATTAACCAATGGTAATAGCTTCAAGTTGATGTTATCTTCTATTGTTTCATAGGAAATAGTTTCTTTTGGAGTTATTGAATTAATCTCCGAAGGCATAATTTTAAAATTAACTACCTGGATTAAAATAATATTTTTAGATTTTTTGGAATATTTATTTTTCCCAGGGAAATAAAATTATCGATATTTATATGATAAACATTGTACATACCTATACCCCTTTATTTCCTATGGAATATATTTGTAGTGCAATGTGAAAATATTGAAATGATATTATATTGAAATGTGAAAACATGCCATTGAAGATATTATAGAAATTGGTTATTGAACTTATCTAAAAAAAACTTACTAAACTAAATCTAAATCTTATAGAAATAATCTCTAAAGGAAACCATGGGGTATCTATGTACAAACACCCAATAGATTCTTTTCTGTTCCTCGTTTGGTTAACTTGATTGAGATGGTACTTTACAACCCAGGAAGAACAACAAATTATCCTGAAGAACCACCAGAGAAGGGATTCAGGTTTCATTATCTCGGTGGAGGTAATGAAGTCGGTAATGTTGGTTTAATGCTTGAAAATCAAGAAAGAAACAAACTTATTCTAGATTATGGATTAGCACCAACACATCCTCCAAGATATCCATCAGAAGCACCGGATGTAAAAAATGCTATAATCACACATTCACACGTAGATCATTTAGGAATGGCCCCTTGGTTATCTGCTAATTATAATACAACTTTACATGGTACAGAATTAACCTCTAGGATATCTAGACTTATGTGGAATGATTGTTATAAAATTAGTTCAATAGAAAAATACCCACTTCCTTGGGATAAAAGAGATATTGATATCGCTATGGATTCATGGAAGACTCATAATTTCGAAAAACAATGGATGCAAGAGGATTGGAAACTATCTCTACACAAAGCCGGACATATACCAGGAGCTGCAATGTTGAAAGTAGATACGCCTACTAAAAAGATACTTTTCACTGGTGACTTTGATACAAGAGATTCACCCTTAACATCCGGTGCTAAACCTCAAAAAGTAGATACATTATTTGTTGAAGGAACTTATGGGGGTAGAAACCACCCTGATTCAAAAGAAGAAACCGATAGATTCCTACAACACATTGAGACTGTAGTAGATAATGGTGGAACCGCATTAATACCTGCTTTTGCAAATGGAAGGACACAAGATATAGTGATGAAATTACATAAATTCGCACCTCATTTAGACGTTCATGTCGATGGAATGGGCAAGAGAATTGCTAAAATGCAACTAGACCACCCAGAGACATTAAGGGATCCTAACGCCCTTGACAAGGCATGGTCATGGTGTAGAAAGGTTTCTAGTAAATCAGATAAGAAAAAAGCCCTCGAGTCAGACGTCATAGTTTCAACCTCAGGAATGTTACAAGGTGGCCCCTCTATTTGGTATCTAAACAGACTTCGTCATGATTTTAAAAATGAAGTTTTATTCACAGGATATCAAGCAAGAGATACAGGTGGTAGGAAACTACAAACCGAAAGCAAAGTCAGTATTTTTGGTAAAGAAACCAGTATAGAACTCAATTGGGAGAAGTTTAGTTTTTCAACCCATGCTGGCCATAGTGAGATTGTTAACTTTGTAAAAGAATGCGAGGCCAAAGAAGTAGTGATTTATCACACCGATCCAACAGAAGCACGACCTCCATTAGTGGAAGAATTGACTTCAATGGGAATTAAAGTATATTCTCCAGAGAATGGATTATCCTATAATCTGAATGATTAGTCTTTGATTTCATCAATTCCAGACACTTTCACCCTCATAAATACTATTAGAATCAATACTAAAATAATTGAAATTTCAACAAATGGCACCGATGAATCAGACTCTTCAACCTCACTCAGTGTTTCTACTACAATATCCTCTTCAACATTCAAAACAGTAATTACACCATCCATTCCAACAGCTTGATGGGGTTCACAAAAATAATTGTAAGAACCCTCTTCTTCAAAACCAAAAGTATAGCTATAATCAACTTCTCTTTCTGGCTCACCACTATCAAAAACACCATTTTCTTCTACAGAGTTATGGGGTAATATCTCTCCACCCCACATGAATTTAACAGTATCACCTTCATTTATTGTTATTGAATCTGGGTAAAACCTTAGATTAGTGCCATCCACAGTAATTGTATGTTCTTTAGGTACATTCTCTTCTAAAATTAAGTCGCCACATAGCATCTGAATTATTAAAAATACCACTAATAAGGACTTTTTCATAACATTGCGTCACACCCACCACTTATCAAATAATGTTATTTTTCCCAATACCAATTATCCGAAGCGATTGAATATGACTACCTTTACCCTGTGTTGATTGACATGGCTGCTAGAGGACCTCAAAAAGATTCAAAACAACCAAAACCAAAGAAGAAGAAAAGAAGAAAAATGAGGCTTTCTCTTCGTCAAAATAAAATTAAGAAAGCAGATACATATACTGATTCTATTGGTTGGTCACAAACAGGCAGAGTTCTAGAGGATGCTCCTAAGGCAAAGGAAGCAGAGACTCTAACAATTCAATGTGACCAATGCGGTAGTAGACTTAAGATTCCAAAGCCAAAAAAGCAACGTTATACAGTTATGTGTTCTTATTCAGAATGTGGCCACACAATGCAATTCAATTGAGGACTTGATATGATAAGAGCCTTATATTGGCGCCTTAATCTTGGTTTAAAAAAAATCAAATCAAAAAGACTGAGAAATAAACTTGGAAATAATATCAAGGCTATAATCACAAATAGTGAAAACGGATTATTTGCTGTCGACCCCGAAGACCTTGAAGTTGGTCAAAAACTACGTTCTGGTGGATTTGGTATTGAGGAGTTAGAAAGGCTCAAAAAATATGTAAATAAACAGTCAAAAGTATTGATAGTTGGCACCCACATCGGATCATTAGCAATACCATTATCAAAACACTGCAGTTCAATAACAGCAATTGAGGCAAATCCAAAAACCTTTGAGTTATTAGAAATTAATTTACAATTAAATAACATTGAAAACATAACACCTCATAATATATTTGCTAATGATTCTAATCAAAAAGTTGAGTTTTTACTTAATACAGTAAACTCTGGCGGCAGTAAAAGAAAACCACAAAAAAGTAATTTCCTTTATGATTATGACAATCCTGAAATAATTGAATTAGAATCACATTTACTTGATAATTATCTACCATCTCATGACTACGAACTAGTTCTAATGGATATAGAGGGGTCAGAGTACTTTGCAATGAAAGGTATGGAAAAAATATTATCCAACTGTAAAACCCTAGTCGTTGAATTTCTCCCACATCATCTAAAAAACGTTGCAGATATTGATGTTGACACCTTCCTATCTGTTTTACCTGGGCACTTTACCGCTTTCGAGCTACCTGATAACAAAGAGAAACACGATATTTCTGAAGTTAAAACAATTTTACAAAAAATGTATGATTCAAACATTGGTGAAGATGGAATAATATTTACTTCCAATTAGTTTCTAGTTAAATCTTAACGGCTCAACATTATAGCGGCCCCCCTGTTCACATACACATGGCTAACCCACCGAGAAAGCGCCTTTTGTTGGTGAAAGGTTCTTTCGAACATTTCGGTGGAGGTGAAAGAGATCTGATTAACAATCTAGAAGCGTGGTCTAAATATTTCGATTTAAGCGTAGCGACTTTACATCCAAATAAGGAACTTATTGAAAAACTAAATGAATTGGAAATACCTCTTTTCTCACCAGTGAGAAACTGGTCATATTCACGCGGAACCTTTTCAGAAATATTCGCTAGGTCTTCCAAGAACGCTTCTAAAAAATGGTATTCAATGCTCTCTTTAACCAAACAAGGTGTTGGTCTAAATACATTATTCTATAATATTGATGCAGTAAATATTACCTCTGGTATGGCGTCATTAGAGATACTCCCACTCATTCCTAAAGGGATACCCATTCACACATATATGCACGAGCCAAATAGGGGGCTGCATAGCAATGACTTGCACTTCGATATTGATGGAACCCCTAAGCAAAACCTCAAGATAACAAATCTATTCTTGTCCAAACAAAGAAGAGTTGACGAAAAATTAGTAGAACTAGCCTCAGATAGGGGTAAAATTAGTGGCAACTCAAAGAATACCAGCGCTCGGATTAAACAAGTTTATGATATTGAATCAGACTACCTTTACCCTAGTATAAACATGGATTTATGGCCGATTAAACCAACAAAAGATGAAGATTGGGATTCTATCATGAAAGAATATAAATTAGAATCTAATAACTATGTGATAACAATCGGCCATGCAATATATGCCAAAGGACTGTGGAAGACTATTGAAAATCTAAAATCTTCGAATTTAGAAATTGTTCAAATTGGTGGTGGAGTAAATGAAAAACACCACCAACATGCTAAGAAGAACAACGTCAACCTAAAACCACTTCCAAGAGTTTCACAAGCCACAATTAGGGCCCTGATGAGGAATGCTAAAGCAATGGTAAGTAATGCTATTAACGAACCATTCGGACTAACCCCCCCAGAATCCTATTTTGTCGATTGCCCAGTTATTGTTTCTAATCAAGGGGGGTTTAGAGAGACTGTTGTAGATGGTGTTACAGGGCGACTGTTAAACGATGACGATGACTGGGTTTCTGCAATAGAAGAAGGCCATAAAAACAGAGTTAAATGGTCTAAAGCCGGAAGAGAACATATTCACAAAATAGATCTAACCCCAGAAACCCAGGCGAGAAAAGTATATCAAATTCTTTCAGAGTATTATGAAGAAGAATAATTAGATAATTATCTGAATCATCCGTTTGAGTCCAGCGATAATCAACACAACTACCAATAGTTGTTTCACAGTCTTTTCTTTAGCGATTTTAACACCATAAATAGATCCAATAACTCCACCTACTAGAACCACTGAAATGAAATATGGCAAAACTCCCCAATCAACCATCAAACTTCCAGAAAAACTAGCACCCATCAATCCAGAAAAAGAATTCACCCATATGAATAATGCAGAAGTTGCAGCAGCATTTTTTGGTGTTGCCCAACCCTTTAACAACAATATTGGAGATAAGAATATCCCACCACCAACACCGATAATCCCACTAAAGAAACCTATCCCGGCTCCCCAAGGAACTGCTTTACTGAAAGTCAAATCATCCAATTTATAATTGACTTTATTCTTTGATAATAACTTCCAGGAAGCCCAAAATAAAACTAAAGACAGCAATATATCATAATAGAAATCATCAATTGAAATATATCCTCCAATAAATGCCATTGGTATACTTGCAACAATAAATGGAATAGTTAATTTAAAATTATGAAACCCATTTCTCTGATAATAAATAAATGCAATTCCTGCAACTACAAGGTTTAGAATCCAAGAATGTTGTTTTAGCCATGAACTTTCTAATAAACCATAGGAGGTAATTGATAACACAGCTAAATATCCAGAAGCACCACCATGGCCAACACTAGAATATAATGCAGCAACACAAAATAGCCCGAATAATAAAATTACGAACTCAAACTCCATAGCAACCGGTAAAACATCCCATAACATGAAAGTAAATCTTGTTTTAGGACTTTCATGGGCAGCGGGACTCCTTATTTCATCCCGCTAAACGAAGCGATAGAAATTTCATGCAAAAGAAAAATAAAGGTAGAAACTGAAATAATTTCTATCGACAATAGCTTCCAAAGAACCCTCTCTAAATCAATATCAGCCCTAACTAACGACCCTCCATTTGATAATTCAGCAATGGATGGATTTGCTGTAAAATACCAGGAAACCATAGACCCACCGAATAAATTTAGCATTTCGAAAACCATCGAGGCTGGAAATAAATTTGATAATACTATCAAAACAGGTGAAGCGGCTAGAATAATGACTGGTGCCCCTATTCCTGAAGGGGCGGACTCAATAATTCCAATCGAATCATGCGATGTTAATAGCGAAAATAATACTGTAATTCTTAATCAGGAATCGAAACCACATTTCATACGTAAAAAAGGTGAAAATTTTCTCGAAAACGATGTACTTTTAGAAACAGGAACTTTTCTAACCCCTGAAAAGATATCTCTTTGCGCTGCTATGGGCCATAACAAAGTAGAGGTATTTCGGCCGTTAAAAATAGCAGTTATTTCAACAGGTGACGAACTAAAGTTGCCAGGTGAAACTTTAGAAAAAGGAGAGATCTATGAGTCTAATACCTTCGGACTTTCTGGTTTAATTTCTTGGCTTGGACATGAACCAGTTAGATTCTCTTCAGTAGTTGATAACTTGGACGAATTAAGAAAAACATTAGATTTGGCTTCAAAAGATTGTGATGTAATAATTACCTCAGGTGGCGTTTCTATGGGTGATAGGGACTTTGTTAGGAAGATCATGGAAGATGAAGGAGAAATAGACTTCTGGAGAATAAAGGTCAGACCCGGGTCGCCCCCGTTATTTGGGGCTTGGAAAAACACACCAATTTTCGGGCTTCCAGGAAACCCAGTTAGTAGCCATGTTGTTTTCCGTATTCTATGCGCACCATGGTTGAGGTCTCTAACCTCCTCACAACACCCTAAAGAGTCTCAAATAAGGGTGAAATTAGAGCAAGATATCAAAACTGTTCCAGGATTTATCACTCTTAGAAGAGTACATCTTTTTGATGATGGAAATGATATATTGGCTACTGCAAAACATCACCAAGGGTCAGGAAATATTGCTAGTATTGCCTTAGGTGAAGCACTAACTCTACTTGGCCCAGAAGATTCAGGTAAAAAAGGCGAATATTGCAACGCCCTAATACTATGAGGTGACCAACATGAAGATACCAATTGACTCTGAACAAACACTAATTCAAGCATTAACAGCTTATTTTCCAAACTCTACTAAAAACAAATTAAGAAAAATGCTTACTGAGGGTCGAATTTCTGTTAACGGCGATATTGAGCACAAAGCTAAAAGACAATTAGAAACTACTGATAATGTTGAGATTTTAGACAAATTAATCAGCAGAGAATTGACACCACCACCAATCACAAAACCAAACAACTTGAATATAATTTTCGAAGACGAAGATATATTGATTGTAGAAAAACCAGCTGGGCTCCTTTCTATTGCAACAAATAAGATGGAGATAGACACACTACATTCTCGATGTGTTGATTATGTTAAATCCATAGACCAAGCGAACTGGTGCTTTATTGTCCATCGATTAGATAGGGAAACATCAGGCATAATGATGCTTGCTTTTTCCAAAGAAAGTAAGGAATACCTACAGGAACAGTTTGCTGAAAGGAGCGTATATCGAACATATCACGCACTTGTCGAAGGGCAACTACCAGCCGAAAGAGGTACTGAGGTTGAATGGCTTCTAGAAGATAGAAACTTGAGAGTGAAAAGGGTCAATCCTAAAACTAAATTAGCGAAAGAATCCATTACTCATTGGGAGGTAGTGAAGACTAACGAAGAAACCTCTCTTGTCAAAATAATGATAGAAACTGGTAGAAGGCACCAAATTAGAATGGCTATGAAATCCCTTGAAACCCCTGTTGTTGGAGATTCATTGCACGGTGCTGAAACCGACCCATTTGGGAGGATTTGTCTACATGCATCATCATTAGAATTCCTTCACCCACGTACAGATGAACCAGTAAGGTTTGAAAGCAGAGTTCCTTTCAACCCTAAATCATAAAATTAGGTTTCAAGCATTAATTCAAATAGAGGACTTATTGAACCCTTGACATCCAATAGGTGTTATTATGAGTAATCAGGAAGACCATGGTTGGATTTCAGTTCGAGGCGCAAGGACTCATAATTTGAAAAATATTGATGTTAAATTACCACGCGGAAAGTTCGTTGTTGTCTCTGGAGTTTCTGGCTCTGGAAAATCATCTTTAGCATTCGATACTCTTTACGCTGAAGGGCAGAGAAGGTATGTCGAAAGTTTGTCTTCTTATGCACGACAGTTTATCGGCCAAATGAAAAAAGCAGATTGCGATGGAATTGAAGGCCTATCTCCTGCTATTTCAATAGACCAAAAACAAGGAAGCCACAATCCTAGGTCTACAGTAGCCACCGTTACTGAAATCCAAGATTATCTTAGGTTATTATGGGCTAGAATCGGCAAACCACACTGTCCTGAATGTGGTAGAGAAGTTGCAAGACGCTCGGTTCAAGAAATTGTTGATGATATTTTATGGCACCTCGAAGGCCATGTAATATCTGTTTGGTCTCCTATTATTAGAGCTAGAAAAGGAACTCATGCTGAGTTATTCAAGCAGCTAGTAGAACAAGGCTATCTTGGTGGTAAAGTAAATGGGCACGAAGCAGATTTTGAAAATCCACCCACTTTAGATAAGAATTTCAGGCATGACATCGACGTTCGAATAGACCGTTTCCCGTGTACAAGGAAAAATAGACAAAGACTCACTGAGGCATCCCAGTCAGCACTAAAGTTGGGCGGTGGAACAATTGCTATTGAAAGTCTAAAAGCCCCAGAAGAAGGGATTGAGTTAGCCAAAGGAAACAAGTCTAGGGAGACAGAGAAAGGACAAGTAATAACTTGGTCTGAAGACTTTGCATGCCCCGATCACGGTGCCTTTATGCCCGAATTATCACCGAGAGTATTTTCATTTAACTCCCCACTTGGAGCCTGTAGTTCATGCCAAGGGCTCGGAGTGCAGCGCCAATTCAATATTGAATTAATTATTGACCATAATCTCGGCGTTTCTAATAATTGCGTAAACCCCTGGCGCCGCTCCATGTCACCGTCTTGGTATCGAAAGTTAATGGAGGCGACATGCCAACATTATGGAATTTCTACAACATTACCATTCGAACTATTAGAAGAAGATCAAAAAGACATCTTACTATATGGTTCAGGCTCAACTATAATTCATTATGAATTTACTTCAGAAAACGGGTCTCAGTACAAGTATAGTAAGCCATGGGAAGGAATAATCCCACGTCTACAAAAAACATATGTAGAAACCACCTCAAATAGAACCAGAGCTAGATTGATAAATTGTATGACTGACTTACCATGCGGAGATTGTAATGGTGAAAAGTTAAACCCAGCGGCAAGATATGTTACAGTCGGTGGAATTAGGCTTCCAGAAATCTCCTCATGTTCTATTTTTGAATCACTAGACTTAGTAAGGTCATGGAGGCCCGATGCGGAGATAGGTCCCCCAGAGCAATATGCAGACCAACTAGAAGTTCTTGACGACAAAAGCCTCTTTATTGGAACTGAGATATTACGTGAGATAGAGAATAGGTTAGATTTCCTAAATAGCGTTGGCTTAGATTATTTGACATTAGACCGTAAGGCAAATACTCTTTCAGGTGGAGAAAGTCAAAGGATACGGCTTGCAACACAAATTGGAAGTAGGCTAACGGGGGTTATGTATGTCTTAGATGAACCATCTATTGGGCTTCATCAGAGAGATAATTCAAGACTATTAAAAACACTTAGAGAACTTAGTGATTTAGGAAATACCCTAATTGTCGTTGAACACGATGAAGATACAATTCGTCAGGCCGATTGGCTATGCGACCTTGGCCCAGGAGCAGGGTTGGAAGGTGGAACAATTGTTGCGAATGGTCCACCAAATGAAGTTATGAATTCTCCAGATTCAGTTACAGGGGCGTATCTTAGTGGTAAAAGAGAAATAAAAGTTCCAGATAAAAGAAAGAAGCCAACTAAAAATAAAATTAAGATTAAAGGGGCATCTCATAATAATCTGCAATCTGTTAACGTTGACTTCCCGCTTGGTTGTATGACTGCGGTCAGTGGAGTTTCAGGCTCCGGAAAATCATCATTGATTTCAGGAATCTTGGCTCCTGTATTACAGAGGACCTTACATAAAGCAGATACAACACCTGGTAAACATATTTCGATAACAGGTTTAGATGATATTGATAAATCAATAATTATAGATCAATCTCCAATCGGTAGAACTCCACGTTCAAATCCAGCAACATACACAAAAGTTTTCGATGAAATTCGTAAATTATTTTCTCAAACAACACTTGCGAAAGAAAGAGGTTACACCCCAGGACATTTTAGTTTCAATGTAAAAGGCGGTCGCTGCGAAGCATGTAGTGGCGCTGGTTCGATAAAACTGGAAATGAATTTCTTACCAGATGTATGGATTACATGTGATATATGTGATGGTAAAAGATACACAAGGGAATGCTTAGAAGTAACTTGGAAAGGTAAAAATATCCACGATATATTAGGAATGCCAATCGGCCAAGCGGTAAAATTCTTTGAAAACCATCGGAAAATCCACCGGATTTTAGATACTCTCAGGGCCGTTGGACTTTCTTATGTTAGATTGGGGCAACCAGCAACCACTCTTTCTGGTGGCGAAGCACAAAGAGTGAAATTAGCTAGTGAACTTAGAAGACCGCCAACCAGGCATACTGTTTATATTTTGGATGAACCAACAACAGGTCTCGCACTATCGGATGTTCAAATGTTAATCGATGTTCTACTGGAATTAAGAGCCAAAGGCCATACAGTAATTGTCATTGAACATCACTTGGATGTAATCAAATCCTGCGACTGGGTTATCGACTTGGGACCAGAAGGCGGGGATAGAGGGGGCTCACTGGTTGCAAAAGGCACACCGGAAGATATAGCGGCCAATAAAAACAGCTTCACAGGCCAATATTTGGCAGAATTACTGTAAGAATTCTTCCGTATTGTTCAAAGAGCGTATTCACCGCCACAGTATCATACCCGTAGGGGCGGTGGCCATAATGAACATCACAAGAGTCGAAGTAACCCCAAAACAAGGCACAGGTCTTAGCGATGTTAGAGGCGACATTGTTAGACGACAATTACTTGCAGATCATGAGTTAAAAGTCGGTGATGTAAGGAGTATAGTTGGGTTCTTAATCTCCTCTTCAATAGACTCTGGGGAAATATCGAATCGTGTTAACGATTTATTTGCAGATCCAATAATCGAACATTCTTGCACCGATGAATTATTCATAACCAATAATCAACAATTTGAAACGACTCCAGACGCTGTAATATCAGTTGGATTCAAGGCTGGTGTAACAGATAACCCAGGGGCAGCAGCACTTGACGGGTTCAAGACCATTTTCCCTAATACAGAAGACGGATCTAAAATTTCCACATACATAACTTATATTTTTTACGATTTACCAAATGGGGTAACAACACAATGGCTTGCAGATATACTACACAATCAACTTATTCAACGAGCTATTATGTCTGATAAAGAGGCCTGTAATAACCAACATTGGCCTGAAATTCAGTATACTGAAAAACCCAATCAAGTTTTTGAAAGTCCTAAACACGTTTCATTAGAAATAAGTGATGAAGCATTGATTGAACTATCAGAAACAGGACTTTTAGCACTAAACTTAGAAGAGATGCAGACTATACAATCTCACTATAGGGATGATAAAGTTAGAGAGTCTCGTAAAGCGGTAGGTATCGTTCAAGAAGCCCCTACTGATGTAGAACTAGAATGTCTAGCTCAAACTTGGAGTGAACACTGTAAGCACAAAATATTCGCTTCTAAAATTCACCACACCGATCTTGAAACGGGTGAAAAAGCCACCATTGACTCTATATTCAAGACACATATCATGAACCCCACACATGATATGCAAAAAGAAGTAGATTGGCTATTATCAGTTTTCCATGATAATTCAGGAGTAATTTCTTGGGATGATGATTGGAGTATCTGCATGAAAGCAGAAACACACAATTCACCTTCAGCTTTAGATCCATATGGTGGAGCAATGACAGGAATTGTTGGAGTAAATAGGGATATTTTAGGCACTGGACTGGGCGCTAGGCCAATAGCAAATACAGATGTATTCTGTTTTGGACCGCCCAATTGGGAAGGGGATTTACCAGATAATTTATTCCACCCCTCTCGAGTTTTACGAGGCGTGCACGCTGGTGTAAGAGTTGGAGGAAATGAATCAGGAATTCCTACAATCAATGGAGCAATAGTATTTGATGATAGGTATATTGGAAAACCACTCGTCTACTGTGGAACAGTTGGAATAATGCCAAGACGGCTTAACGATGGAAGAGAATCTCATATCAAAACACCTACTTCTGGGGATATAGTTTACATGGTTGGAGGGAGAGTAGGATATGATGGAATTCACGGAGCAACCTTTTCATCTCTTGAATTGACTGAAGAGTCACCTTCTAGTGCGGTTCAAATTGGCGACCCTATCACGCAGAAGAAAATGATTGATATGGTCCTTGAAGCAAGAGACATGGGGCTGATTACCTGTATTACTGATAATGGGGCAGGTGGCTTGTCATCTTCCATTGGTGAAATGGCTGAATATACCAATGGCTGTGAAATAGATTTGGCTAAAGTGCCATTGAAACAACAAGGCCTTTCAGCTTGGGAAATACTCGTTTCAGAAAGTCAAGAGAGGATGACTATTGCAATTAGTGGAAAAGATATAGCAGAATTCGAAGCACTTGCAGACCTTCATGAAGTCGAAGCAACAGCGGTTGCAGAGTTTACTTCCACGGGGATCTTCCACGTCAAATATAATCAAGATACAGTCGCATTCTTACCTATTGAATTCCTCCACGACGGGGTTCCACAATTAGAACTACAATCTGAATGGAGTCCGCCACAATTAGTAAATTTCAAGCCACCCCAAGATGCAGACCATAGTCAATTATTGCTTGGTATGTTGGCAAGGCCGAATATTGCGAGTAAGGAAACTTGGGTTAGACAATACGACCACGAAGTAATCGCTCAAACTGTTGTTAAACCATTTGTTGGAGTTGAGAGGGATGGCCCAGGGGATGCAGGGCTCATAGCACCAATTCATGGAAGCACTCATGGAATTGTAGTTTCATGTGGAATAAATCCAAGGTATTCTGATATCGATGCCGGGGCTATGGCGGCAGCATCTATTGATGAAGCAGTTAGAAATGCTGTTTGTGCAGGTGTTGATGTTGATAAGATGGCTGGATTAGATAATTTCTGTTGGCCAGACCCAATCGAATCAGAAAAGACTCCTGATGGCAAATTCAAACTCGCACAACTAGTTAGAGCAAATAGAGAACTCGAGAGGGTTTGTCGGGCTTACAGACTTCCTTGTGTAAGTGGAAAAGACTCTATGAAGAATGATTATGGTAAAGGAGAGAATAAAATTTCAATACCTCCAACATTATTATTCTCTCTTTTCGGAGACCATCCAGATGTTAGATACACTGCTACAAGTGACCTGAAGAATGATGGTGAGCGATTGTATTTAGTCGGCACTTCCCATAATGAACTAGGGGCATCAGAGATTTCATTTATGCTTAGAGAGCAAAATCCTTCAATAGGTATTGGTGGTAATGTTCCTAAACTCGATGACCCGAAAGGCAACTTATCTACATATAGAGCATTATCTAAATCTATTCGAAGTGGTCTTGTCAAGACCTCTCATGATTGTTCTGAAGGCGGAGTTGCTGTTGCTATAGCCGAGATGTGTATTGGTGGTAGAATCGGTGCAATAATCGATGTAGATGGAACAGGCGTTGAGAGCCTATGGGCGAGACTTTGGGGAGAAAGCCTTGGACGATTTATTATCGGTGTATCGCCAGAAAAGGAAAGTGAATGGCTCAAATCAATGTCTGGACATGGAATTACATACTTAGGTGAAACCACTAACCAAGATAATCTACTCATCAGGGATGGTTTTGATGATATAATAAATCTAAAAGTTACCGATATGGTAGATTCTTGGCAGAATACCTTAGACATGACTGGAGGTGGTAACTGATGTATACCCCTAAAGTCGCAGTTTTATTTGGTTTTGGAATTAATTGTGACCATGAAACTGCAGCGGTTTTTGAATTGGTTGGCGGGCAATCAGAAAGAGTCCACCTAAACAGATTTATCAATAAACAAGTATCTCTTTCTGACTATGATATTCTAGCGGTACCGGGTGGATTCTCTTTTGGAGACCATCTTGGTAGCGGTCGTTTGATGGGTAATAGAATGAGGTTTGCATTAAGAGACGAGTTACGTAAATTCGTTGAAGACGGAAAACCCATAATTGGAATATGTAATGGGTTCCAAGTATTGGTTAAGACAGGATTACTACCCGGGCCAGACTCTCAAAAACCCCTCCCAGATTTCCAACAAAGAGCTAGTTTGACACTCAACGATTCAGGAAGATACGAAGATCGCTGGGTAACTCTTGAATTTGACCCACAGAGCCCTTGTATTTGGACTAAAGGAATCACTAGAATCGATTGTCCAGTAAGGCACGGCGAAGGAAAATTCGTTATGCCAGAGGTTATTGATTTTGATAGATTGGCGAAAAATAATCAATTGACAGTTCGTTATGTTGACCCAAAATCAGAACCAGGTGATGGAATCACCGATGAACCCCTCCCATTCCCAATTTCACCAAATGGCAGTATGAGAAATATTGCAGGTATTTGTGATTCAACGGGTTTAGTATTCGGATTAATGCCCCACCCAGAAGCGGTTTATGCCAAATGGCTACATCCAGACCATACACGCGGAACAGCACCGGGCCCAGAGGTTAGTGATACACTTGGAAAGTGGGAAGGCGAAGGATTGCAAATATTCCGTAATGCAATCCAATATATTCAATCTAATAGGTGAAGGATGTCACAAACATCTCGAATATCTCACTTAGACTCCCTTAGAGGAGTAGCCGTATTATTGATGGTCATGGTTCATTCAGCAGCCACATGGAATCCTTTCAAAGGAGACCAAGAAACACTTCTAGCATATCTTGTTTCTGGGCTTGGAGGTCTTGCTGCCCCTTTGTTTTTGACATTATTTGGTTGGGGTATGCTAAGGGTAAGATTAACTATTAAAGCAAGGATATTTCAATCCAGCTTTCTTTTTTTCTGCCAAATAATAGTTAATATTTCTTCACCACACCTATTCAACACTCTAACTCCTGGAATACTTTCATTGATGGGGATATTAGTAATTATTTTTCCATTATTAGAAAAAACCCTAATCAAATTTAGAAACAAGACACTACCATTACTTATTTTATTTACATTTACCATACAGATGACCTCCCCCGAGATTCAAGGGACTGGTGATTGGGCAGATAGAGTAAGTGACGCTTCTTTGTATACTATAATTTCTAATCTACTATTGACTGGAACTTATCCATTATTCCCATGGTTTATTTTTTCAGTATTAGGTGCTTCTATTTCATCTATTAAAATTACAGATAATAAAACACTTGAAAGTAATAATAAAACATTTATTCCAATATTTATTGGTTCTTGTTTTTGTATTATAACATTCATCCTATCACAAGATAATGGGAAATTATGGGCTCATCCAAGTTCAGAGGCTTACCTTACATTCTTTCCAGCCAATTATGGATTCATAATTGCAGCGATTACAGGTGTAATGTTAATCTGGTTATTTATTCAACGATTCACATTATCATTCTTAACCAGCACAGGCAAGTTATCATTAACAATATATATCATTCATTTTATTCCTTTATCACTTATGTATAAATTTGATACAGAGTATCAATGGAGCATTGGATTATCGGCATCCATAGTAATGCTATACACACTAATATGGATGCCAATATCCTGGCTTTGGCTCAAGTATTTACCAAGTTTTAACTTGGAGTCATTACTTAGAGTGGCTAGAAAATCACTCTGAAGCAGCTAGTGCTTCAGTTGCTTTCTTAGCACCCATCCATGCAACAACACCGAAACCGATCTTGTTGATGATGTCTGCAACGTTGTAAGCAAGAGCCATGTATTCTGCACCGTTACTTGATTCGATTAGTGAAACCTCTGGGCTGAAAAGGTAGCCGAGGGGGTAAATAATCCATCCAACTACAATGAACCAGCGGAGTGCATTTGCGCTCCACATTAGTTCAGGAGCAATCTTACTGTTATCGACACCTAGTCCGTCTGTCCATGGGGTTCCTGTTGCAACTACAATCATAGCCCATCCCATTCCACCAAGCAAGAGTGCTGGGACTGCTGGCATAAGACCTGCTTCTCCAGCATATCCAAATCCAATCATGATTAGTGCACCTGTGAAACAGATACCAGTGAATCCAAGACCAGCGACTTTTTTGTCAGTGATTGCGCCTTTTCCAATAAGGGAAGGGAATTTAAGAGCCATCAATGGAACAGTAATGATCCAGTCCATGTAACGGTATTCAATAGAAACTTCTCCGTATTCTGCGTAAACAGTACGCATGTAGTAGTAGTGGAATGCAGCAATACCAACAATCAGTGCCGAAATGGTCATTGTTGTTCTGTATTGAGGTGCAACGTTACTTCGTTCGCTCATGAAGAAAACGAAAGCAGCACCCATTGCGATGTAACCTACAAAGAATAGGAAGAAGGTCATTGTTTTCAGTGTATCACCTTCGATGAACTCTGGAAGTCCATTGTCTCCGACCGGGAGCGTTTCAGCGGCACTGACCGTTCCAGCCAAAGCGAGGGCAAAAGTTGCGATTAAAAGCAGGCTCGTTGTTTTTGAGAATTTCTCAGATATCATATCTTTCAGTCCGAATCCAATAGATTCCACTTATAAATATATGTATTATTGATACAATCTTAGACAGTCTTTGAGAGGCACCATGGTTCTCCGAATCGACAAAAATCACAACCATATCGCGTTTTTCCCAGTTTGAACCGCCCACATCCTTGCATAGATTCCATTCAATGAAATCAGATTTTCATGCGTTCCGTCTTCAACGACAACCCCCTCATCGAATACTAAAATCCGATCTGCATTTCTAATAGTAGAGAGACGATGAGCGATTATGATTGTCGTTCTGTTTTGTGCGATAGTACTTATTGAACGTTGAAGAGCTGCTTCGGTTTCATTATCAACAGCAGAAGTAGCCTCATCAAGAATTAGTAAAGGGGCATCTTTCAACACCGCCCTTGCTATAGCTAATCTTTGACGCTGACCCCCCGATAGACGATGACCCCCCTCACCTATCAGAGTCTCCCAATTCATTGGTAAAGCCTCAATGAATTCGTTAGCCTCAGCAACGATTGCCGCTTTTTTAACTAACTCATCACTCGAATCAGGGTTGCCATATCTTATATTTTCAAGTATAGTTGTAGGGAATAATGTAATGTGTTGGTCTACCAATGCAATAGACGACCTTAAAGATTTTAACTTCCACTCTCGAATATCTTTGCCAACCCATTCAATCGACCCTTCATTTATATCAGCAAAACGCAACATTAGTCTAACCAATGTTGTTTTTCCCGAGCCAGTTGAGCCCACAATTCCAGTAGTTTTTCCTGCCTTTATTGTCAAGTCTAAATTCGAAAAAATATCTTCTCTCTCCGGATATTTAAAACTAACATTCTTCATTATTAAATCCGAAGTATCAATTTCAGTTCGCTCAGGAGTATATACTCCGTCTTGTATTTCCATTGGTGATTCTAATACATCTAATACACGAGTGGAAGATGCCATCGCTCTTTGATATAAGTCAAAAGTTTCACCAAGACGTGTCAGCGGCCACAATAATCTTTGAGTCATAAAAACCAACACCGAGTATGCCCCGATCGCTAATTTATCTTCCAGAGTCAACCATCCTCCAAGAAGTAATGTAGCAGTGAATCCACACAAAATAGCCATTCTTATCAATGGAGTAAATGCAGCAGACAACCGAATAGCATCTCTATTAGCCTCTCTGTAAGTATCACTCAAGTCTCTAACCCTGGCAGATTCTCTTTCTTCAGCTGTAAAAGACTGAATAGTCGACATCCCTGCAAGGTCATTTTCTAGTAAAGCATTCATCTTACCAGCAGAATCTCTTACTTTAGTATATTTTGGCTCAAGGCTGCGTTGATAGCGAAAAGACCCCCATACAATTATTGGAATTGGTAGTACAGCAAAAAGAGCAACTTTCCATGAGATTGCAATGAAAATAGCACCAACAACAACTACCGTAGTACTCACTTGAAGCAAGTCATTGGCACCTTTATCTAGGAAACGTTCTAGTTGATTTATATCATCATTAAGAATTGCAAGAATATCACCTCTTTGTCTTTCATCAAACCAAGCCATCCCTTGTTTTTGTACTTGATTAAAAGTATCAAGCCTTAATTCATGCTGAACTGTTTGTGCCAAATTACGCCATAAAACACCATAAAAATATTCGAAAAGCGACTCAAAACCCCATACGGCAAAAGTCACTATTGATAATAGAATCAGCTGATGCCATGGGTCTAAGATACCCAGTCCTGCTAACAAGGAGTTTTCCCGCAACACCACGACATCTACCGCTAAACCAATTAATAGAGGGGGGGCTAAGTCCCATATTTTGTTGATTACCGAACAAGCAGATGCCAATCGAATCGTTTTCTTATGAGAAGAAGTATGCTCAATCAACCTCCTCAGTGGACCAACTTCTCCCATGCCCCCTCCTCTTCGAGGTAGTTGATAACACTATGATAATCTCCATAACACCCGTAATACATATGCAGTGGGAGCCAGACCAACAATTAGGGGAGTCGTATGCTTAAGGACGAAGAATCAACATTATCTTATATTTCTTCAAAAAAGAATTCAACGCGTCACATCACTTTGATCGACCCTGCTAAACAAGACCCCGAAACAGCCGCAAAGAGGGCAATTCTTGCCATAGACTGTGGTAGTGAAATGATATTTGTCGGAGGTTCCACCGACACCCCTGATGAAATAGTACACGCAACCTGTGTCGCTATTCAAGAGGCATTAGAATTACGAGTTTTTGCTTCTAGTCAAGACCCATCTGCTGATGAAGACTCATGGAAAGTCCCAGTCGTACTTTTCCCAGGAGGAGCCCACGCCCTCTCTCCCGCAGCAGACGCGATTACTTTCATGATGCTAATGAATTCTAAATCTAGGAAATTTTTAGTCGGTGAACAACTCAGAGGTGCGCCTTATTTGGCTAAATTTGGGATTGAAACTCTACCAACAGGATATCTAGTTTGTTCACCGGGCGGCCGGGTTGGTGAAGTTGGAGACGCCGAACTAATCGGCCCAGGGGATTGTGAATTAGTGCATTCTTATGCATTGACAGCCTCAATGTATGGATTTAAGATATTATATTTGGAAGCAGGGAGCGGAGCAGACCGTCAAGTTGAACCATCTCTAATCGAAAGCGCAGCCAAATGTGATAATTTAATTATTTTAGTTGGTGGAGGAATTAGAACGCCAGAACAAGCAAAAACTGCCGCCGATGCTGGAGCAAACTGGATAGTTACAGGAACACTTACAGAAGATGCAGAGGACTTGAATGATTTAAGAGATAAGTTAACAGGAGTTATCTCTGCTCTTAATTCTTAGTTTTAGCGATTCTATGTCTGTTCTTAGCTATTATTTTGTAGATTACATTTCTTATTGGTAGCGGCGTAATCCAAGCGAATGGATACATTGCTTTCCACCACCATTTCATGTAAAGCAAGCAACGTATTCCGGCAGATGAATAGTAGAAAGGGATTCCACCACGAATCAAAACTACAGAATTAATATTTTGGACATCATTAGGCAGTTGAGAGAAAATTTCAACCCCTAATTTTTCTTCTTGAGCAATAATATCTAAAGGCGTTTTATGACTTATTCTTCTACCAAGAAAGCCACCCAGTTTAGAACACATCCCACAATGCCCGTCGATGAGTAGAACATCATTATCGGGCAACGAAGTCAAGACTTTCGCCTCGTTCAATCTTCATCATCAAACATAACAGGATCGCCACTACCACCAGGTGATGCTGGCCTGTTTGTATCAACATCCATACCTTGCTCGATATCAGTTTCCTCAATATCAAGATTAACCCTACCGCCGCCGGCAAGGTGTGCCATATCCTTCACATCAGGGGTGGTTAATTTCCTCTCGACATTTGGTGAATTGGCATAATTCTCCTTTTTCATTTCTCTTTCGTCATGACTTCTTACCAATGATAATGAATCAGCAAATACTCTTCCTACAACTTCTCTAGTACGCTCTCCACGCCTAACAGCATCTAATTGATGAGTCATAGTTTCTCTTTGCCCTTCTATCTCTCTTAGTTCCGCAGTTCTATCTTGTAATGCAGATTCCATGTCACCCAATGTTAGTGACATCTGTTGGATTCTTTCATCTCTTTCAAAGACATCATTGTGGAGTCTTCTTTCTCTTCTTCGCAAAGACTCATATTCTCTATTTCTTTCTAACAATCTTCGCTTTAATTCTTCGATTTGTTCGACTAGATAGTCATGCTCTGCAGAAACTGAACGAGGACCTTGCATAACCCTCTCTAATTGCTCTTCTAATTCGCCGAGACGTCCATCTCTAGCATCTAGCAGACCACGGAGCCTATCTGCGATATCTCTAAGTCGCTGACGCTCTTCTTCAAGAGCTTTATTTGCCGCTTGCTCGACTTCAAATTGCTTAGTCATTGAGTCTAGCTGACTTTTCAAACTTCTAACTTCATCAGCGGTAACAGAAGTAAGTCCTGCATCTGCGGCACGCTCTAAAGCCTCAACCATTTGCGAAATACGACCTTCCATCTCTCCAATAACCTCGTCTTGCTGAGAAGTCAAATCTCTCAATTGAGTTGTTTCCCTTTCCAAATTAGACCTTTCTTCATGCGATAAAGAGGATTGTTGGGCTGCAAGGTCTTGTCTTGCATCAGATAATAAACGCTCAAGGTGAACTAGTTTACTCTGACTTTCTTCAAGGTCTCCTTCGACTTGATTCAATCTAGAGATTTCAGGGGCAACCATGTCTTCTCGCTCAGCTAAATCTAGTTCGACAACACGTAATCTCTGTTTGACAGATACCATTTCTTCATTTCTTTTGGACAACTCATCCCAGGCAATTAACACCTCTTCAACAAGTTGTTCAACAGGATATCCCTGAAGCATTCCTTCAAGCGCTGCGCGCTCTTCATTGGAAGAATCTCCAATACGTCGAATTCCACTAGGTGTCGAGGCTGCGCCAGTCATATAACTCCTATCGACTATCAACCACTCTTGAACTTTCCCAATCAATCGACCCCAAAAAGGCCGTATTCAAGACCTTACAGAGAAATCCACTAAAGTTAATTAATTGCAGTGTACATATCGTCTGGCATTTCACCAGCGAGTTTCAAAGCACCATTAGCAACTGAGCCAATAGCATCTTCAACACACCAAACATTAACATCACCGATGTCAGCGATCTCATCAGCGATTCTTCCAGAAACGCCACCTATTAGAGAACCGCCGCCAGAGAGGATGATATTGTTTCTGAGGATTGGTTGGTATTCAGGGTCTGCGCCTGCAATTATCTTCTTGATTGCATTTCCAACAAGAGGGATAATCATCTCACAAGCCTCTAATATTAGATCTCCAATATCGACAACTTGCTTCTTTCCTTCAACAGATAGTTCAACCATTACTTCCTTAATATCTCCAGAAACATATGATGATTCTTCCTTCCATCTACGAACCATATCTTTAGTGATTTGTGCACCAGTATATTTCTTCCTGATTAGTTCCATCAATTTAATGTCCAACCAATCTCCAGCTTCTTGAATAGTAACTTGGTCATCTTCATTCGGGAAGGTACCGTGGATTCTAGCAATATCAGTAGTTCCTGCACCGATATCAACAACAATTGAACTTGCTATTTCATCAATTCCATATGCGGTTGCAAATGGTTCGGTAACGACCATGATTGCGTTTACTTGACCACGTAGAGTTGCTACAAGGTTTGACTTATCAGTAAAGGAAACGTGGCTTGGAGAGCATATCACTCCGAATACTTCATCATATTCTTCAGGGTCTACAGTTTCTAGTAAGTGAGATACGAACGCCTTAGCAGAAGCCAGATTTGCTTCATCATCTTGAGCAACACCAGCAGCCATTGGTCGGTAAAGGTTACAAGCCAATTTATTCTTTAATGCATCATTTCCAAAAAGAACATCGCGCCCAAGAAAGTTTCTAGCTACAGGGTCTTTTGGTCTTCCAACTATTGTTTCAATAGTATGGCTAGCACCAGCACTTGATGCAATAGTCGACTGATAGGTTCCAAGGTCAATTCCAACGTATAAGCGGTCACTCATTTTAATCACCATCCGCATGCGGATATGTCGGCGAGAACGGCATTGAACTTCAAGGTTGACCCTAAGAAAATCTTACTAAATAGTGAGGGTAAATTAAAAACATTAGAGCAGTCACTCGCTTTCATTATCATATTCAGCATAATTAAAAGGACTAATGATTTTCTTGCCATAGTCCCCGGATTTAATTTTAATATTTTCAATATTTGTAGACCAAATTCTTGCCATAAAAATAAAGATTCCAATCAACCCGACAATTCCCCACAACAAAACTCTCCTTTGAGTGACACTCCAATCCTCATCTTTCACGCCCTTCTTTTCTTCCGGTTCAAATAATGGGTTTTCCCATTCTACAGTGAAATTAGAAGGAACATCAAAATAATACGGGGAATTTAACCCCTCTGGGGATTGATTCAAACTTTGAGAGTGTATTTGAATATGCATTTGTTTTTCTTTAATATCAAACAATGGTAAATCATCAGGAACTTTCCAAGAGCATAAGAATTCATTTACCATCCCAACAGAAGTCTCATAATTACAATCTGCTATCGGGAAGTAAGAAGATTCATTTTCATTTTGATGTAACATTATCCTAGCACCCGTTTTGAATAAATCACCATCTAAATCTTCAACTGCCCAAGATACTATTATTTCTCCACCCCAAACAGAATTATCAACTCCAGTAACGATTACCTGTCTTATCTCTGGAGGATTATCCTTAGGCCTACAGCCCTCATAATCTACTGGATAACTAGAACTAATAATCAGAGTATCACACCGATCTAAATTATTACCAACACCATCTCCATCAGTGTCGTCGATACAACCGTTCTGGTCTAAATCAAATCCAGAAGAATTTTGATTAATACACATATCGATATTATCTTTAATGCCGTCCCCATCATTATCATCAACACATCCGTCGTTATCAACATCCCACTCTTGCGGATTTTCATTTGGGCAGATATCTTCAATATTGGCCAATCCATCACTATCGGAATCTTCCCAGTTTAATGAATCTCTAACCACTCCCTTTGCCGCTAATGCGAAACCCACTCTATCCCCGCCTATACCGGTATATCCGGGGTTTTCACTAGGGGAAATGTATCGTGCACGAACCTCTAAATCTATCCATTCAATATCTTGTAAATCAGTTGATGAAAATTCAATTCCCACTGTTGTTTCGTTTTTATTTGGAAATAATTGAATATCGTCGATACTCACATTAGAATTATGCCAAGTTGAAAAACCATCACCATCAAAGGCTTCACCAATTGCAAAATATCCATTTGAAGTATGCGCAATCAATTGCATATCTTCGACTAAATATGGTTCTGGTGAAGATGGGAAAGACATTGTGATCGTGATATCTTCACCGTTTGGAACAAGTCGCTTTGTCCAGTTTTGCCCAGTTGCTAAAAACGGACCGGCAGCACCCGAACCATCCCACGGCAAACCTATCAAATCATCAAGGGCAGACTGGCCGTCAGAACGCCCATCTAACCACTGCGCCGGAGTAATCTCATCAAGTCTAAAGCTATCATGAATCCATACATCATCACTTGGAGATACATCATTAAATCGAACATCTGATAAAATAGACCCTACATCTAATAATTCTGATAAATTTAATACTCCAAAACCAGATTCATTATTTCTTTTAGTATAGTTTGCAGAGTCTGAAATATGAGTAGTAGCAATTGCTAAAATTGATTTTAATAAGGCTCCTGAAGGAACAAAACCCTCGCCAAGAATAACCGAATTATCATTTAAATTTGCCCACCCTGGGCTGATATTTGAAATATTGACCGCTGTAACCTTTTCATTGGCTCCCATCAACCAACCATCCTGTACCATTTGCTGAATTACCCCAGCAAAAGAAGCAGCAGAAGGGGTTGACATACTAGTTCCACTTGAAGAGCGTAAGTCATTATTGTAGGAATCAGAGATGCCATCGGCACGAGCCGATTGGATAGAAACACCAGGGGCTAGAGCAAATATTCCATAAGTCCCCGATTGTGTTGGGCCTATTGATGAAGAAGGCCATAATTCAAATGACTGCGCCTTAGTAGAAGCCCCGATTGCAACAACATTTCTTCCATTTGCTGGCTCCAACATCGCTCCACCAGTATTTCCTGGTGCGATAATAGATAGAGACCAAGGCATTTGTACAGACCA